>Ga0207700_10000355_pt1 | contig 26804 bp, 18 predicted proteins | sample LARL82metaG_FD_184348 | JGI IMG/M metagenome (GOLD analysis project Ga0207700, IMG submission 184348) | Corn, switchgrass and miscanthus rhizosphere microbial communities from Kellogg Biological Station, Michigan, USA - LAR L8-2 metaG... | ecosystem: Host-associated > Plants > Roots >...
ACAGCGGCGGCTGAGAGCTGAATGTGACTGACGTGCGGTTGTATTCCAAGAGCCAGCCCAGCTGTGGCGCTTGCTTGCCGACCGTCGCCAATGTCTGGTTGGTATAGGAGTTGTCGACGGCAAGCGGCGTGCTGTTGAGCGTGGTCCAGGTGCTGTCATTGCGCACGAGATATTCAATGTCGCCTGAGTGTCCGCCCTTGACATACGCGCTGACCCGGTAATCCGCAATCTGGTAGCGATTTTGCGTCGCGTTGGCCAGCCCCTGCGGCTGGGCCCCGAACGGTGTGAAGTACTGTGGCGCAGCGTCGACGGCTGCTTCGACATAAAAGAATTTTTCGATCACTTCGGCGTTGCCAAGCAGGTTTGCCTGCACGTAAGCGGTGTTATTTTCGGCCCCGGTCTTCGCGTAAAGCAGAATCGGCACGGAAACGTTGCCCGTCAGACTCACGCGCGCACCCACCTCGTTGATGGTGATTCCGGGCGTCAGCTGGGTTACCAGGTCGCCCTGCGCGCTTCCCGATGGAGACAGGTTGACATTGTTGGTCAGTGTTTCCGTAATGCTGAAAGTGGGCTGGATTCGAAACGTATCCGCCCTGCCGGCCGTCGGCACGAGTACCGCCAACGCCGAAAGCCCGACCACCGCAGCGCCCGACGCTATATGTCCGCGGTTGTATACACAACGACGGCTGGAGAACCTACGCTCGCCCGCCATCCGCAGAATAGTCATAGTAGCCGACTTCGGTTTGGCTCGCCTTATTGAGCATCATCAAGACAAGCTCGCAGCTCTCGACGGTCGCGAGGGCCCGGGTTACGGCCTGCTGCGAAGTGTTGTCGGCGGCTACGACCATGACTATTTGACCCATGTGGGTTGCGAGCACACGGGCCTCCGTGGTCGCGAGTAGTGGGGGCGAATCGAAGATGATGATGCGATCTGCATAGCGCGACGAGAGCTCGCGCAAGAGGACTGCCATCTGCTCGCTCGCTAACAGCTCCGTGGAGCGCCCGTGACGGAGTCCCGCCGGCAAAACCGTAAGCTTCTCGACATTGGTTCGAACGAGGGCATCGCCAACATCCATGTCGGGCCGGGTGAGCAGATCCAGGAGACCGGGCTCGTTCGGGACTCCCAGCAGGCCCGGCATGGAAGGGTGCGATACATCGCCGTCCACCAGCAGGACGGTATGGTCGAGTTCCATGGTCACGCTCATGGCCAGGTTAAGCGCGGTGAACGTTTTACCCTCTCCCGCTAGCGCGCTGGTTACCATGACCAGATTCTGATTGCGTTTCTGGTTGCGGGGGTTCGCAAACGCATTGCGGATCAACGGCCGCTTGATGACTCTAAATTCGTCAGCGAGCTGGGAGTGGTGGCCGTGGGGGTTCAAGTAGCCGCGCGCAGTCAGCTTTTCCAGGTCGATGTCAACGTGCCTGGGGTGGACTGGCGCGCGTGGTATCCGCAATAACGGAGACTGCACCTGGCTCGATGTATTTCTTGCCTGCGCCTCGAGCGCAAGCACGACGGCTTCCGGGGTCGGCGTGGAGTCGTCGCGGTCCGACTCAGCGACCGCGCTCGTCGGATCCTCGTGCAAGGTAGTCCCGGCGCGTCTCAGCTCTTCCAGGCGCTTCGCTGCCTGTTCGATCAGACTCATCGTTCGTTCCTCACGTTGCATGCCGGACGAACTGGGTAAATACGAAGACGGCAGTGAACGACGCAAGCAGGCCGCCGAGACCACCAACGAACAAATACGCTTTGCGGCGCCGCATGCGCGCCAGCGCCGCGGTGTGGAGCATGGACACCATTCCGAGGATCGGTCGCTGCGTCATGACGCGCAACGTGCGAGCGTCGTGGAAAATGGGCATTGTCTGGGCTGCTGCAAAGCTCGCAAAGAGACCCGCCCCAAGCGAGGCGAGCAACGCAATTCCGAGAAGCGCGGCCCGGTTCGGTGCAACCGGCTCGGGCGCAACCCGCGGCGGGTCGATCACTCGAAACTGTGCCCCGCCGGAATCCTGCACGTCCATACCCATGCCCGCCTGTTCCCGGCGCGCCAGCAGGCTCTGATAGGTATTCTTCTGGAGGTCGTAGTCGCGGGTAAGCTGCACGTATTCCTGTTCAATCTCCGGCACCCGCTGAGCCTGGGATTTCAATTGGGCATACTGGGCTTCGTAGCCTGCAAGCTTGGAGCGGGCCGAGGCGACGCCCGCCTCTGCGTCCGCGAGCGATATGCGAAGCTGCTGGAACACGGGATTGCGCTCGGCGGAAATCCCGGCCGGCTTGCCGGTTGTCGCCTTGCTCCGCGCTTCGAGCTCGATGCTTCGCTGCGCCTCCAGCTGCTCGATCAGACGCTTCGTCGCGACGACGTCGGGATGCTCCTCGGTGTACTTGAGAAGCAGGCCATCGAGACCTCTCCTTAGCGCGCCGATACGTCCATCGATCTCTGTCGACCCGGCGGTAGTTTGGGCCGGCGCTGTGTCCGGCAGGAAAGTCGCGGTTTCACCCTCGAGCTCTTTCCGGTAAGCATCGCGCGACTGCTCGGCCGCTTCCAGCTCCAGCTTGGAGCTTGCTATCTGGGCGGTCAAGGCCGCCATCCGCCCGAAATAATCCGGTCCTTGTCCCATCCCTAGATATTTGAGCTTGAATTCCTTCAGCTTGTTTTCCGAAGCCTGCAGTGTCTCTACATAGTGCTTGATCTGATCGTCGACGAACTTGATGGCGGAGCGTGAATCCTGGCGCTTGTCGCCGAGGCTCGATTCGATGAATATCGTGAGCAGCGACTGCACCACTCTCTGGGCACGCTCAGGTTTCGAGTCCCGGTAGCTGATGATGTACAGATTCCCCGACGAAACCGACATCCGGATCGTATTCATGACGCTGTCTATGAGGCTCTGGCGAGAAGCCTCATCTTTGACTCCGAGATCGAGATCCGCCATGCGCACCAGCTTCTCTACGTTGGGACGGCTGACGAGGGTTCGACTGATCAGCGCGACTTGCTGGTCGACGTTCGGCTGGATCGCAAGCCCGGCGAGCAGCGGCCTGAGCAGGGATTCCGTATCGACGTAAACCCGCGCGCTGGCTTCGAATTTTTCGGGGATGCGATAAACAAGCGTTACCGCGACGATGCCCGCAATCCAGGCCGCCGCAAGGCCGATCCATCGGCGGTGCCACATGCCACGAAGGTGGGCCAGAACTATTTGCAGTAGGTCAGTCATTCGTTTACCCGTATGGAACCGATTGCCACGACATTGTCTAGAACCAACTCTGTGGAATGATCAGGATGTCGCCTGGACGCATGTCGACGTTCGCGGTGATGTCGCCGCGTTTGACCAGATCACGAACGCGGACGCTGTAAAGCTTCCCACCCTCTGTGGTCCGGAAAATGCGCGCGCCGTTGCCATCGGCGAAATCCGTAAGCCCGCCCACTGCGATCATTACGTCGAGCAGCGTCATTTGCGAGTTGTACGGCAGTGCCTGTGGTTTGGCCGCCTCTCCAATCACACGAACCTGTTCGCCGGGCGGCCCCGAGAAGCCGGTAACGACCACGCTGACCACAGGGTCCCGAACATATTTGCCGAGCGCCATTTCCATGTCCCGGCTGAGTTCGGTCGGTGTCTTGCCGAGCGCCGCAAGGTCGTCGACCAGCGGAATGGTGATCTTTCCGTCGGGTCGGACCGGCACGCTCATGGAGAGTTCAGGATTGCGCCAGACGATGACGTTAACCACGTCGTGAGTGCCGATGTGGTAATTGAAGTCGGACACGGTGCTCTCGATGGGCGCGGCGGGATACTGCGTCGCGCAAGCAGCGATGAGTAGCGCGAACGCGGCAGCGGCTAAGCCCGCACCGCGAGGCAGAAACCTTGATGTCGCGACGAGGACGCTCTTCCCGATGGGCTTCATGCTTTCTCCTCTTTGGTAACCGACAGACGAAGTCTAACATTTGCACCGCTCAGGGCGAACTCCACTTATCGCCTCGGAGATACACCTTTCATGCCTTGTTCACCACCTAAAACACCTCCGAAAGGTGCGAGTGCCTGGACTCGCGTGCGCTCTACTGTGGAGGGACATTTCCGGCAAGTTGCGAATAACTTGGTCGTTTACAGCATGTGGCGAACAAACGCGAAAAAATTGCTGAATTGCGATGTCGGTCTAAAGACATACCGCGAGGCGAATCGTTCGCGTCGTCTCTCGTCAGGAGTGTTATGAATCTGAACGCAGGTCGAACACGTTCGTCAGTTCGCCCTGGGCCTTTGCACGTCCCAAACAAAAACCCCGCCACATGGGCGGGGTCGTTGCAACTCGGAGTGCTCTGATCAGTCTTGCTTGCGACGGCGCGCAAAGCCAGCACCGGCAAGTGCGGCACCCAGCAGCAACAGTGTTGCCGGCTCGGGGATCTTTCCTCCTACGGTGCCCGTCTGGAACGAATTGTTCATCGCGTTGAAGACACTCCCTTGCGGAATTGTGACGAGAGTGTCGGTCACGTTGATGGTGAGGCTGTTAGCGAACGACGTTTCCCCAGTGGGGGGGGCGTGCCCACCATTTGTACTGGTTAGCATTACGTCCACCCCGCCAGCGGCGGTGATATGCCCTGTGGCGACATTGCCCGAAACGCCTTGGCCTTGTGTGACGTTCGAGTCAAAGTTCGCGGCGTCGAAGGGTTCGGCGGCTGTACCGGTCGCCGTATAGCTGACGGACTCACCGACTGACCCTGTTCCCTGCGGAATACCGAAATCAAACGCCACGTTGTACAGGTCGCCTCCGGTGAACGGAATCTCGGTTACGCTGAACGCTGAGGTCAACGGTACTGTCGCGCTCACGAAAACCCACGTCGTGTCGCCATCGGTATTATCCGTGCACCCAGCAGCGCCCAAAGCCGCCCACCCGGCTATTGTGGACACGGTGCTACACGTAACGGCCAAGCTCGGTCCCGCAGCGGCCAACAGTCCCCCAGCTACGATGGTTGTTGCAAGTGCTTTCAGTTTCATTTGAGTACTCCTTCGTCCAGAACGCGCTACGTTCCCTACCATCCATTAAGCACGTCCTGTACCAGACACTGACTTTATTTATACTTCAAATACTTAGGCGTAGATCAGCCTGTGCTGGCCAAGTCGTATGTAAGATTCTTCGACATCTCGCAAGCGTGGTTCTCGAACTTTCGATCAACCCGAAACCAGGGTGCGGGCCTGATCCGGCGACTTTACCGTGAAAATCCGTACGATGCTGTCGATTCTGCTGGGTCTAGCCAAGCAAACGCACTGTCGGGCTTCTTTACAACCTTTGTCCTGAACAAGGCTAGAGTGAACAAATTTGTGACTTAACATACTGAAAATGATACGTTTTTAGTATTTGTGAAGGCGGCACGCCGATTGCTTAGGAGGTTGCGCGGCAAGGCATCAATTTCTACTAATCGACCTTCAGTCAAGGGGGCGATCCGCATAACCAAACTGGGAGCAATGGTGCACAAAAAATCAGGTCTTCGATGCCTCACCTTACTGGCCGCGACGGCAGGAGCCCTCGGGCTAGCAGCCTCGGCGCAGGCAACCCCGTCCTTGGCGACCGGTGGATACGCGAGCCTGCCGAACGGGGGTGACAACGTGAGTATCGTGTCACCGGTGGTTACCCGGGATATCTTGGCCGGTGGCTTCGTTGGTGTGCAAACGGACCTGCTCTCGCCACCGAGCACGTCGACCATCCTGTTCTGGTGCTTCGAGCTCGACCAGTATTTTTCGCCGGGCACCACCTACACCGATTACACGGCCATTACTCCGTACGCAAGCACCGCACTGCAGGAATTGTTCACCGAAGTATTTAATGGAGGCGCTATCTCCCAGCCTATCTCCGATATAACGTCTGCGGCGTTCCAACTGGCAGTGTGGGAGATCAGGTACGAAAGCGCCCCTACCTACGATCTTGGGAGCGGCGCTTTCAGCGCATCGGGCGGCACGGGGTCGGTGGCTCTGGCGCAGTCTTTTCTGAACCACCTCGGTGATGCGGGCAACCAGCCCTCGAAGTACGTCGTGACCCTTCTGCATAGCGAGAGCGAGCAGGACTTCGTCACCGCAACGCCCGGGCGCACAACTCGGGAAGGTGGAAAGATCCCTGAGCCCTCAGCTTTACCTTTGCTCGGCTTGGGCATGGCCGCGATGCTGCTTGCCAGGCGTCGCCGCTTGGGAAAGCAAATGTGAGGGATTGAAACGCCTTGCGAGCAGAACAACACGGCAACGCGCGTTGAATCTTTCGGAAAGCCGCTGAATGTGGAGGGTTGCAGGGTTATAGGCAGCCCTCTTTTTTTCCTGGATCGCTGGCCACGTAGCGACCAGCGGAATCATCCGAGCCAGGTTCCAGGTTATGTTGTTTTTGCCTCGATCGCGAGGTGCAACCGAATCGCTTCGAGCAGCGCCGCAGCGCCCTGCTCCACCAGGGCGAGAACGTTCTCGAACTCCCTCGTGCCGCCGTAGTACGGATCAGGGACTTCGAGTACGTTCGATTCGTCACTTAGCGCAAGCAGCAATCCGAGATGTCCCCGAAAGGTCGTAGGCCGCAGCGTCTCGAGCATCGCGAGGTTGTGCTGGTCCATTGCCAGGATCCAGTCGTAGCGCGCGAAGTCAGCAGTGACAATCTGCCGCGCGACGCGCGATGGCAAAACGTAGCCCCGCCGCCGCGCGGCACACAGCACACGCGGGTCGGGCGATCGCCGCACCTGGGAGCCGTGGGTCCCGGCAGAATCGACGACGATACGATCACGCAGTCCCGCTTTGGCCGCGAGCGCGCTGAACACGCCCTCGGCGAGGGGTGACCTGCAGATGTTTCCGGCGCAGACGAATAGCACCCCGATGCGCCGATTCGTGCTGCGCTCTTCGCCACGCGCAGCGTCGAGTGCCTTCATTTATTGCATGAACCAGCCGTGGCTCACCACCAGCGACTGCCCGGTGAGCGCATTGGAAGGAAACGATGCGAACAGCAGCGCGACCTCCGCGACGTCTTCGACCGTGGTGAATTCGCCGTCGACGGTTTCTTTGAGCATGACTTTCTTGACGACATCTTCCTCGGAGATCCCGAGTTCCTTCGCCTGCTCCGGAATCTGTTTCTCGACCAGCGGCGTGCGCACGAATCCGGGGCAGATGACGTTGGCGCGCACGCCGTGCGCAGCCCCCTCCTTCGCAACCACCTTGGCGAGCCCGATCAATCCATGCTTGGCGGTGACGTACGGTGCCTTCAGCATCGATGCTTCCTTGGAATGCACCGAGCCCATGTAGATCACGCTGCCGCCGCGCCCGGACTTGTACATGAAAGGCAGACACGCGCGCGTAGTAAGGAAGGCGCCATCGACATGGATGGCGAGCATTTTTTTCCAGTCCGCGTAGGTGAATTCCTCGAGCGGATGCACGATCTGGATGCCGGCGTTGCTCACGAGAATATCGACGCCACCAAAAGCCGCAGCCACGGCGGCAACGCCATCGTTGACCGCTTTCTCGTCGGTGACGTCCATCACGACGCCCATCGCCTGGGCTCCCGAGGCCTTGATCTCGGCGGCAGTTGCGTCGGCAGCCGCCTGGTTCATGTCGGCGATCGCGACTTTGGCGCCCTCGCGCGCGAAGATGATCGCGATTTCCTTGCCGATCCCGCTTGCCGCGCCTGTGATGATGGCGGATTTGTCCTTGAGTTTCATTCGTTGCTCCTGTCAGGCAAGGTAATCGTGGATGACGCTGCCCAGACCCAGCGTCAGATCGGTCTGGATATGCACGCCGGAGACGACTTCGAGCACCGGCAGCTGCGCCACCGGCGCCAGTGCGTGGTGAAAAAGCTCGAGTGCCGCCGGTCCTTCCCATGCGCCCTTCACCGTGATCTCCTCGCAGAAATAGCGCACCAGCTCGCAGATGCGCGGCGTGCCGTCGACGTGCGGGATGATCTTGATGAGGTAGTTCGGCGACGAGAGCGAAGCGAGAATCGGCTCGAGTGGCAGCGCCCGGTGCTTGTAGCCCATGGTGGCAACAGCGACGGGCACGGGCCCGTAGCGCAGCACGCCCAGCAACGTATCCTTCTCGACCGAGAGCTTCGGCGCGGCGAGCTTTTTCGGAAACCCCCAGAGCTCGCGACCGCCCGCGATCGGCGACTCATCATCGAGGAACATGGCGTGCACGTAGCCTCCGGCTTTGCCCTGGAAGTTCACCGGGATCACCTGTCCCGACTCGGTGTAGTCGCCGAAGCCGGTCGAATCGGGCATGCGGATGAACTCGAACTTGACCAGCGGCTGCGTGAACTCGAGCGGCGCGGGAATCACCTCGCGGAGTGCGTCGGGGTCGGTGCGATAGGTGACGATAAAAAATTCGCGGTTGACGAAGCTGTAAGGTCCGCGAGGAAACGCCGGGCTGGTGAGCGGCATCGCGTAGGCGCGCGCTTTGACTTCGGTTTCAGTCACGGAGGACTCCTATCGGCGGCTTTATTCCGCAAGGTCGAAGGTGCGGACTCCATCGACGACCTCGGTTGCGTTGAGCCAATTCGGGTGCGCGCAGGTGCGGCGTACGTCCTCGAGGCCGGTCTGCCAATGCATTTGCATGGTCCCGCGCGAGAACTCGTAATCCTTGGCGCTCGAGGCCTGATCGAGACGTCGATTGATGAGGTGCATGATCGTGATGTTGCGCTTGTACTGCGCGAACGGCGCCAGCAGCTCGTAATCCTCATCGCGATGCATTTTCGCGGGCACCTTGGCTAGCAGCCGCCCCAGCGCCACGCGGAGCCCTTCGATCTCCTTCACGCGATTGGTGTTGAATCGCGTCTTGCTCGAATACTGGATGTCCTTGGCGCGCTCGAGCACCTGGTCGAGCGTGGTCGGCAGCTCTCCTTTGGCACTGAACAAATCGACCTGGACGATCAGCGCGTTGATGTTGGGCGAATCGTCGAGCACATACCACAACGGCGAATTCGACACGATGCCACCATCCCAGTAGTAGCTGCCGTCGACCTCCACTGGGGGAAATCCCGGAGGAAGCGCCCCGCTCGCCATGATGTGCTCGGGACCGATGATCCGGTCTCGGTTGTCGAAATATTCTGAATTGCCGCTGTGCACGTTGGACACACCGACCGACAGACGAACCTTGGTGTCGTTCTTCTCGTTGATGAGATCGAAGTTGACCAGGCGACGCAGGGTATCGCGTAGCGGCGCGGTGTCGTATACGCTCAGCGCTTCGGGCGTTCCGTCCGGTTGCAGGAACGGTGGCGGCACGCGTGGGGTAAAGAATCCCGGCACCCCGAAGGCCATCGTCGCGCTCGCACTGATTCGGTTGAACGCCATGCGCATCGGATCGAGGAACGCTGGAGTAACCAGCGGCACTCCCGAAGAGACTAGTTCCCAGAATTCGCGCAACCGCGCGACGCGCTTCGCGGGCGGATTGCCGGAGATGAGCGCGGCATTGATCGCGCCGATCGACACGCCGGTGACCCAGTCGGGCGCAAATCCCTGCTCGGCCATGCCTTCATAGACGCCTGCCTGGTACGCGCCCAGCGCCCCCCCGCCCTGCAGTACGAGCACGCTGTGGTCGTGCTGGGGGGCGCCCGGAGGTGCCTTGACCGGTTTGCGACGCGTTGCCATCGTGCTTCCTTCACCCGATTGTGCACCGCAATATTAGCACGCTGCAAAGAGGGCCATCGGATGCCAGGCTATTGCGTGAGCGAGACGCCGAACAGCTTTTCCTTGAGTCGATACAGATGGTCGCGCAGTTCCGCGGCTTTCTCGAATTCGAGGTTGCGCGCGGCATCGAGCATTTCGCGCTCGAGCCGTTTGAGCTCGCGCTCGAGGTCTTTTTCCGGCATCGCCTCGTACTTCGAATGCGCCTGCGCGGCCTTGAGCTGCTTGCGCTCTTCGTCGACGTCGTAGACGCCGTCGATGATGTCCTTGATGCGCTTGGTCACGCCCACCGGCGTGATGCCCATGCGCGCGTTGTACGCGACCTGCTTGGCGCGACGGCGGTCGGTCTCGCCGATCGCCGCACGCATCGAATCGGTCATCTTGTCGGCGTACAGGATGGCCATACCGTTGATGTGCCGCGCGGCACGGCCGATGGTCTGGATGAGCGAGCGCTCGGCGCGCAGGAATCCTTCCTTGTCGGCGTCGAGAATCGCCACCAGCGAGACTTCCGGGATGTCGAGTCCTTCGCGCAGCAGGTTGATGCCGACTAGCACATCGAATTCCCCCAGCCGTAGGTCACGAATGATCTCGACGCGCTCCACCGTGTCGATGTCGGAGTGCAGGTAACGCACCTTCACGCCGTGCTCGTTAAGGTAATCGGTGAGATCCTCGGCCATGCGCTTGGTGAGCGTAGTCACCAGGACGCGCTCGCCCCTTTCCACGCGCAGGCCAATCTCGGAGAGCAGATCGTCGACCTGCGTTTGCGCTGGGCGAACCTCGAGCACCGGGTCGACCAGCCCGGTGGGCCGCACGAGCTGCTCGACGACCTGGCCCGCGTGCGATTTCTCGTAGTCCGCCGGGGTCGCCGACACGAATACCGTCTGCGGAAGCAGACGTTCGAATTCGTCGAAGCGCAACGGCCGGTTGTCGAGTGCGGACGGCAGCCGGAAGCCGTAGTTGACCAGGTTTTCCTTGCGCGCGCGGTCGCCGCGGTACATGCCGCCCACCTGCGGAATGGTGACGTGCGACTCGTCGACGAACATCAGCGCCTTCGACGGCAGGTAGTCGATGAGGGTGGGCGGCGGCTCGCCCGCGGCACGCCCCGAGAGGTGGCGCGAGTAGTTCTCGATACCCTTGCAGAAACCGATCTCGAGCATCATCTCAATGTCGAAGCGCGTGCGCTGCTCGATGCGCTGCGCCTCGACGAGCTTCATCTGCGCGATGAAATACTCTTTCTGCTGCACGAGTTCGGCCTTGACCTTCTCCACCGCAGTCAGCACCTTGTGCCTGCCGGTGACATAGTGGCTCGAAGGAAACACGGTGAAGCGAGACAGCTTCTGCCGGATGTGCCCGGTCAGCGGATCGAACACCTGCAGCGTCTCGACCTCGTCGTCGAACAGCGAAAGGCGTACCGCGTTGTCGGCGTGCTCCGCCGGAAAGATGTCGAGCACGTCGCCGTGGACGCGGAACGTTCCACGCCGAAAGTCCGTGTCGTTGCGCTGATACTGCATCTCGGTGAGCCGCTTGATCGCATCGCGCTGCGACAGTGTGTCGCCCTGACGCAGGTGCAGGATCATGCTGTGGTATTCGGAAGGGTCGCCGATGCCGTATATCGCCGACACCGTAGCGACGATCACGCAATCGGGACGCTGCAGGATCGACTTGGTCGCCGACAGCCGCATCTGCTCGATGTGCTCGTTGATCGACGAATCCTTCTCGATGTAAAGGTCGCGCGACGGAACGTAGGCCTCGGGCTGGTAATAGTCGTAGTACGAGACGAAATATTCCACCGAGTTGTTCGGGAAGAATTCTCGAAACTCCGAATACAGCTGCGCCGCCAGGGTCTTGTTCGGCGCGAGCACCAATGCGGGACGCCCTGTGCGCGCGATGACGTTGGCCATCGTGTAGGTCTTGCCCGATCCCGTGACACCGAGCAGCGTCTGGTACGCGAGGCCGTCGCCAAGACCCTCGACCAGCTTGACGATCGCCTCGGGCTGGTCGCCGGCAGGCTCGAAAGGCTGGTGCAACTCGTAGGGACTGTCGGGGAAGTTGACGATCATCGGGTCGGTCCAGGGCAATCGAGCATTTTAACGGATCCGTCGAGTGCAGCGCGAGGCTGCCCTGCGCCGTGGTGCTGCAAAGCGTCGTGTTAAAATTACCCGCCTTTTAACGCGAAGCCCGCCATGAACGCTCCCGTCCCCGCCTCGCTGCTTTCCGCCGTGGAAATGGCGCCCAAGGATCCGATCCTCGGAGTGACCGAAGCGTTCAACGCCGACCCCAATCCGCGCAAGGTCAATCTTGGCGTCGGCGTCTACTGCAACGAGGAAGGCAAGGTGCCGCTGCTAGAATGCGTGCGCGAGGCACAAAAGGCGCTGGAAGCGAAAGCCGCGCCGCATCCCTACCTGCCCATCGATGGCATCCCGGCGTACGACCGGGCCGTCCAGGAACTGGTATTTGGAGCCGACAGCGCGGTGGTTCAAGATGGGCGAGCGATCACGGTGCAGGCGATCGGCGGCACCGGCGCGCTAAAGATTGGCGCCGATTTCCTGCGCCGGTTCCTTCCTTCGGCTCAGGCGTACATCAGCGATCCGTCCTGGGAGAATCATCGAGCGCTGTTTGAAGGCGCCGGGTTCGCCGTCAACACCTATCCCTACTACGACGACGCGACGCACGGCGTCGATTTCGAGGCGATGAGCCGGTCGCTCGAGGCTGCGCCCAGCGGGTCGGTCATCGTGCTTCACGCGTGCTGCCACAATCCCACCGGCGCAGACCTCGACAACGAGCAGTGGTCACGCGTGATCGACATCGCGCGCACCCGCGGTCACATTCCGATACTCGACATCGCATACCAGGGCTTCGGCGAGGGCATTGCCGCCGACGGCGCGATCGTCGGGCGATTCGCCGCCACGCCGGGCCCGCTTTTTGTCGCGAGTTCGTACTCGAAGTCGTTCTCGCTTTACGGCGAGCGCGTGGGCGCGCTGTCGGTCGCTGGATCGAGCCGCGACGAGGCGGCGCGCCTGCTGTCGCAGATCAAGCGTGTGGCGCGCGCCAATTACTCCAGCCCGCCGAGTTTCGGCGGCCAAGTGGTCGCCAGTGTATTGACGACTCCGGCGCTACGCTCGCTCTGGGAGCGCGAGCTCGAGGCAATGCGGCTTCGCATCCGCGAGAACCGGCGCGCGCTGGTCGAGGCACTCCGCGCGCGTCTGCCCCAGCGCGATTTCGATTTCGTGCTCGACCAGAAAGGCATGTTCTCGTATTCGGGCCTGTCGGCGGACCAGATACAACGCCTGCGCAACGAGTTCTCGATCTATGCGATCAGCACGGGCCGCATCTGCGTCGCGGCGCTCAATTCGCGCAATATCGGCGACGTCGCCGATGCGATTGCAACCGTCGCGCAGTGATCGCGCGACACCCGGATACTTTGACAGTCCAAGGGCTTACGCTATAATTATCCGTTGTTCAACGCGGGAATAGCTCAGTTGGTAGAGCGCAACCTTGCCAAGGTTGAGGTCGGGAGTTCGAGACTCCTTTCCCGCTCCACTTTTCCCTAGGGAGAGCACCGCTCTCCCTTTGCGTTTGTGCCCTGCCTCCGTGCGAGGAGTGCAAGACCACCCGGGCGGGGTGGCAGAGTGGTCATGCAGCGGCCTGCAAAGCCGTCTACGCCGGTTCGATTCCGACCCCCGCCTCCAACAGCCAGACTGACAAGCCGATCAACCCGTACGTCTAAGGCGCGGCCCGAAGCTGATCATCGAGCTCGTGCGCAAGATCGAACGCGAGCGCGGGCAGAAGTGCATCCTCATCATCGGCGACACGCTGTCTCGCATCGCATCCAGCGCGAACGAGAACAGCGGACAGGACATGAACCTGGTGGTCGACCGTCTCAACAACGAGAGCGCGTTGCCAGCACGCGGGGCGAATGCCCTCGACCGCCAACCTATGCGTGGTCGCTTTTCGCTGCCTCTACGTTGGCGAGTGTGACCACTGCGAGCGCGACGACGATCGCTCCGGCGAGGGCGAGAGTGCTGGGTTCACTGATCTTAATTGGATCGGCCCATGTCGAAACCGTACCACGCGAAAACGGAAAGTGGTCTTGGCCACCGAACACGTAGAACCCGGTTGGCCCCAAGGTCGGATAAGGGAAGCTTGTGCCAATCAAGATGGGGACATCAAGGCAAGAGTTGAAGCACATGTCGAGCACGCCGAACGTCGTATCGGTAGGAAAGGTCCCGAACGAGGCCAGCCAGTCAGTTGACGACCCACGGAAGTCGTTCACGACGGCGGTGCCATCGAGAAACGAAACCGACCAACTCATTTCCTTGATCGGAATGCATTCAGCATTATTGCCGCCATCACAAGCAAACGAAGTGCCTGGCCCATAAGCGTCGACGACTAGCAACGACACGTTAGCATGGCTGCAGATTCCGTCGTTGCACTCACCTTCCCAGTTGTAGAGCCAGTTGGCTTGGGCACTACCGATACTACTGAGCGCGCAGATTGCAAGCGCGGCTTGAAGGGTTCTAAACAAACCGGTCGTCATAGTGTCCCCACAGAGGTCAAATCGCACGTCGGTCAAGAAACTCTACGCACCTGCGCAGGAGTACGCTTTGAGTTTGGTCAATTTTGTGTGGAAGAAAGGCGGTTAGGCGTGGCAGTTTCCAGTATGTCGTCGACTTGTGAACAGGACACATACATTCGCAGCCGTTGTGCCAAGGCTGCCACGACACTCCGGGCGGGGTATCGGCGTCCTTAGGTTGACTCGCACTAGAAATCGCGCGCAGCCGTCGGATATTAGGAGAGCGCGAATTGCCACGCGGATTGCTCGCTGGTCACTCGATATTCCCTGTGGCGCGTCAAAGCGGTTCGAGTCCGACCCGCTCCAATACGACTCTCTCCATATGACCGACCGGTCATGCCGCATTCCTCCGATCTGCGCTTGCTACACTTCAGTCGCGCCATGCGCATAGCGGGCTCGCAAAGCGATTTGAGATGAGGTTCTGGCTTGGATCATCTCTAGACCGCAAAGTCATTCGCAATCGCCGCCCGCCAGTCCCGCTGCACGCCGGGGTGGTGGTCAAATCACGGAATCACCCCAGTCGGTTCGTAAAGTGTCTATTGACGGATAAGTGACCGAATAAAAATCGGAGCGATGCTCGTGAACTCCAGCGCGATCGCCTCGTCAGCTAGACATGACCCGTGAGCACAAGCGACTGGCGTATGCGCTGCTGATCTCGCTGTTGATTCACGCGTGGCTGTTGAGCTTGACTTTGGGTGGCCAGGGACTGTGGCTTCCTAACTTCCGCTTGTCTTGGCAGGATCGGATCGAAGCTCCTGATTTGCGCGTGGTCGTTGTTCCGCCGCAGTTTGCGCCCACGAAGCCGGTTCACACGCCGGTGACTGAGCCGACAGCCGCGCCGGTGACTGAGCCGACAGCCGCGCCGGTGACTGAGCAGGTGACCGCACCGATGACAGAGCCAGCGTCCGCGGGGATGGCGAGGCCCGCACCCGCGCCGATCGCGCAACCGCCACAGCAAGCACGCACCGTGCAACCGCCACAACAGGCACGCATCGAGCAGCTCGCGCAGCAGGTACCCGTCGAGCAGCCAGCCGCCAGCAGCAACCAGCCCGCCCCCGCCGAGCCTCGTGCACCCGCCGCGCGCGCAGCCACACCAGCGACTACGCGGAAGGCCCCTAAAGCCTCACCCACGCCGAGGACAAACGCCGCAGCCGGTGCGCGCCCCGCGCAAACACCGATGAGTCGCGATCGCCCCGCTGACAACGCGCCCGCACCGCTTCCGACGCCACCTGTGATCGCCGTGGAGCGCCCCGACGAGCCGACCTGGGTAGTGCCTCTCGCTCCACCGATCCCACCGCCCGTCATTGCCGCAGCGCCACAGCTTTCGCTTCCGTCGCCTCCGCTCCCACCGCTTCGAGATGCTGGCGATGAACCACGCGCGCGAATCGAACCGGAGCGCGGCCAGCCAGCCGCTGAACTACCCGCGCCCGATCGCTCCATGCTGGAGGAACAACGGCAGGCCAAGCGCCAGGAGGCGACACGCCAGCAAGCCGCCCGTCAGGAAGCGGAGCGGATGCCAAGCGCACGTCTGGAGGCGGAACGCCAGCGGGCCGCTCGACAGGCGGCGGATGTGCAGGAGGCGGCGCGACAAGCGACGGCACGCGAGCGAGCGGCGCAAGAGGAGATCGCGCGAGCGGAGGCCGCACGGCGGGAGGCCGCTCGGCGGGAGACCGAACGTCAGGAGGCAGCCCGGATCGAGGCGGAGCGCCAGGTGGTGGCACGCCAGGCCGCGGACGTGCAAGAGTTCGCGCGACAAGCGGCCGCACGGCAAGAGGCTGCGCAAGCGGCGGTTGCAAGGCAGGCGGCAGAACTGCAGGAGGCGGCGCGACAAATGGCCGCACGTCAGGAGAGTGCGAGAATCGCGGCCGACCGTCTCGAAGCAGCCCGTGTCGAGACAGCCCGCGTCGAGGCAGCCCGTATTGAGGCTGCACGTGTGGAGGCTGCACGCGCCGAGGCTGCCGATCTGGAGGCCGCACGGGCCGAGGCCGCACGAGTCGAGGTCGCGAAGCTCGAGGCCGCGCAAGCCGAAGCGGCGCGTATCGAGGCCGCCAAGCTGGAGGCTGCGCGCGCCGAGGCCGCGCGGATCGAGGGAGCAAAAATCGAGGCCGCGCAGGCGGAAGCCGCGCGAGCGGAGGCCGCCAAGCTGGAGGCAGCGCGCGCTGAAGCCGCGCGGATCGAGGCCGCGAAGATCGAGGCTGCGCGGACGGAAGCTGCGCGCCTCGAGGCCGCGAAGATCGAGGCCGCACAGACGGAAGCTGCGCGTGTCGAAGCCGCGAAGATCGAGGCTGCGCAGACGGAAGCTGCCCGCGTCGAGGCCGCGAAGATCGAGGCCGCGAAGACGGAAGCTGCGCGTGTCGAAGCCGCGAAGATCGAAGCCGCTCAGGCGGAAGCTGCGCGCGTCGAGGCGGCCAAGCTCGAAGCTGCACGTGCCGAAGCTGCCAAGCTCGAGGCCGCGCAGGTCGAAGCGCAAGCTGCAACCGCCAAACGTGAAGCAACGCTTCGGGCGATAGGGCGCCAGCTGAACGAGGAGGCCGACCGGCGTGACGCCGCATCGGCCGGGGCGCGCAATTCACCCGCGTTGCTACCTTCGTGGACCAGCGCGCGACGATACAGGCTGTTCGGTCGCACCGACCCCAACGCGGAAATCATCCTGTATGCGGAAGCCTGGGAAAGAAAAATCCAGCTCAACCTGACCATCGATACGGTCGGTGCAGCAGCCAAGCAGCCTCACACCGATCCTCTCGTGACAGTGGCCATTCGCAGCGATGGATCCGTGGAGTCGGTGACCATCGTTCAATCCAGCGGCGTCGCGGCCCTCGACGAAGCGATACGACGTGTCGTGCGAAGCCAGGCGCCCTACCAGTCGTTCCCGACCGGCCTGACCCGCGATTTCGACGTCCTCGAGATCCGTCGAACCTGGTACTTCGACGTGGCGATCCGGCTGTACTGACGGATCGAACCGGCAACTGCCGTCGCGCCTTGCCGGGCATCCGTATCAAGGAATACACTCTGCGCGTCACAATCTGCGTCGTACAACACTCGGGCGGCTGCCACGAGTCATCGGCGCCACCGTGATCAACCGATCCCAGGGGAGTTCCAGGCAGCCAGGGAGGGCCGCCTCGCAGAGAAGGGCTGTTTTTGGCGCTCAGCACGACACCGATCGCCGGTACGCTGCCGCGAGGCATGACCTTCGCATGGTTGCCCTTGACCGAAGTCATCCTGGTCATGATGGTGATCGGCGCGCTGCTTCCGCGATTCATGACGCTCGGGTTCCAGGACACCGGCCGCGACGGACGCTTCGCCGAAGCGATCGTCACCGTGCGCGATCTCCCCGATCCGGTGTTGCCGCGACTTTGCGCAAGCGAGGGGGCGCTCGCCGAACCGGCCGTGCGCGCTCGACTCTGCGGCACGGTCCGCGCTCCTGTGCCACCCGCACGCGTCGATCGAATTCCACCCCTCCTGGTAAACGCCAACGCGCGCGCGAAGCAAGCCTTTGCCGGCCCGCTGCAGGAGGTGCAGGCGCGAATCGCGGAGCTCCAGGGCAACGCGCGCGAGGGAGATGACGACGTTCTCGCAGCGGCCAATGCGATCGAGGCGCTCGACGCCGAGGTTCAGCCTTTCATCAAGCGCTATTCCATCGATGCCTCGAGCGCGAGCGGCCCGGTTCCGCTGGCGTGCGCCTATGCTCAGGTGGAGGGCGCGCTCACCGACGTTGGACGAAGCTCGATCCCGGGCCGGGAAATGCGTTACGCCAACGCGCTGCTCCTGCTTGGCGCAGCACTCGATGGCGTGCGTGCGACATCCGCACTGGCAAGCGCGGCCGCGCTGCCGGCGGTCGGAGGCGCATCCAGGCGCGCTTGCCCCGGACTCGATCTCGGCTCCGCACTTTCGGCGACTTCGACGCTCATGGATGATGCGCGCACCGCATCGAGTCGGCTCGCCAAGAACGAGGCGATGCGGGGACTTCTTCGTTCCGCCGGATGGCAATGGGCAACGTGGGCACTTGCAGGACTGCTGCTGCTCAACCTCAGCCGCCGAAAAAACAGCGCGTGCCTCGGCACCGCCCTCGCACTCGCGGTGTGGGCCGCGGCCGCGTGGCTCGGCAGGGTGCCATGGCCGCTTGCCCCCGTGCATTCGCTGGTGCTGGGCCGTCCAAGCGACGACTTCCTGTCTCCGCCCGCCGATTTCGTCGTGTCGCTGCTCGGCGCGGCGGTGGTCATCCTCGCGGGCACGCGCTGGTTGCGCAAGCCGCTGGCGTCGGGCACGCAGAGGGCGGCATCGGTCTTTGCCTACCCGGCTCTGATCCTCGCCACGGGCATCGGTTTTTTGCTCGTGCTCGATTTGTCGGCGAACGGACCGCCTGGCAATCGCTATCTCGCTCTCTACCATCAAGGCCATCTTTGGTTCGGGATGATGGTGCTGTCGATCGTCGTCTTCGTGCGCCAGCCGTTCGGTCGCTGGCTTTCGTGGACGCTCTCGGTATTCGATGGCGTCGCCGACGGCATTGCAAAACGCGTCGGTCGCGTCGGTGGCATTGTGCTGTTCCTGGTGATGCTGCTCGCCATCGTCGGCATCATGGGAGCGCTGCTGCCGAATTCCCCTCAACTCACCTCCGAGATCGGCCGGCTGTGGCTCATCTTCGGTGCCGCCTGGTTTTTTTTCATGCGCGGCACACCGTTGACCGAGCGTCTGGCCCGAAGCGGCAGTTCGATCGCGTCGCTCGTCGGCTACGTCTGGCCGCTGATGTTCGTGGTCATCGTGCTGGTCGGAATGATGGTGATCACGCACGACATGGGACCGCTATTGATCGCCGGATACGCCGCCGGCGCGTTCGTCGCCGCATCGGTGGCGATGTGGGTGCATCAGCGCTGGCACGCCACGTTCAGCGCATGCATGCTCGCCGTCGTTCTTTTCGCGGCCTGGATCGTCGGGACAACCGTGGCGCTGTTTCAATTCGGCTCGCTCGACACGGTGGGCGCGGCGCGACTGGAAAATCTCGCGGCGCCGCTTGCTTCTGCCAACGACCAGCTTGCGCTGGTCACCTGGTTCCAGCGCGCCGCGCCACCCGCCGGCTTCGGTCCGGGCGCAGTCCCCTGGTGCGGCTTCGGCAACGCATCCGGGTGCGCGGGCGTGCCGGCGCAAATCCAGAGCGACTACACCTTTACCGCGCTGGTGGGCGAATTCGGCTGGACTGCGGCGTGGGCGCTGACGCTCGGCTGCGCCGTGTGGCTCTATGCGCTGGTCGGCAGGCACGGCGATGCAACCCGAGGCGAGCCGCGACTGATCCGTAGCGCCGGCCGCATCGGCAACGATGACCAGGCGTTCGTGAGCTGGCTGTGCGTTGCATGGGTCGTTCTCGCACTTTGCCAGTTGTCCGTGACCGTTGCCGGCAACCTCGCGGTGATCCCGCTCACCGGGGTCACCTTTCCCTTCGTGAGCTTCGGGATGACGTCGCTCCTGGTCAACATGGCGATGCTGGGTCTGGCCATCAACGTCAACGTGCGGCGCGAGACGGCCCGTGGCTGAACGTCGACGGCTCACACTGCTGCAGCTCGCGATCCTGGCCAGCACTGCCGTCGTGCCCGTCTTGCTCGGCGTTCTGCTGAGCGTCGCATCGGCTCGACAGAACGACAGCGCAAAGCCGGCGCAAAACAGCGATCGGCATGTGAGCGTGCGCATGGTCGCGGCGCTCAAGACTTTCGAATATGCGATCGTCCGCCGTGAAAGCGTTCGCGCAGGAGCGCCCTCCGCGGCTTCGCTCGTCGAGCGCTTTCCGCAGTGTCGCGCGGCGTGGGAAGGCGGCGGCTTGTTGAGCAGCATGCGGCGAATGCTGTCACGAGCCAGCGAAGACAACCGCTCGGTCGCGGCGCGGATGAGCACCCAGCTCGGCGAGATCGACAACGCGCTGCTCGCTTTCAGCAGCGCAGACAACCGCCGCGTCAGCGCTGCCGTCGGGCTCGACAGCGCACGCTGGTTCGACGCCGTCGCCACCGCGCTGCGCACACCGGTCGAATCGTCTGACTATCCCGGTGTGCGCTTCACCGTGCAATGCGTGGACATCGCAGGCGCGGTGTCCACGCTCGCGCGCTCGAAGGCGCGGATGCTTTCCACGCTCGCATGGCGCGGGACCGAAGTCGAGCGCGTGCTGTCGCGCTGGCGTCCGGATCAGTTCGTCGAGATCTCCGCGCGCAGCATCGCCCGCTCGAATCCATGGTCGGGCCTGCGCGGCTGCATCTACCTCGGCAAGTCAGACGAGGCCGATGGCTTCGATCACGACAGCACGACCTACTTCCTCAGCGGCATGCGCGGACAGGAGGATCGCCTGTGCAGGCGCGCCGAGCTAAGTGGGGTCGCCTTGCAGGACCAGGCAGCGCAGAGCGTGATCGGGATTGCGGGCGGCCCGGGGTCGGACACTTCTGTCGGTGATGATCGCTGGAAGGTTCCGCCCTCGCTGGACCTGATGCTGCAGCCGCTCGAAGCGCTGCACCGAACCTCCGGCGCAATGTATGCGACACAGACCGCCGAGACGTTCGCTGAAGATGGGTCCCGTGAGCACCACGGCCGTGGTCCCAATCGCCTCGACCTCGGCGGAACGCAGGTCGATGTCGGCTTTTCCATCGATCTCACCATCGACCCTTCGTTGCAGGCGTTGGCCCAGCAGACGGCAGCGTGCTACACCGGACGCGACGACGTATGTCGCGCGCTCGACATGCGGCGCAAGGAAGACGGCGAGCAGGCCGTCGGTCACGGCCTGCTCGAGCATGCGATGGTGCGCATGGCTGCGGTGGCGATCATCGACGTGGAGAGCGGTCGGATCGAAGCGCTCGCTGGCGCCCTCTCCCCGTGCACGCGCGAGGAATACGATGGGCCGGGCCGGTCCACGCACTGCGACAAGCGCCTTCCCTATCCGATCCGTTATCGTCCCGATGCATTGCTCAATCCCGCGGTGTTCTCCGATGCGATGCCGGGATCGATCATCAAGCCGATCATGGCCGCGGCGTTCTTCTCCGATCCACAGGTCGGGGCGCGCTGGCTCGCCGCCGAACGCGCCGAGCTCGCGCGTTCGGCGACCGCAGTGCCGTCGAGGGACAGTCTGCGAGCGCAGCTCATGCGATCGGAATCGGCACGGTTTCTCGACCGCATGTTCTGCGCCGACCAGGGCTTCGCGCCCTGCGCACGGCCATGGGAAGTACAAGCGATGGCGCCCGCGTTCGGATGGAATGCCGACTGCGCGCTGCCCAGCGACCAGTGCGGCAAGCGCGACCTCCTGTTCGGTCGCACCTACGATGCCCTCGGCGACAACGGCCTGGGTCGGCCGCTCACCGTATCCGTGCCCTATGGCCGGCTGCTCGCCGAGCCGCTCGAGGGCAAGCTCGGTGCGCCGTTGCGAGCGCGGCCGGCGATCGCGCTCGACACTTCGAAGATTCGCAGATGCGCGGCAGGACCCGACGGAGTTCGGCTGAGCAAGGACGACTGGGAGAAATGCAGCGGGGGTGTCGTGGTCGACATCGTCGCCGAGGGCTGGGGTCAGGGACATGCGCGCGCGAGCGCACTGGGCGCCGCGGGAATGATCGCGATGCTCGCCGCCGCTGCCAACGGTCAGACGCAGGTCCGCGCACCGCATCTGGTCGAGGCCGTGCGCGGAACCGGTGCGGGGGACCATGCGGTGCTGGATTGGAGCGTCGCCGACGCCCATCCGAATGTCATCGCTCGCGAGGCCGCCGAGGTGATCCTCAGCGGCATGTCGTTCAGTCACCGCGCCGGTACGGCGCGACTGGCGTGCGAGCAGGTGTTCGATGCGCGAAGCTGCGCGCAGATGGACTGGATCGCGGGCAAGACCGGAACGCCGACCTTTCCCAACGACGATCGCTCGCTCGACGACCTCGCTGCGCTATGCGCTTCCGCAGCCGCCGCGCCGCCGCGACGCGACCGCGATGCCTGCGGACCGCTGCGCCCCTACAAGTGGTACGTGGCTGCGTACCGGTCGCATCCCGCGGATCCGCGCTGGAACAAGGTGATCGGCGTGCTCACCGAGCGCAACTGGCTGGCCGACACGGGACGTGTACATGGTGCGGGTGACCATGGACCCAACCCTGCCGCCGAAATCGCGATGCAGATCGCCGGGCGCCACGCCGGTCTGCTGGCGAACCCGATGCGCGTCGCGCAGGGCGCGAAATGAGCTTGCTTCGCAAGCGTTCGCCACCGCAACCCGCGGAAGATATCGGCGGGCCGCTGGTGTGGACCTTCGATGGCGCGTTCGCCACCTGCCTCGCCGACATGGAAGACGCGCTGCGTCGCGCCATCGTGCAGGTCGGAGATGTCTCGTCGATCGCGGTGCTGATCGAGCTCTCGTTGCCGAAACTCCAGCGCCGCGTCGTTGCGGGCGATGTCATCCAGCCGGCGTGGAGCCGTTTTCTCGCGCAGTTGTCGGACCGCTATGGCCTGCCATCGCCGCCGCGGATTCGCGCGCTGGATCGAGAAGGGCCGATGGTCACGCTGGTCATCGCCTATCGAGGTTAGCGCCTGTCAGGCGCGCAAGGAGCACAAATCATGAAGCTCAAGAGCTGGATGGTGAACAAGGCGAACAAGGTCGATCACGGCCGGGTGCGTGGCTCGGCAAGCGCGCCGGGCACCGACATGCTCGAGCCCCGGATGCGCGCGCCCGGCGCCAAGCGCGCCGCGACGCCGGCCGACCCGGAGGCTCTCGGCCCGTACCGCACCCTGATCGGAGCGATCCGTGAAGAGCTCGAGCAATTCGTGACGACGCAACTGCGCCTGCACCTTGCGATCGCCGAGCGCGACCGCTACCTGCTCAGCTCGATCGAGGTCGAGTGCGAGGAAGCCGACGAGCACCACGAACTGTTGCGAAGATTCATTGCCGAGTTCAAGCCCGAGCAGATCAAGCACTATCTGGCGAGGGAGGTGATCGCCGGGTTGCGCAATGCGAGCGCGATCGATCTCTCGCAATTCGCCGGACTCAACGCCACGCAGCAAGCCGACGACTCCGACGAGCGGGATCGTTACGTCGAACTGCTCACCGAGCTGCGCCGTGGCTCTCCGAGCAGCGCTGCGCGCCCCTATCGTGTCACGCTCCTGGGGCGCTGGTCGCAGCTGGATGCACCCTCGCCGGCCGATCAGAAGGCTCCTCGGCGAGCGGGAAGCGCCCCGACCCCCCTCGCCGCGCCCGCGGTCGCGATCGACGTCGAAGATGCCGACGGCGTGCGAAGCCTCGAGCTGGCATCGGTGGCAGCAGGCCGGCGCTATGCCGTCGGCAAGGGCGAAGGCTGCGACATCGTGGTCAACGGCGCCTACGCGAGCCGCCGGCATTGCGAATTGTGGTTCGACAAGGGAGCCTGGTGGGTGGCCGACACGGGATCGACCAACGGAATCCGCGTCGAATCGCCAAACGGGACGATCGCTCGTTCGCATCAGGTGCCGCAGGGCGTGACACCGCCGCCGCCCATCGAGCTCGGTCACGGCGCGTCGCTCGTTCTCTCCGCGCAAGTTCAGGGCGATGCGCGGCAGTACCCGCGACTTTCACTGCGCCCGGCCACCGCTGTCGCGGCGCCCCGCGTGTCCGCAGGCACGGCCGCGCCTCTGACCCCGGTGACACCGATCGCGCCGCCGCGACGCCGCGACGGCGTGTTGACCATCACTGCCCGCATGGCTTCGGGTTCGCGAAGCGTCGACGTCGCCGCAGCCGCGCTTCCATTCCGCGTCGGGCGCTCGCGCAACCAGGCGCTGGTGATCGATTGGGCCCATGCCGACGTTTCAGGTCGGCACTTCGAGATCGTCGCGCTCGACGACTCCGGAGCACAGATCGTCGTGCATGGCGACAACGGCGTGAGCGTCGATGGAAAGGCGCACGGGCCGGGAACGCAGTTCCGGTGGAAGCCCGGGCAGACGCTCATTCTCGGAAGCGATGGCTCGGCGTCGGCGTGCGCGTTGACGCTTTCGCATACACCATGACACCAAACGCCGCGAACCACAGGATGTGAAAACAGGAATGGATTCCCGTCTCGCCCATCGATCGCGTGAACCGGTCCGACCGGACGACGCGGCGTTCGTGCGCGAGGCCGCGTATACGAGGGGCCCGGTGCATCTCGATGCCGCGGTCGTGTCCTCGCGTGGCGGCTTCCACGCGGTCAACGAGGACGGCTATAGCACGCTCGATGGTCGCGCGCCCCTGTTCGTCGTGGCCGACGGTGTCAGCCTGGGCGCCATGGCGTCGCGAGCGAGCAGCGAACTCGTCAGCCGCCTGCATGAAACACTCGAACACGTCGCTCTGGACGCCGACACCGTGCGTGCCGCCGTGCTCGATGCCGATCGCGCGGTGCGCCGCTGCATTGCGAGCCGAACCGATGCCAAGGGCGCGGCGACGGTCGCGCTTTGCGCTGGAACCGGAACATCGCTCTCACGATGGCTGGTCGCATGGGTCGGCGACTGCCGCGTCTACCGCGTGAGCCCGGAGCACGGTGGATCAGCGCAGCTGCTCACGCGCGACGACACCTACAGACACCTCAGCGAGCGGCCGCCGCGCGGCGCATCGCTCGACGATCCCGCGCGCATGGTTGGCAATGGAGCCGTCGACGCGCCCAATGTCCGCGACGTGGATTTGGGTCGCGACGAGATGCTGCTCCTGTGCAGCGATGGAGTGCACAGGCATGCCGCGCCACGCGACATCGCCCGCCTGCTGCGCGGCACGGTTCCCCTTGCGACGCGCTGCGCGCGTCTCGTCGAATTCGTGCGCGAACGTGGGAGCAGTGACGACGCGACCGTGCTTGTCGTCCATCGGACCGCGCGAAGGCAGCGGCATCTGGTACGTCTGTTTGCGCTCGCCGTGGTGATCGGTTTGGCGGCGGGCGCGATGGTCTGGCTGGCTGGGGAGCGCGTCACTGCACAGCGGCTTCCCGACACCATCTTTCTTCACACTGCGATGGGGCAACCATGATGACGTCGCAAAACGAACATGTTTTTGGGCGCGGCCGGCTGAAGATGGCCACTGGCGAACACGTCGAGGTCTATCGCGAGGCCGTTGCGCCGGGGGAGCGTCGCCGATATACCAAGCGCTTCCTGGCAACCAGCGATGCCGACTTTGGCCAGTGGACCGAGCGTGAATGGCGAATTCTTGCGCGCCTGATCGGGCACGGTATCCACTGCGTGCCCAACGTCGTGCAGTTCGACGGCGGCGCGCAGGGAGGCATACGACTCGTCCAGACCTACGACGCCGGCGTCACCGTCGATCAATGGGCGACGTTGCTGCCGGTGTCGCGCGACGGTGCTTCCTATCGCCACATCTTCGAGGATTGCGCGCACTGGTGGTCGCTGGCGCACTGCTGTCTCGCTGCGCTCGACGAGATCCATTCGCTCGGCCTCGTGCATCTGGACATCAAGGGCGACAACATCTGCATTCCCTACGGGCCGCCGAGTTTCGATCCCGACGCGGGCGAGGCGCTTTTCCCGATTTTCCAGAGACTCGCGCTGATCGATTTCGCATTCTCGGTCGTCTCCGGCGAGAATCTCTCGAGCGCATTGCCCATCGGCTGGCAGAAGGACTACGACTATCAGTCGCCCCGGCTGCTGCGAGCGCTCGACGCAGGACGCGCCGGCGATCTCCAGCCCACCAAGGACCTCGACTGGCGCTGCGATCTGTACAGCCTCGCGGCGATGCTCAAGCGCTACCTTCCAGGCGATTTCCCCACGGGGGAGACCGGCTGGACACCCCAGCGTTTCGACGATGCGCGAACGCTGATCTTCCGGCTGCGCGAGTGCCACGATCGCGACCTGCCGCATTGGCGTCCGCATCAGCAGCTCATGGACTACACCGACGTGCGCCTGGGTGCGCATGATCTCGTCGGCTCGCTGGACAAGGGTTGGCAGCTTTCGCACGACGTTCCGGCTGACGTGGTCGGCGCGCCGACCACGCCGATGACGCGTATTGCACCCTCGATTCATTCGATCAGGGTGCCCAGGCCCGTGCGTACCGTCACGCGAACGCTGGTACCGACGTCGGTGACCGTCGTGCGCGGGGTGGCGACGCTGCCGGTTCCGGCGGCGCAGGTTGCGATGCCGCCGCGACGCGCGCCGTGGCGTGCGACGATAGTCGCTCCAATGCTCGGTGCATTGGCGGCGCTGGCCATGCCATCGTTCATCGGCCACTCCGACTCCCTGGACCACCTCGTCAGTGCACCCGAGGCCGCGAGCGCACCGGACGCGCCGCGCGCCGATGCCGCCGCCAATCCGGCGCAGCAGGCGGCCTCAGCTGAGGCGCCGGCGTCGGCTACCACGCCGGATCCCGCGGCAGCGGTGAATGCAGCGCAAGCGTCCGTGGCTCCGGCATTGGCGACCGAACAGCACCCGTCGGACGCCAAGGCATACGCCGAAAAGGAACCCGCTGCCGCGCACGCAGCACTGCTTGCGGAGCGCACGGCGGCAGCGTCTCGAGGTACCCCCGCACGAACGAAATCATCGTCGCTCGCTGCACGGACGGCTTCGAAAAGCGCCGCTCAGGGATCGGGCGCCCATCCGCCGGCCTCGCAGACGCAGGTCGCCAAATCCAAGCGCCCGCATGGCGCGAGCATGGCGCCCGTGGCCGCATCCGTGAATCCGATCGCGCGTTC
>Ga0207700_10000356_pt1 | contig 26737 bp, 26 predicted proteins | sample LARL82metaG_FD_184348 | JGI IMG/M metagenome (GOLD analysis project Ga0207700, IMG submission 184348) | Corn, switchgrass and miscanthus rhizosphere microbial communities from Kellogg Biological Station, Michigan, USA - LAR L8-2 metaG... | ecosystem: Host-associated > Plants > Roots >...
ACAGGATGGTGGATCCCGCGCATGTCACTGTGATTGTGGTGGGAGCGCTGAAATTAGCCACCGCCTGCACCGTCATCACGGCCTGATTAGCATCCAGACCGAGCCGCACTAGGCTGAGAGCGCTAACGCCTACGATCCCGCAACCGATCAGCTCCGTCGGGTTCACTATATCGTTGGTGGACGTGTTCGTAACGCTGGACGTGAACATGATCCAGTATTGGCCAGCCGGTACGTCCAGGGTAGCGACCTCCTTAGAGAGGATGCGAAGTGTAACGCCCGGACCTGTGGTGGAATAGACGTCACTCGAATCTGAACCCGGTATTCCCGGAGGACCTTGTGGTCCCGGAGATCCTTGCGGACCTTGTGGTCCCGGAGATCCCTGCGGACCTTGTGGTCCCGGAGGTCCCTGCGGACCTTGTGGTCCTTGCGCGCCGACGGGTCCCGGCGGACCGGTTTGGTTCCATTGAATGGGGACTTCGTTCGTTTTACAGGACTGCAGCGACGTGTCGATGATTCGCTGGCTGCCGTTTGTCGCGTTGTAGCAGCCATGAATGATCCCGGCGGCGTCGGGAATGGTGGCCCGACCTAAGCCCGGAATGATCGCGAGCAAACCAGAAAACGTGGCAAGGCAAGCTGCGCGCGCTACAGATGACATCGAAATGTTTTTGGTCCCCGGTCTCATCGACCACAGGCGATCTGTCACCGCGGCGTTCGCGTGGCTGTCCCCGAAAGGGACTGCCAGGATCGCGGCCGTGATTTCCCATCCTGGTCTCGCATTCATTCCCTTCCTCCGATCCGAAGTAGCGGACCAGCCAGCTGCCGATGCTGCCGACTCCGACAAGACCATCGACCAGCTTGCCGCCGCAGTAGTCGTAATACCGCAGATGATTCCAGTTTATTCCCGCGGTCACGATTTTCGGGCGCAGACCCGTTCGTAGTGGCTCCGGCCAGGCAGGATCTCGACACGTAAACCTTTTCAGAGTGAACTCACTCCACCGAACGACTGCTATCGCCGAGTCCAGGACTGCCTACCGCTGCCTCGACTCATCGGCCGTCACCTCCCTCTGGACGAATGCAGCCTTCGGCTATCCGGACATGTCGATCAGGTGTGCGGTGAAGCGCGGGACACTGGCGGGACACTCAGTGCCAGAAAATAGGAACAAGCAGGAAAACGCGGCAATAGTTAAGCCGCTGACTCGATTGCTTTAGTCTGTAGTCTGTTTCTGCGTTGTGTCTGTTTTCTCGATCTTCCGACTCATAATCCTTTGGTCGCTGGTTCGCGTCCAGCCGGGCCCACCAGTGAATCAATAAAGTAGTGGCGGTAGTTACCATTTTCGGGGCACTGGCGCGACACCATGCCAGAGCGATAACCCGCGCTCACCGCAGTTCCCTTCCTTGCGTCACCTGCTCCCGCGTCGAGGCATCGTCCACGACCATGCGGGTGAAGCCGTCACGCAAATCAGTGTCGACAGAATTTACGCAGATCGCTTGACCGCGATCGTAGGTATTTGATTTTGCGCCGCCGCACGATTATTGCTTTGTTTGATACTCCTTGTAGCGTACCGCTTCGCCGGTAGTGGAGGCATCATGCACACCCATCGACAGTCGGCAATTACCTCCGCAGGCAGCATATCGACTTCATCCCCGGCGCCCATTCTCTTATTCTGTTCGGCGTTCATGATCGCATTAGGGGCGGCGTTGCCGGCGCAGGCTGCGCTGTTCAGCAGCACGAACTTGGTGACGGACGACCAGTCGGTACACCCGGCTGTGATCCAGGATCCAAATCTCCTAAACGCCTGGGGAATTTCACACTCGGGCACTTCGCCGTTCTGGGTGTCGGACAACGGCGCGGGTAAAGCAACTCTGTACAACGTCAACCCGGTGACCAATGTCCCGACGATACAGTCCCTGGTTGTGTCCATCCCCCCTGTCCCGGGAGGCACACCGACCGGGCAGGCTTTCGGCAATATCACTGGCAGCTTCAACAGCGATACTTTCTTGTTCGTGAGCGAGGATGGCACTATTTCGGGTTGGCGCGGCGCTCTGGGCACAACCGCGGAAACGCTTGTTCCAGGCTCAGCGGCCAACGTTTACAAGGGGACGACGCTGGTAACGGGAACGACGGCGAACAGCAGTTATCTTGATTCGGCCAACTTTCGCAATGGCACCATAGACGTGCTCAAGGGAAATGCCGCTACACCTGACCTGACCGGCAACTTTACTGACCCGACTCTTCCGTCGGGTTTTGCACCATTCAACATCCAGGATCTCAACGGGGTGCTCTATGTGACCTATGCGATGCAGGACCCGGCCAAGCATGATGATGTGCCAGGGGTCGGATTCGGCTACGTGGATGCCTTCGACCTTCAAGGAAACTTCCTCAGTCGCATCGCCTCCGATGGAACGTTGAATTCGCCGTGGGGCCTGGCGATCGCGCCAGCCTCGTTTGGTCAATTCGCGGGAGACTTGCTGGTAGGCAACTTCGGGGACGGCCTCATCAACGCCTTCGACCTCACGACCCACGCGTTCGAAGGGCAATTGCTCGGCCTGGATGGTAAACCACTCGTGATCGACGGACTTTGGGCATTGAATGTCGGCAATAATGGGAGCGCCGGCAACAGCCGGTCGGTCTATTTTTCAGCGGGGCCGGACGGTGAAATGCACGGGCTGTTCGGTGTGATCGCAGTTGTTCCAGAGCCCGCCACCCTCGCGCTTCTCGGCCTCGGCTTCGCCGCACTCGGTTTGTCGCGTCGCAGACAGTAACTGATCGGGCGCCCAAACATCACGCCCCGCTCCGGCGGGGCTTTTTTCGACCGTTGGCGAAATTCAGGATAGATCTCGGAGCACCTTTGACTCGGGCGCTTTGCGATGGAAGTGGCAACAGCACTTCGCGTTACCTGTCGATCCTGACGTTCCCGCTGTACCGTTGTACAGTTTTGGCTTTCACCGTGCATGAGGTCACGATGCCAGCACGTGGACCGCGATCCGGGCCATCGCCGTATCCCGTCGCGGCGCTGGCCTGCGCGGTGCTGATTGGTTGCGCGCAGGTCGAGCGCGCGCCCGAACCCCCACCGCCAACGCCGGCACCGAGTGTTCCCGCTCCGCCGCCCCCGCCGCCCCCATCGTCTGGCGAAACTGCGATAAGCACGCAACAACGCGGCCGCATTTCGATGTACGGCAACGATTTCGCAGGCAAGAAGACCGCAAGCGGCGAGCCGTTCGATCCCTCGGCGCTTACCATGGCGCACCGAACTCTGCCGTTCGGCACGCGCGTGCGCGTCACCAATCTCGAAAACCAACGCAGCGTGGAGGTCGTGGTGAACGATCGCGGCCCGTTCGTGCCCGGACGCATTGCCGACTTGTCCGAAGCGGCGGCGCGCCGCATAGGCATGGTTACCGAAGGCGTGGTGGAAGCGCTCCTGGATATTCTCAGGCCAGGAAAAAGTCGCTAGGGGGCAAGGGTCTGGTGCGACCTCCACACCCACTCATGGCTTCAAATGCTCTGCAAAGAAGCCCACGATGGCAGTCCGTGCGGCAACCGCGTCGAGGGGAGTCGGCGAAATCCTGACGACGCCGCCACGTCCACCGTGGGCAAACTCATCATTGAATTGACGCGGTCGATCCTGCATGTCGAAGCCATGCGTCGCGCCTTCGTAATAGCGCACTGTTGTCCGTTCGCGTGAAGCAGCTGGCCACGATGCAACGAGCGCGTCACAGCTGTGTTCGTCATCCTCGTAATCGTCCTTCGTACCGACCTGAATCAGCATGGGTGAACTGCTCATTCGAGTTTCGGCGCCATAAAACACACTTTGCCTATTTTTGACGAAGCGAGTGATGACTGAGCAGGTGGGATACAGCGCGGCAAAAGCGACCGGTTTCGGAACGTCTTTGCCAAAGGCGGTCTGTGTCAGCTCGCTCGACATGAGAAGCGTCATGACACCGCCCCACGAAACGCCCATCACGCCTAGACGGGTACCATCCACCTCGTTTTGTGCCGCCAGCCATTTCAGCGCCGCGGCGGCGAAGGGCATCGTAGCCTTCGTGCCCGATCGCGGCCGACCCCCGGGTGCGAACATCGTGATCTCGAGCGTGGCGATGCCGGCGTCTTGTAGCGCCTTGGCGTAGTAAGCGCCGCGGCCATCTATCCCACCGCTGCCGTGAAGGATCAACACCGCCGGCATCTTGGCCGCATTGGCCGATGGCCTGCCGAAGTGACCGTCGACCTTCTCGACCCGACCCCAATCTGCGGTCTCAGCGCCGGGAAAGACGACCGCGTCTCCGGGTGCGTACGGTTGAGCAGCGGCGACGATGGAGATTGCCAAAACAAAGCCAGCAAGCGATGAGCGGGCGAAAAAGTCGATCACGCGAATCTCCTCCGATTCTCGACGCAGCAGAAATACGCTTTTCGCCGCCTGCGCGAAGTTGGCGGCGAATTAGGTTCTATCCTACATCGGGATAAGGCTTGCGCTGATTCGCCGAGCGGCAGCTCGCATCTAGCATAAGGTACTGGCCCCGATTCGAGAGACACGATGCATGGCTTCCTGGCGGGAGCTTTCGACCGATTCGCCAACGCACATGCGCTGGCGTGCGAATTGCACAGTTGCGGTTTCGACGACGCGAACGTAAGGATAACGGGCAACCCGTCGAACCCCGATGCGGTGTTCGGCGTTTCGCTATCCGCGGAAATCGCGCGATTTCCCGGTTTGCTCCAGATCTGCTTTTCCAACCTGTTTGAATTCGGCGATTCGCCGGCTCGCGGACCCTCACTCGACGCCCTGCGCGAAGGCGGCATCGTCGTATCGGTGTGCGTGACCGATCGCGACGAAGCAGAAATCGCGCGCCGCGTTCTGCCGCCACTGCGCGCTGATGCCAACGATGCCATCCACGTCTTGCAACACACCTTCTTTTTCGTGTCGGCGCTCGTCTTCTGGTGGGTGGTGTTCGGCAACAGGACGCGCACCGTCGAGCTGGCCGCGCTGGCGATGTTGTTCACGACCATGCTCCACACCGGCGCGCTGGGGCTTCTGCTCACGTTCTCGCCTCGACCGTGGTATCCGCAAGAAGGCCCCGGACTTTTTGGGTGGACGGCGCTGGAGGATCAGCAGTTCGGCGGGCTGGTCATGTGGGTGCCGGGAAGCCTCGCGTACCTGATCGCGGGGCTTACGGTCGCCGCGTCGTGCCTGTTACCGGCGCGCGCCGGGCGATCGATGGGCATCGACGTGTCTGAATAGTGCAAGAGTCGCGAAAACACGGATTGCCCTTTGCGGTGATAACCGCCGGGGCCGATGCGGGAAATCACTTGAACAGCGCCCGCTCCAGGCGCAGGTAGGTGCGGCTCGCGTTTTCGGGATGGAGCATTTCATACTGATCCCACCGGGAAAATTCGGGCAGGCCGCACCGTTCCCGCAACTCACCCAGGCTGACGCCCTCATCCAGCAAAGTCTTGACGCGACGATCGAGTGCGGTCAGGTAGCGCCTGACGGCGTCGGCGTCGGCGCAGCTGCCTATGGGGCCGTAGCCGGGAACGAGGTGGCGGCAGCGCATCGCCGCGATGTCGGTCAGTGATTCGCGCCAGCCCGTCAGGTCCGCGTCGCGCACGTCGGGGATTCGATGGATGGCAACGAGGCTGCCGGCCATGAGCGTGGAGGTCTTTTCGTCCAGCACTGCGATCGCGCCCGGCGCGCTTGACCATCGATAGGCGATCAACCGGACCCGACGCCCTATCAGCTGAAGCGTTTCACCGCCGTCGATCAGCCGGTCGGGCTTGACCACGCGCGTCGCCGACATGGCATCGTCACCCAGTAGGGCCTTCAAATTGCGAAGACACGTCTCGCATCGGGAGGCGATCAGCTCCGCAGTCCGGCGATGCGCCAGAACCGGTATGCCGCGTGTCTGAAAGGCGGCAGCGCCGAAGACGGCGTCCTGGTCCGGATGCGTCAGGATTACAAGGCGGATCGGACGGTTGGTGACGCTCTGAACTGCGGCGATGATCTCCTCGCCTTCGCGATAGGAAGCGCCGCTGTCCACGACGATAACGCCGCGCGGCCCGATGATGAATCCGATGTTGGCGATGCGTTCGCCGCGCTCCGCCGTAATCTCGCCGCCGCTTCCAAGCAGCGCGTAGACGCCTTCGGCGACAGCGACCGTCTTGAGCGGCGCGGAGCCGACGGCATGGGTAGCGCCGACGAGCGCAAGGACCGCGACGACTCCCCTGACAAGGATGGCGCCCGTGCTCGCGTACGGGCGTTGCCCGGTGCCAACCGCGGCTATCTCATTGCAATGCAACATTGGTGAGAGCTCTGGCGGATAGGAGGTCGAAAATCTTGTACTACTCAAATTGACATCAACCCGTGGTAGCGCGACACTGTCCACACGGATTGTCTCAAAGATCAGCGCAAGCTGACGCCGCAGATTGCTTCTGTTTCTGTTCGACAACAACGATTGGAGGAGAGTATGCAAAGCGCCTCAAAGCGGTTGAGCATTGCCGGGCTGGCGATCGCCCTGACACTTCCCTGTGTCGTCGCGGCGAATCCCGATGTGGAAAAGCAGACGGCCGATCCGAACAATTGGGCCATGCAGGCTGGTGACATGTACAACCAGCGCTACAGCAAGCTCAATCAGATCAATACCCAGAACGTCGGCAAGATGCAGGTCGCGTGGCTTTTCTCGACCGGCGTCCTGCGCGGGCACGAGGGTTCGCCCCTGGTGATCGGCGACACCATGTACATCCACACGCCATTCCCGAACAAGGTGTTCGCGCTCGATATCGACACCCAGAAGATCAAGTGGCGTTATGAGCCGAAGCAGGACTCCGCGGTGATCCCGCAAATGTGCTGCGACACGGTTTATCGCGGCCTTGCGTATGCCGAAAACAAGATTTTCCTGCAGCAGGCGGACAGCACCCTCGTCGCGCTGGACGCCGGCACTGGCAAGGTCCTCTGGTCGGTGAAGAACGGCGATCCCAAGGTCGGTGCGGTGAATACGAATGCACCGCATGTCTTCAAGGACAAGGTGATCACGGGCATTTCCGGAGGGGAATGGGGCGTGCGCGGGTACGTCACCGCGTACGACATCAATACCGGTAAGCAGGTCTGGCGGGCGTATAGCACCGGACCGGACGCGGAGATGCTCATCGATCCGGAAAAGACCACCACGTGGACCGATGGCGCGGTCGCGCCGGTTGGCAAGGACTCGTCGCTCAAGACATGGCAGGGCGACCAATGGAAGATCGGCGGCGGCACGACGTGGGGCTGGTACAGCTACGACAAGGCTCTGAACCTGATGTACTACGGCACCGGCAATCCGTCGACCTGGAATCCTTCGCAGCGTCCCGGCGACAACCGCTGGTCGATGACTATCATGGCGCGCGACGTCGACACCGGCATGGCCAAATGGGTTTTCCAGATGACTCCGTTCGACGAGTGGGATTTCGACGGCGTCAACGAGATGATCCTCGCCGACATCAACGTCAAGGGCAAGCCGACCAAGGCGCTGGTTCACTTCGATCGCAATGGCTTCGGCTACACCCTCGATCGCACGAACGGCGCCCTTCTGGTCGCCGAAAAATTCGATCCGAAGGTGAACTGGGCATCGCACGTCGACATGAAGACGGGTCGACCGCAGGTCCTCAAGGAATACTCGACCGCGCAGAATGGTCCCGAGCACAACAACAAGGGAATCTGTCCTGCCGCGCTCGGCTCGAAGGACGAGCAGCCGGCGGCGTTCAATCCCAAGAACGGCAGATTCTACGTGCCGACCAACCACGTTTGCATGGATTACGAGCCGTTCAAGGTCGACTACGTTGCGGGGCAGCCTTATGTCGGCGCGACCCTGTCGATGTATCCGCCGCCGGGTGAAAAGAACATGGGCAACTTCATCGCCTGGGATGCGGGCACGGGCAAGATCGTGCAAAGCCACGCCGAGAAGTTCTCCGTATGGAGCGGCGCGCTGGTGACCGCCGGCGGAATCGCTTGCTACGGGACGCTCGAGGGCTATCTCAAGTGTGTCGATGCCAATGACATCAACAAGGAGCTGTTCAAGTTCAAGACGCCGTCGGGGATCATCGGCAACGTCTTTACCTATGAGCACAAGGGCAAGCAGTACATAGGCGTGTTCTCGGGCATTGGCGGCTGGGCAGGAATCGGGATGGCGGCCGGCCTCGAAAAGGATCAGGACGGTCTGGGCGCGGTCGGCGGCTACAAGGAACTCAAGGACTACACCGAGCTGGGCGGCTCGCTCACGGTCTTCGCGCTTCCAAACTAGGGGCTGCGCACTCCTCTCGCCGGCGCGTAGGGTCTCGCGCGCCGGCGTTTGTTTGTCTGGCGGATCTGACGCGGGAACCGGGTCGGCGAACCCGGGTCCGAGTTCAACGATGTGGCGTCTTCGAGGTCAAAATCATGCGAATGCGAGCCCTGTCATCCGCGTCGAGCGCCCTGCTGCTGGTCGGCGGCATCGGCGCGAGCCTTCATGCCCTCGCGCAGGACACGAAAGCGACCGCCGCGGACACCGACAAGCCCTACCACGTCGTCGACGGTTTCAAGGTCGATGCGAACACGATGAATGGATTTCGCGCGTGGCGCGCAGCAGCGTGCGACCGCTGCCATGGAGCCAATCAACAGGGTCTGGTCGGGCCATCGCTGCTGGAAAGCTTCAAGGTTCTCAGCAAGGCCGATTTCGTCAAGACGGTCACAGAAGGTCGACTCGAAAAAGGGATGCCCAGTTTCAAGACGAGTCCGATGGTCATGGGCAACACCGATGGTCTTTACGCCTACCTCAAGGGTCGGTCGAATGGCGATATCACGCGTTCCAAGGTTGAGGAGTTGAAGTAGTGGCGGCGGCACGGCTGACGGAAACGCGTTCCGATCCGAACCCGCTGAGACAGGCATGCAAGCGTTGGCGACATGGGAGCATCGGGTTGGCGCTTGCCGCGATGATCGCGGCAAGCGGATGCGCAATTGCCCAGGACTCGCCCAAGGCATTCCGCCCGTGCATCGATCCGAACAATCTGCCGTTCTCGAACACGCAGGGAGAAGGCTTCGAGAACCACATCGCGGATCTGTTCGCTCAAAAGCTGGGTTTGCCGGTTCAAAGCTATGCTTTTCCCCAGCGCATGAATTTCATTCGCAACACTCTGCGCTACCGCCTTCCCGGCGAGGATTTCCGCTGCGACGTCGTCATGGGCGTCCCCGCAGGGTATGACCAGGTTTGGGCGACCAAGCCTTACTATCGGTCGACGTACATGCTCGTATTCGCCAAGGGGAAGCGCCTTGATGCGGTCAAAACCGGTGACGACTTGTTCGCGCTGCCAACCGAGGAACGCAACAGGTTGACCATAGGCATCTTCGATCGCTCGCCGGCATCCGTGTGGCTCGCAAAGCACGGGATGGAGCTGCAGGCCAAGCCCTACCCTATGATGTCGCCCGACCCCGACCAGTATCCGGGCGAGATCATCGAAAAGGACCTCGCGCAGGGAAAGATCGATGCTGCGGTCGTTTGGGGACCCATCGCCGGCTACTACGCAAAGCGCGTGCGCAATCTCGATTTGGTTCTCGTTCCCCTCAAGTCGGAAAATGGCGTCAAATTCGACTATGAGATTGCCATGGGAGTCCGTTACGGGGAGCCGAAATGGAAAGAAACCGTGGAAAGCCTGATTGCCGACAATCGTGCGGCCATCATGCAGATATTGCGCGAATACAACGTTCCGCTGGTGGACGAGCGCGGCGACATCGTTCGCTAGCGGCTGAATCGCCGCCGCCCAGTCTCCACGCTTCTCACCTGCTCCGCGCGGTGCGCCCTTCGACGCAAACCTGGACTGAACGGCGTGCGCTCGATTCGTAGACGTGCCGCCGCGATCGGCGGTGGCCTCGCGATCTTCGGGTGGGCTGCGGCGGCGTTGGCTCAGGCGCTCGCTCCAGCTACCTTCGTTGCGCTCTCAGGCAGCGTCGTCAGGGTCGAAGCCGGCGGTGCCGACGGCGCGCTTCACGTCGGCACCGGCGTGACGGTTGCGCCATCCGTCATCGTAACCAACTGTCACGTAACACGAGATTCGACGGCGATCCGCATCGTTGGCTCCGGAAGGTCATGGAATGTGAATGGACAAGTCGCGGATACCTTTCACGATCTCTGCTTCCTTCGTGCTCCGGACTGGCAGGGAAGGCCGGTGATCCTCGGCAGTTCCGGCGACTTGCGACCGAGCCAGCCGGTGGCTGCCCTGGGATTCACCGGCGGCGCGGACATCGCGCTCAAGTTCGGGCGAGTGCTCGCCGTGCATTCGTTCGACAACAGCCGTGTCATCGAATCGGACGCGGCCTTTAGTTCGGGGGCGAGTGGTGGCGGTCTTTTCGATGCCAGGGGCGCGCTAGTAGGACTGCTGACGTTTCGGTTGCGTGGTCCCGGCCGCACCTATTATTCGGTGCCTGTGGATTGGATCCGGGAACGACTGCCCGCCGAGCCGCAATGGGCCGAGCCAGCGCCGCCGCACGGCGCACACGCTTTCTGGCAAGGCGACGCCGACGCGTTGCCTTATTTCATGCGCGTCGCGCCGCTCGATGCAGAAAAACGCTGGGGCGCGTTGCTCGAGCTCGCAGATGGCTGGTCGTCGGCGCAGCCTCGGGACGCCGAGCCTCTACTCGTCCGAGGCAGGGCGTTACAAAAGCTGAACCGTCCGGGCGCGGCCGTTGTGGCGTTCAACGATGCGCTCCAGTTGTCACCGAACGATTCCGCCGCGTGGTATGGGCTCGCGATTGCGTATGCATCGTTGGGCGACGAAGCCGCATCGCGTGGCGCACAGTCTAAGCTCGACACGCTGGACGGGGCTCTGGCTTCCGAGCTGAGGATCCAGCTTACGCGATCGCGTGGCACGGAGTGAGCCCTGAGCCCGTATTGCCGCCGCTCGCAATTCATCACGGACCGATCGTTCTTATGTCTACGCAGGAGTGATCCATGACCAATCCTTGTTGCGCGGTGGCGTTGGTGATGTTGCTGGCCCCACCGCTCGCCCAGGCTGCACAAGCGAACGATTTTCCCACGCGGGCCCGTGTCGAGTTCGTCCTCGACTGCATGCGCTCGAGCAAGGCGCCGAGCGCGGAAGCGATGTACAAGTGCTCCTGTGCGATCGATGACATCGCGAGCAAGGTCAACTACGCGACTTGGGTGGATCTGTCGACGGTTACGAATGCTACGACCATCGCCGGCGAGCGAGGCGGCGTCATGAGAGACATGAAGGACGGGCGCAAGCTGATCGCATCGTTTCGCGCTCTGCAGGCCGACGCCAAGAAACACTGCTTCCTCAACGAATGACTCGTTCGGGCGACGGTGACTGCGTCGTGGTCGTGCGGACTGCGCATCGACTTTGCTCGCGGTGGCTCCTCGCCGCATACGCTGCCATCGCATTGCCACTGGTTGCGCGGGCAGACGCGCCGGAGCTGCCCGCGCTCACCGTCGAGAACCCGGCGCCTGGGGTCTATGTCCACTACGGCGCCCAGGAGGACATGACGCGCCGCAACGCCGGGGACATCGCCAATCTCGCTTTTGTGGTCGGCCAAAAATGCGTCGCGGTGATCGATACCGGTGGAACACTTGCCGTCGGACGTGCGTTGCGCGCCACGATCCGGGGTGTTACGCAGCTGCCGATTTGCTATGTGATCAATACGCATCTCCATCCCGATCACGTCTTTGGCAACCAGGCGTTTGTCCGGGATCGGCCGCAGTTCGTCGGCCACGCGCGTTTGGCGGAATCGATGCGCAGGCGCGGTCCCATATACCTCCGCGCCCTGATGCGGGACCTCGGTTCGGTCGCCGTGGGCACGACGCTCGTGTTGCCGACGCATGGCGTCGCAAGCATCGAGCGGCTCGACTTGGGCAGGCGTATCTTGAGCGTGCGCGCATGGCCGACCGCGCATACCGACACCGATCTGACCGTTTTCGACGAGACGAGCGAGACGCTCTTCCTGGGCGACCTGGGATTCGTCGACCATATTCCTGTCGTCGACGGAAACCTTCGCGGCTTCATCGCCGCGATCGCCGAGATCAAGGCGATTCACGCGCAAAGGGCGATTCCCGGCCACGGCCGCGCCGACGCGTGGCCGTCGGCGATCGACGCCGAGGAGCGGTATCTGGTCGAACTTCGACGCGACGTCCGCGCGGCCCTTGTGGCGAAGGTTTCGCTTGCACAGGCGATCGAATCGGTCCCCTGCGAGGATGCAGAGCACTGGCTTCTGGTCGAACAGTTTCACAAGCGCAATATCAGCGCCGCATACGCGGAGCTCGAGTGGGACGAGTGACAACGGGCTGGCGAGGTGCATCGCAAGGGCATACAATTGACCTCTTGCGGGGCAATCGATAAACGTGCCGACATGAGCTCACGGATCTTCCAAGTCATGCTTGCGCTGTGGCTTGCGCTGCCTGGCGTGAGCTGGGCGCAGGACAGCGATCCCGAAGCGAGCGTGATCTGGCAGAAGGTGCGCGCCGACCTGTTTCCCGCGGCGACAATCGCGGCGGGAGAAAGTGTGATCGTCCTCGAGACGCCGAAGAGAGCGGAAGACGCGGCCATCGTGCCCGTCGCAATTCGCGCAAAATTCCCGCAAAGCAGCGACCGATATATCCAGAAGCTGTGGCTGATCATCGACAACAATCCGTCGCCGATCGCCGCGGTCTTCCAGCTCACTCCCGAAAGCGGTCGCGCCGACATCGAGACTCGCATGCGCGTGGAGCAGTACACCTACGTGCGCGCGATTGCGCTGACCAGCGACGGCAAACTGTACATGGTCAGCAACTACGTCAAGGCGTCGGGCGGCTGCTCCGCGCCGGCGAGCAAGGATGCGGAGGCGGCGAAAGCCAATCTGGGCAAGATGAGGATTCGGGTCGATGAAGCGCTCGTTGCCGACCGTCCTGCGCGCGCCCAGGTGATGATCAGCCACCCGAACGATTCGGGGCTTGCGATGGACCAGGTCACCCGAACGTACGCAGTGCCGCACTTTGTGCGCAGCGTCGAAGTCCGGCACAACGGAAAGCTCATCATGAACGCCGATGTCGACTTTTCGATCAGCGAGAATCCGAACTTCCGCTTTTATTTTCTTCCGGGGAGCGGAGGCGAGCTCGACGCGAAAGTGATCGACAACAAGGATCTCACTTTTACGGCGCGCCTAGGCCTGGATTCGTCGCGTGTGAGCGCGAGCATCGCACGTTAGGCGGCGCGGATCGTTTGACGTCAATTTGACTGCATTGCTGTGAGCTCAAGGAGGGCGCGGTGGATGTTCGTGCTGCGGTAGCGCAAAGTGCGGGTGCGCCGTTGGTAATCGAAACGGTGCAATTGGATGGACCAAAAGCCGGCGAGGTGCTGATCGAAATCAAGGCGACCGGCATTTGCCATACCGACGAATTCACGCGTTCCGGCGCCGACCCCGAGGGACTCTTCCCGGCCATCCTCGGGCATGAGGGTGCGGGCATCGTGGTCGATGTGGGCGCGGGCGTAACTAGCGTGAAGAAAGGCGACCACGTCATCCCGCTGTACACGCCGGAATGCCGGCAGTGCAAATCGTGCCTGTCGCGCAAAACCAATCTCTGCACTGCGATTCGCGCGACGCAGGGCAAGGGCGTCATGCCCGACGGCAGCAGCCGATTTTCGTTCCAGGGCAAACCCCTGTATCACTACATGGGCTGCTCGACCTTTGCGAATTTCACGGTCCTTCCCGAGATCGCCGTCGCAAAGATTCGCGAAGACGCACCGTTTGACAAGGTCTGCTACATCGGCTGCGGCGTCACGACGGGCATCGGCGCCGTGATCAACACCGCCAAGGTCGAGGCGGGCGCGAACGTGGTGATTTTCGGACTGGGCGGCATCGGCCTCAACGTCGTCCAGGGTGCTCGCATGGTGGGCGCCAACATGATCATCGGCGTGGATCTCAATCCCGCGCGCGAAGCTCTCGCGCGAAAGTTCGGCCTGACTCATTTCGTCAACCCCAAGGAAGTGAAGGGCGACCTCGTGGCCCACCTCGTCGAGCTGACGAAGGGCGGTGCCGACTACAGCTTCGAGTGCGTCGGCAACGTCGATTTGATGCGTCAGGCGCTCGAGTGCTGCCATCGCGGCTGGGGGGTGTCGGTCATCATCGGCGTAGCGGGCTCGGAACAGGAGATCAAGACCCGTCCGTTTCAGCTGGTAACGGGTCGGGTGTGGAAGGGCACCGCTTTCGGCGGCGCGCGGGGCCGAACCGATGTGCCTAAAATCGTGGATTGGTACATGGATGGCAAGATCAACATCGACGATCTGATCACCCATGTTCTTCCGCTCGATCGCATCAACGAAGGATTCGATCTCATGCATGAGGGAAAATCGATCCGGGCCGTCGTTACGTACTGAACCCAAGTAAGCGCAGAAACTCGGAAGAGCCCCGGTGCGGAGGTGCTGTCGAATCCGCGAGCCGGGCAGTACGCTGAGCATTCGTCGTTATCTCGATACAGGAGGAAGTGACCATGGCAACATCGATTCATCCAGGTGTCGATCAAGGCCTGAAGCCGGCCGCCGCCAACTTCGCCGGCGGGACGCTGTCGTGCAAGTGCGCCGACAAAAAGGTAACCGTGTCGATCAAGGGGCAGTGCGCCCACAACCACGTGTGCGGCTGCACGAAATGCTGGAAGCCCAAGGGTGCGCTGTTTTCGCAGATAGCGGTTACCGGGCGCGATAACGTCAAGGTTACCGCGAACGAGGACAAGCTGAAGGTGGTCGACCCAAGCGCGACGATCAAGCGCTATGCGTGCAAGGACTGCGGTGTGCACATGTACGGCCGCATCGACAACACGGGCCATCCCCTTTACGGCGTGGATTTCTTCCACACCGAGCTGTCGCCGGACCAGGGCTGGGCGCCACCCGAATTCGCAGCATTCGTCTCGTCCATCATCGAGGCCGGCGCCGATCCTGCCAAGATGGGCGCTGTTCGGGCGCGGTTGAAGGAGCTCGGCCTCGACCCCTACGACTGCCTGTCGCCGCCGCTTATGGACATGATTGCCACTCATGCCGCGAAAGCCAAGGGCACGCTCTACCACGCGTAAGTGGACTCGCGACTTCAACAATCCGGCGCCGGTATTCGCGGCGCCGCTGTTCGCACCAGGAACGGCAGGGTTCGGCGCGCATGTCGTGCCGGCCCTGGCGTGCTGATGCCCGATCGCAACGCGTACCAAGGCACTTCGCTTCCGGACCCATGACCGTCACCGCGGTATCGCAGAACAAGTCATTCGGCGGCGTTCAGGGAACGTACACGCACGATTCCACGGAAACCCATTGCGCGATGCGCTTCGGCGCCTTTCTGCCGCCGCAGGCGCAGGAGGGCACGGTGCCGGTCCTCTACTGGCTTTCGGGCCTGACCTGCACCGAGGAGAATTTCATCGTCAAGGCCGGTGCGCAACGCGTCGCCGCCGAGCTGGGCGTCGCGATCGTCGTGCCGGATACCAGCCCTCGCGGGTTGAAGCTTCCCGGCGAGGCGACAAGCTACGACTTCGGGGTCGGCGCCGGTTTCTATGTCGACGCGACCGAGCCTCCCTGGGCAACTAACTACCGCATGTATTCGTATGTGAGCGAGGAGCTGCCCAGGATCGCCGCGGCGAACTTTCCGATCGATCCGTCGCGCGCAGGCATCTTCGGGCACTCAATGGGCGGACACGGCGCGCTCACCATCGCGCTCAAGAACCCCGGTGCTTACAAGTCGGTCTCCGCATTCGCGCCGATATGCTCGCCGATGCGCTGTCCGTGGGGAGAAAAGGCCCTGACCGGTTATCTGGGCGCCGATCGTGCGCAGTGGCGCGCCTACGACGCCACCGCGCTCATCGAGGATCTGGGCTGGAGCGGACCACCCCTGCTGGTCGACCAGGGGACCAAGGACGCGTTCCTCGACGAACAACTCAAGCCGGGCCTGCTGCAGCAGGCCTGCACGCAACGCAATATACCGCTGGATTTGCGGATGCGCGACGGCTACGACCACAGCTACTTTTTCATTGCGACGTTTATCGAGGACCATCTCCGGTTTCACGCGCGCCTGCTCTAGTGCGCGGCCCGCGTGCGAGGACTCGCGCTTTTCGGTTAGCTTTCACTGGCGTGCGCTGGACTGCTATAGCCATCGATGCTGGCCGAACATCCTTCCTGGTCGGTCGGCCGCACTTTTTCCGCGCCGCGCCATCAAACATTGCCCCATGGAAGAATTACGACCGACTCCGCTGTTCGATCCCAAGGGCGAGCTGCCGCACGGGCTGGTCTATCGCCCGGAGTTCATTTCCCGCGCGGAGGAAGCGGTGCTCCTGGAATCGATCGCCCCGCTCCCTTTCCGCGAAGCGCGCTTCCAGCAGTATTTCGCGCGGCGGCGCGTGGTGCACTTTCACCCGGCGGGCATAACGACCGCGTATGACTCCTCCGCCGACGACAGCTTCTCGAGCGGCCCGCTCCCACCGTTCCTGCACGCTTTGGCGCAGAAGGTCGGCGAGGCTCTGTCCGTGGATCCCGCTACTTTCGTCCACGCGCTGGTCAGCGAATATCGTCCGGGAACGCCGATCGGATGGCACCGCGACAAGCCCGCCTACGGCATCGTGATCGGTCTTTCGCTGGCCGGATGGGGGCGCATGCGCTTTCGTCCCATCGCATCGCTCCCTCCGCACAGGGATATGTTCCTGCTCGCGCTCGAGCCGCGCTCGCTGTACATGATGCAAGGTCCCATCCGCTGGCAATGGCAGCACAGCATGCTGCCGACCAAGTCGCTGCGCTATTCGATCACCTTCCGCACCCGCGCCGACGCCAGTTGATCCTTACCAAGGGCTTGGCAGGCGGATCGTGTGGGAAAGGGGGGCGGGCTTCCCTGCGGACACGTCTTCGCCGCCGTCGGCGGCCGCGGCCGTCCATAGCGCGTCAACGCACGCCGCTGCGCTGGGCGCGGACGACGATCGCGTCGCTGCGCACGTCGATGACTTGAGTCCATTCCACCACGTATTCGGTCGGCTCGCGCAACCCCAGTCGCTCCAGCAGCCCGTACCGCCCATAGACTACCTTGTCGATGACGCAAAACGCGTGCGCGCGACCCTGCGGCGCGATGTCGCTACGCAGGTCGACGACGTGACCGAGCATCTTTCCGTGCTCGGTAACCACGCGCATCATCTGCAGGCGCGACGCCGTTTTCACGATCCGGGTAGCCGCGAGAGCCAGCGCCCCATTCGGCGATCCCATCGCCCCAGCCCGAGTTTCGCCGCGGGCGAGCGCAAGTTGATCGTGGCACCGATGCTCTCGATTTCGGACCATGGCACGCGCGCGTACCGCTTTCCGAAAAGGACTGTGGCCGCGCGCTCGAGCACTCGCGGCAGGCGCCTGAGCAGCGGACCCGGACCCACCAGCAACGCGGTGACTTTCAGCGGTTGTCCCGGGGCGCCTTCGAGCAGCAGGTCGTCCACCATGCCGCACGGCGTGCCATCGGCGTCGACGATCGTGCGGTCGAGCACATCGCGCAGCAGGTCCAGGGGCCGCACCATCAGCGTTGTCCCCCGTGCGTGAGAATGAACAGCGGAAGCGCGGCAAGCGCGGCGAGCGTGACGAGCACGAAATAGAATCCACCGAGGGCATTGACCAGCTTGCCGCTTGCATGGTCGCCCATGATCCGCCGGTCGGCGCCGATCACCAGAAACGGAAAATACGCGAACGGCAGGATGAGCACCGACAGGATGACCGAATATTCGATGACGCGCACCGGATCGACTCCCGTCAACACGATCAACGCAGCTGCGCACAGCAGCGCGATCCAGCTGGATGCGAATCGCGCGGCTGAACGCGGCCTGCGGCCTTTTCCCCATCGCCAGCCCAGGAGCTGCGCCAGGTTGTATGCGCCGGAAAGCGCGTTCGCGATCGCGGCGCCCGCAAACGCGAAGAACATACCGCCGACAGCGAGGAGCATGCCGGTGATGCCGAACAGCGACGCCGTTGCCAGCGCGGCATCCCCCGGGAGGGACGGGTCGATCTGGCGCGGCGCGAAAAAATCGGCACCGATCATCAGCAGCGACACCGACAGCAGCGCGCCGAGCGCGAATCCGATGACCACCAGCAGTCGATTCGATGCGATGCCGAACGCGTTGGCTTTGTCATCGATCGCCACTGAGGCGCGGACGTAGGTCTTGTAGGGCAGCAGGATCGAGCCCAGAAGCGCGACCGCGGAGTACGCGTAGAGCAGGCCCTCGCGACCGCTTTTGAACCCGGGCAGATTCGGCAGCGCACTCGCGGCAGCCTGGCTCCAGCGCGGGTGCAGGTATGCGGCGGCGACGACAAACACGATCATCATCAGCGCAAGCATGCCGAACGCGCGCTGGATCCATTTCATCGGGGTGAACCACACCACCAGAATCAGTGACAGCAACGCGAGCAGGATCAGCCATCGATACGGCCAGCCCGACAAGAGTTGCCACACGAGCGCCACCCCGCCGATTTCCGCCGCGCAGACGAGCACGGTGACGCAGTTGAAGGCGAGCAATGTGAGGAGGCTCGAGCGGAAGCCGTCGCGGCTCCGAATCAGCGCGAACAGCGGCTCTCGGCGCACTGCGGCGATGCGACCGGCGATTTCGCCATAGACGATGAGCCCGACGGCACCGATCACGATGACCCAGATCAGGCTGTAACCGAACTTGCTCCCGGCGCCGATCGAGAAGGTGAGCACGCCGACCTCGACGAAAGCTCCCATCGTCGCAATTATGCTCAGGCCAAGCGCGAGCGCCTTGTTTATCGCCGCGTCCGTGGTCGGGGGAGCGAGCGAGGTCATGGATGCGCAAGCGCGCGTTGTACCGCCATTAGCGTCGCCAGCAACTCGCGCGAGCGCGCGGCGAGCGCGTCGCCGTCGGAGGCGCGCAACGTGTCGCGCTCGAGCAGCGCCAGGAGGCCGTCGAGACGCCCGCCTGCCTCCATCGCCTGCACCCGCGCGCGCTCCAGCGGCGTGCCAACCCGCATCGCGACAAGCGCCTTGAGCGATGCGTCGAGCGACCTGCGCTGCTGCGTGGCCTGCGCCCGCACGAAGGTCGTTCCCGTCTGGCCGCGCGCGAGCGCATCGCCAAGCAACGCGGTACCGGCGGCATCCGAGCGAACCGCGGAAACGACTATGGCGAGCTCGGCAGGATTTGCCGCGGTGCTGGCAATCTTCACCATACCGACGACGGCCGCGATAACCGCCACCAGTATCGCAACGAGCGCGCGGATGCCGCCGCATCTTCGGCCGCGGCGGTTCACGATCGCGCTACGGTGCGGCGCGACACGCTCAGAGCGTCGCACATGGGAATTGCGCTCCCGACGCGCCCGATGCACGTCAGGTCGGCTTGGACATCGAGCGCACGCGACTCAATCCACATTGCCGGGCCTCCGATCTCGCACAAGGCCGCCAGAATAGCAGCGTGCGATCGGGAAAGCAGGCCCTGAACCTCGACGTTCTCGCGCGGGTCCGATGCCGCACGCACTCGCGTCGTCGCCGGCAGAAGCCGAAGCGCGCCACTCATTTGCTCTACAATGCGGGTTCGCCGCTCTCAGGAGGAGCCCGCCATGCAACACCGCGTCGCGCGATTCATCATGCCGTTCGCCATTCTTTCCTGCGCGCTTCACGCGAGCGCCGGCGCGGAAGAAATCGTCGTCAGCATTTACGCGGTCTCCGCGAACGGCATGCCCTTCGGCATCGCGCTGGCGAAGGGCTACTTCAAGGACGAGGGTCTCAACATCACCGGCCTCATCTCCTCCGCGGGGGGCGGCACCACGCTGCGCAACATGCTGGCGGGCGGCGGCGTTCCTTACGGCGAAGTCAATCCGGGCGTCATCGTTTCGGCGATGCAGGCGGGCGCGGACCTGCGCATTGTCAGCGACAATGTGCTCACCGTCGCCGAGTTCGTCTGGGCGGTGAAGCCAGACTCGCCGATCAAGACCATCAAGGACCTCAAAGGCAAGAAGATCGGCTACACCAACCCGCGCTCGACCAGCCAGGCGCTCGCCAACCTGATCGTGCAGTCGGCGGGGCTCAAGCCGGAGGATGTCGAACTGGTCAAGACCGGCGGCTTCGGCGAAGGCGTCGCCGCGCTCGACTCGGGACAAGTCGACATCACGCCGATCACCGAGCCGCTCTGGTCGAAGCTCAAGTCCAAGTATCGTGCTGTCGTGGTGGCGAGCGACGCGCTCCCGCCGCTCGACAATGTCGTAGGCGTGGCGACCGTGGAGATGATGGAAAAGCGCGGCGATTTCATTCGTGCGGTGATTCGCGCGCGCCGCAAGGCGGTGACGTTCATGAAGGAGCATCCCGACGAAGCCGGCGACATCGTCGCCAAGCAGTACAACCTCGAGCCCGAGGTTGCGCGCAGCGCGGTTCGCAACCTGACGACCAGCCTGACCAAGGGCGTGCCGTACTGGGGCGACGGGCAGATCCACCTCGATGGCCTCAAGCGCATGATCGAGGCGCAGCGCTCCGTGGGCGCGATCACCGGCGAGGTCGACTACAACAAGCTCGTCGACACGCGCTTCCTTCCCGACGACCTGAAGGCGATCAAGCAATAGAGCTCGCAATATGCACGGGTGCCGCCTCGCCAGCTCGAGGAACGGCACCAAGGCATCCTTTATTTCCCGCAACGGAGCCAGCCCATGAACGACACTGCGCCCGACCGCGCGAAGGCGCAGACCACGGCGGCGTGGGGCAGCGATGCCATCGCCGAGCTGCTGCGCATGCTCGAGATCCCGTACATCGCGCTCACGCCGGGTGCGAGCTTTCGCGGATTGCACGACAGCCTGGTCAACTACCTTGGGAATACGCGGCCCGAGCTGCTGCTGTGCATCCACGAGGAGCATGCCGTCGCGCTGGCGCACGGGTACACCCGCGTCACCGGCAAGCCACTGGCGGTCGCGCTGCACGCGAATGTCGGCCTGATGCACGCCACGATGGCGATCTTCAACGCGTGGTGCGATCGCATCCCGATACTTCTGCTGGGCGCCGTCGGTCCGATCGACGCCGTGCAGCGGCGGCCGTGGGTCGATTGGATCCACACCTCGCGCGATCTCGGCGCGCTGGTTCGCGGCTACACCAAGTGGGACGATCTTCCGGGATCGGTCGGCGCGGCGCTGGAGGCGATCGTGCGCGGCTACCGTCTGTCGATGACGCCGCCGCAGGCGCCTGTCTACATTTGCCTGGACGCCGCGCTGCAGGAACAGGCGCAAGCGGTCCCGCCACCGATGCCCGCGCTCGATCGGCTGTCCGCGCCCGCCGTCGGCGGAGTGTCGGCGCAGTCGCTGCGCGAAGTGAAGACGCTGCTCGAGTCGGCGAGCAAGCCGCTGTTCATGATCGGACGCGTCTCGAACGATGTCGGGGCGTTCGAGCGTCGCGTTGCGCTCGCCGAGCGTCTCGGTGCCGTCGTTCTCACCGACATCAAGACCGGCGCGAGCTTTCCGACGCAGCACGCGCTGCATCCCTTTCCACCGAGTCTGTACGTCACCGGCGCCGCGGGTCAGATGGTGCGCGACGCCGATGTGATTCTCAGCCTCGACTGGATCGATCTGGGCGGCACACTGTCGCAGGCCTGCGGGGGAGTGGTGCCGCGCGCCAAAGTGATTCATTGCTCGATGGACCAGTACGTGCACAACGGGTGGAACATGGATTACCAGGCGCTGCCGACGACCGACTTGTCGATCCTGGTGCCGCCCGATGTGCTGGTCGCCGAGCTGATTGCTGCGATCGGATCGCGCACGTCGCCGCCCGCCACGCCGTGGTTCGTCAAGCCGCCGGACGATGCGGTGCCGGCGGTCGAACATTCGCCGAGGGCGGCAGGTGCGTCGCCGACGGGAGATCGCCTTCCGCTGGACGTCCTTGCGCGCGTGACGACCGACACGCTGGCGCCGCACCGTCCTTCGTACATTCGTCTGCCCCTGGGATGGCCGGGCGAATTCTGCCGTTTCGCGCACCCGCTCGACTACATCGGCTTCGACGGCGGCGGCGGCATCGGATCGGGTCCCGGCATGGCGATAGGCGCCGCGTTGGCGCTGCGCGGTGGCGAGCGGCTGCCGGTCGCGGTGGTAGGTGACGGTGATTACCTCATGGGCCTGACCGCGCTGTGGACTGGCGTCCACTATCGTATTCCGGTGCTCGTCGTTATCGCCAACAACCAATCCTTTTTCAACGACGAGCTCCATCAGGAGCGCATGGCGAGAGTTCGCGGCCGGCCAGTGGAGAATCGCTGGATCGGACTGCGCATGAGCGATCCGCCGATGGACCTCGCCGAGCTCGCGCGCGGTCAGGGCGCGAAAGGGTACGGACCCGTGCGCAGCGCGGCGGAGCTCGCACTGACGCTGGAACAGGCAGTCGCCGACGTCCGCGCCGGCGCCGTCGTGGCGGTCGACGTGCGCGTGCTGCCGGAATATTCGCGCGCGGTGTCCTCGGCGCTGATGCGACATCTTCCCAAGCAAGGCTAAAAGACGATGGCGATCCTGCACACTGCGCCGACCCCGACCGACACGCGTCTACCACGCCAACGCACGCTCTGGTACGGCGGCGCATGGCACGCGTCGACCGCCGCGCGCAACATCGCAGTCAGCAGCCCTTCGACCGGCGAGGCTCTCGGCGCGACCGTCGATGCCACTCCCGAGGATGTCGATCGTGCCGTCACCGCCGCGCGCGCCGCGTTCGCACTGTGGCGCGACGTTCCGGCGCAGGAGCGCGCGACGGCGATCCGCCGCGCCTCGGCGATCCTGCGCGAGCACGCCGACGAGCTCGCCTGGCTGGAGGCGCTGGACACCGGCAATCCGTATCAGGCGATGGCCTACGACGTCGAGATCAGCGCCGGCTACATGGACTATTTCGCGGGCCTGGTCACCGAGATGAAGGGCGACACCATCCCCATCGGACCGGGCTCGCTCAATTACACGCTGCGCGAGCCGCTGGGCGTGGTTGCGCGCATCGGCGCCTTCAATCATCCGCTGCTGTTCACCGCGGGCAAGTGCGGCGCGCCGCTGGTCGCCGGCAACACGCTGATCGTCAAGCCCGCGGAACAGACGCCCCTGTCGTCGCTGCGCATTGCCGAGCTTTGGGAAGGCGTGTTCCCGCCTGGCGTGTTCAACGTCGTCACCGGTGGTCGCGACACCGGCGCGGCACTGGTCGCGCATCCCAAGGTCGCCAAGATTGGCTTCATCGGCAGCGTCAACGCCGGCCGCGCCGTGATGACCGGCGCCGGCGCGACGCTCAAGGCGCTCACGCTCGAGCTTGGCGGCAAGAACGCGCTGATTGCCTGCGCCGACACCACGGCCGCGGAGGTCGCCGACGGTGTCGTGCGCGGAATGAATTTCCGCTACGTGACCGGCCAGTCGTGCAACTCGACCAGCCGCGTGTACCTGCACGAGGACATTCACGATGCCACGCTCGCCGAAATCGTCCAGCGCGTCGCCGCACTCAAGGTGGGATTGCCCACCGAGCCCGACAGCGAAGTCGGTTGCCTGTCCAGTCAGCCGCAATACGAGAAGACGCTGGCATACATCAAGCTCGGCGTCGAGGGCGGCGCGCGCATCGCCTACGGCGGCAGGCGTCCCACCGATCCCCGATTGGCCCGCGGTTTTTTCGTCGAGCCCACCGTGTTCGCCGACGTCACCGACGACATGCGCATTGCGCGCGAGGAAATCTTCGGCCCCGTAGTCAGCGTGTTGCGCTGGAGCGACGAGGATGACTTGCTGGCGCGCGTAAACGCGCTCGACGTCGGGCTCACCGCGTCGATCTGGACGCACGACCTCGATCGCGCGCACCGGCTCGCCTCGAAAGTCGAAGCGGGCTACATCTGGATCAACGGCGCGAGCCAGCACTGGGTCGGCGTACCCTTCGGCGGCTACAAGCAGTCCGGCATGGGCCGCGAGGAATCGATCGAGGAGCTCCTGGCGTGCACCCAGATCAAGAACGTCAACGTGACGCTCAAGCGGCGGTAGCATCGCGGCAGCAATCCATATATCGGCAAGCCGGCGAAGCGCCGGTGAGACATTCGAAGGAGGAACGCAGCATGCATCGCCTGATCGCAAGACTGGTTGTTATTTCACTCGCCGGCGTGTGGCTCGCGAGCGCATCGGCCGAAGAGCTCGCGGTTGGCAATTACGGCGTCTCCGCCAACGGCATGCCCTTCGGCGTGGCGCTGGTCAAGGGGTACTTCAAGGATGAAGGGATCAACATCACCGGCCTCATTTCGTCGGCGGGGGGCGGCACGTCGCTGCGCAACGTGCTCAACGGCGGCGGCGTGCCTTACGGTGAAGTGAACCCGGGCGTCGTCGTGTCGGCGATTCTTGCGGGCGCGGACTTGAGGATCATCAGCGACAACGTGCTCACCGTCGCCGAATTCGTGTGGGCGGTCAAACCCGATTCGCCGATCAAGACCGTCAAGGACTTCAAGGGCAAGAAGATCGGCTATACCAACCCGCGCTCGACCAGTCAGGCACTCGACCTGATGCTCTTGCAAACCGCTGGCCTCAAGGAGTCCGACGCCGAGCTGGTCAAGACCGGCGGCTTTGGCGAAGGCATCGCCGCGCTCGACGCAGGGCTCATCGACGTCGCCGCGATCACCGAGCCGCTGTGGTCCAAGGTCAAGCACAAGTACCGCGCCGTGGTGGTCGCCAGCGAAGTGCTGCCGCCGCTCGACAACGTGGTCGGCGTGACCACGGTCGAAATGGCCGAGAAAAAGGGCGACTTCCTGCGTGCGGTGATCCGCGCGCGGCGCAAGGCGGTGAAGTTCATGATCGCCAATCCCGACGAGGCCGCCGAGATTGTCGCCAAGCAATACAACATCGACCTCGACGTCGCCAGGAGCGCGGTGCGCAACCTTACCCAAAGCACCACCAAGGGCGTTCCGTACTGGGGCGAGGGCGAGATCCATATGGACGGACTCAAGCGCATGATCGAGATCCAGCGCTCGGTCGGTGCGATCAACGGCGAAGTCGACTACAGCAAGATCATCGACACGCGGTTCCTGCCGGATGACCTGAAGGCAATCAAGTAGGCCGGCATGCCGACGGCCGAATCTCCGCGCAGCTTTCTCGAGCTGCGCAACGTCAGCAAAGTCTTTCCGGCCAGCCGCGAGCGCGCGCCGTTGCATGCGCTCGGCCCGATCGACCTCGAGCTCAGACGCGGCGAATTCTTCGCGGTGGTGGGTCCGTCGGGATGCGGCAAGTCGACGCTGCTCGAGCTGATCGCGGGGCTTGCCGCGCCGAGCGAAGGCTCGCTCGCCTTCGAGGGCAAGCCGATCGCCGGTGAAGCGCCCGAAGGCATCGGCGTCGTGTTCCAGGACGACGCGTCGCTGCCGTGGCTCAACGTCGCCGAGAACGCGGCCTTCGGACTGCGCCGGCTCAAGCTCGCTGAGGATGAAAAGAACCGTCGCGTGCGCGACGTGCTGGCGCTGGTCGGACTGTCGGACTTCGCCAGTAGCTACCCCGCGCAGCTCTCCGGCGGCATGCGCCAGCGCGTGTGCATCGCACGCACGCTGGTGATGAAACCTTCGCTGATCCTGCTCGACGAGCCCTTCGGCGCGCTCGACCAGCAGACGCGCCTGTTGATGGGTGACGAGCTTCTGCGCCTGTGGCGACAGACGCAAGCCACCGTGTTCCTGATCACGCATGCGCTCGACGAGGCGACCATGCTCGCCGATCGCATCGGCGTGATGTCGGCGCGTCCCGGACGCCTGATCGACGTCGTCGAGACCGGCTGGCCGCGCGAGCGCGACAGCCGCATTGTCGAGCGCGCGGAATTCGGCGCGATCACCGCCAGATTGTGGAAATCGCTGCGCGAGGAGTCGATGAAGACCATCGGACGCACGACCGGCGTCGCTGCGCCGTTCCCGTGAGCCGCGTCGCCTGGTATCGCACTGCCGTCATCGCGGGCGCGATCGCGCTGCTGGAAGTGCTGTGCCTCACCGGCGTCATCGACAAGATCACGATGCCCGCACCGCACGTGATCGCGCGCGACCTGTTCCGGATGCTCGTCTCCGGCCGCATGAATGGCGCCATCGTCAAGACCATGACCAACACGGTGCTCGCGTTCGTGCTGGCGCTGAGTATCGGCGTGATCGCGGCAGCGTTGCTGCACCGTTCGCGCGCGCTACGCGACACGCTCGACCCGCTGTTCGCGACCTACTACGCGGTGCCGGTGTTCGCCTTCTATCCGTTCTTCATCGTCGTGTTCGGCCTCGGCGACCTGCCGCAGATCCTGATCGCATTCATGTTGGGCGTGGTGGCGATGATCGTGAACACGCTCAACGGGCTCGACCGCGTGCCCGCAGTCCTGCTCAAGACTGCGCGGATCATGCGCCTGTCGCCGGCCGCCACCGCCATGCGCGTGACGCTCCCCTCCGCCGGCCCCTACATCGTGACCGGCATCAAGCTCGCGGTCGCGTACGCCTTCATCGGCGTCATCGGCTCCGAATTCATTCTGTCGCGCGGCGGCATCGGCTACGAGATCAGCTTCGCCTACACCAACTTCGACAACGCGACGATGTATCCGCTGATCGTGCTGATTCTGCTCGCCTCGGTGGTGATCAACGCGGGGCTCTCGCGGTGGGAATACCGGCTGCTTTCGCGCCGGGGCATGCGATGAGCGCTGCAGGGCGGCCCCAAAGCGCTCGCCCCCCTCTGGGGGGAGGTCGCGCAGCGACTTCGGGGGGAACCGTATGAGCGCTGCAGGGCCGCCCCAAAGCGCTCGCCCCCCTCTGGGGGGAGGTCGCGCAGCGACTTCGGGGGGAACCGTATGAG
>Ga0207700_10000357_pt1 | contig 26717 bp, 28 predicted proteins | sample LARL82metaG_FD_184348 | JGI IMG/M metagenome (GOLD analysis project Ga0207700, IMG submission 184348) | Corn, switchgrass and miscanthus rhizosphere microbial communities from Kellogg Biological Station, Michigan, USA - LAR L8-2 metaG... | ecosystem: Host-associated > Plants > Roots >...
GGCGTGGTGATGCCGGCGTCGCCAAGAATTTCCGGCTCCTCGGCGGCAGCGGCCCAGGTCACCAGGACCTGTGGGTCGGACAGCAACAGCGTCTTGAGGCGATCGGTTTCCGCCTGCAACGCGACAATCTCATCCCGCGCACCGGTTTCGAGCCGCTCGGCAGCCCTGCGGGCGCGGACGAATGCCACGCATGCGAACAGGCTAAGGGCCAGCAGCGCAAGGAAGAACGTGAGAAGCGTGATTTCCTGGCCGCGAAGTGCCGCAATCGAGCGATGCATGGCGTCGATCGCGGTCCCGCCGAGGCGTCCCTCTGCGCACGCCGGCGAACCGGGCAGGATTGACAGGTTTGCGGTGACGAAGGCGGCGAGGAATCCGCCTCGCCGCGGACGAGAACGCAGCCTCTCGCTCGCCGTCCGGATTGCCTCCGGCATTCTGACTGGCCCCAGAGCGCGCAAACGGCGTCCGCCACGCCATTTCCCGCGAATCAGTCGACTTTACCCCCAACGGGAATCGTGCCGAAAGAGTCCAGACCGTGAACGGCGCAGCGCGCACGCAAGTCGGACGCTATTTTGGCACCGCGACGCGCCTGACCATGTCGTCAATATTGATTCGGCCTAGTGCCACGGAGACCGTTCGCTCGGTTTCGGCGAGCACCGGTCGAATGATCTCATTGACCAAGGCCGCGCCGTACGGCAGCGCGTCGGCATCTTCGGCGGTAACGGCGGCGCGCAGGATATCGTCGGCCGTAATGCTTCTGCGCTCCCGGCCAAGCTCATAGCCACCGTGTGGGCCCCTGATACCTTTCAGGATGCCGTCACGGACGAGGGCCTGCAGGACCGGCTCAAGATGCCTTGGGGGAAGCCGATGCCGGGCCGCGAGCGCCTTCGCGGAAACCGGGCGAGCCCGTGCATTGATGGCAACGTCAATTACGGCAGCAATGGCGAGGAGGCCCTTGCGAGACATCAACGGCATTTGGGTCACGACCCACGGTAGCACCAGATACTAGTGGTATTAGGCTACGTCCGGCGATGCGTCTAGCTGCAAACGGTGGAGGCTGTTAATTCAGCTGCCGGTTGATCCAAAACCGCCGCTTCCCCGCTCGGTTTTGTCGAGCGTCGCGACCTCCAAAATCTGCGCCCGCACGACGGGTGCGACCACCAACTGGGCGACGCGCATGCCGCGCGTGATCGTCACCGGTGCATTGCCGAGATTGACGAGCAAGACCTGGATCTCGCCGCGGTAATCGGCGTCGATCGTCCCTGGAGCGTTGAGAATCGTGAGGCCGTGACGTGCGGCGAGCCCGGAGCGCGGGCGCACTTGCGCTTCGTAACCTTCGGGCAGGGCGATCGCGAGGCCGGTTGGCACCAGACCGCGTTCGCCGGGGGCAATTATCAGTGGGGTTGCCGTGGACACTGCGGCGAGCAGGTCGAGGCCGGCAGCGTGTGCCGTCTGATAGGACGGAAGCGGCAGGTCGTCTCCGTGCGTCAAGCGCGTGATGCGGACTTCGATCGGACTCACCGGTTGTCTCCCTGCTTGTCCCTGCGCTCGTCTTCGTCGAGCGCATCCGCGATGCGCGTGACCAGCATGGCTGCAACCGCGTCTTTGCTTTGCGGCGGCCAGGCCTCGAGGCCGGATGCGCGGACGAGCGTGATTGTGTTGCTATCGCCACCCATCACGCCGGACTGTGGCGAGACATCATTGGCCAGGATCCAGTCGCAGTGTTTGCGGGCGAGTTTCGCTTTCGCATTGGCAACGACATTTTCGGTCTCGGCGGCAAAGCCGATCACCAGTTTCGGACGTTGCTTTTTTCGTCCGGCGATGGTGGCGAGAATATCGGGATTTTCCACCAGCGCGAGCTCAGGCGTCGTGTGGCCAGGTTGCTTTTTCAGCTTCTGTTCGCCGGCATTGGCGACGCGCCAATCCGCGACGGCGGCGGCGAAGATGGCGACGTCGGCGGGGAGCGCGTTTTCGACTGCACGCAGCATCTCGCGCGCGCTTTCGACTTTGATCACTTTCGCGCCGGGCGGATCAGGCACATTCACCGGACCGCTGATCAGAGTGACATCGGCGCCAGCGTCGACTGCCGCAGCCGCGATTCCATGACCTTGCTTTCCGGAGGACCGGTTGGCGATGTAGCGAACCGGATCGATCGGCTCGTGAGTTGGGCCCGACGTGACCACAATGCGTCGTCCCCGCAATCGGCCCGTCATCCCGGCCCCAAACAGGTTGTCGACGGCCGCGGTTATCTCCAGCGGCTCTGCCATACGTCCGAGACCCTGACTGTCAGCTTCCGCCATTTCTCCCTCATTCGGACCGACGACGTCGACGCCGTCGGCAACAAGCCGCGCGAGATTGCGCTGCGTAGCTTTGTTCGCCCACATGCGCGGGTTCATCGCAGGAGCCAGTACGATCCTCGCCGTCGCCGCCAGAAGCACAGCGGTAGCGAGATCGTCAGCGTGCCCGTTCGCCATCTTCGCCATCAGGTCGGCGGTCGCTGGCGCGACCACGATCACATCGGTCTCGCGCGCGAGTCTGATGTGACCGACATCGAACTCGCTCGCCGGATCGAACAGATCGGTGTACACGCGCGCGCCGGCAAGTGCGCTTGCCGACAGGGATGTGACGAAATGCTGTGCGGCCTTTGTCAGAATGCAGCGGACGGCAAAGCCGCGCTCCTTCAGCCGCCGGATGAGATCGAGCGACTTGTACGCGGCGATACCGCCGCCGATGATCAACAACACACGCGGTGCACCTGTCGGCCCAGTAGAGAGCACGGCGCTCGCACCGGCCGTAGCGACCGGCGCACGCGTCTGCGCGCCGCTGCCGCCAGCTACCTCGCGCAGGATGTGGCGTACCTCGTCTTCAACCGAACGCCCGTTGCGCGCGGCGCGTAGGCGCAGCTGCTTCTTGAGCCTGTCATCAAGCTGACGAACGGTGAGGGATGCCATGAAAATCCCTTGATTCACACTATGTTAGACGATTTTGACAGCAATGCAATCACTGCAATCATCTCACATGAATTCAACAGTCGCTTGACCAGGATGCTTGTCTCATGTATTTAACCGATTAGTTATTTAACTAGATGGTTTAATTAGATGAGCGACCGCCTCAGCACGACCTTTGCAGCCCTGGCCGATCCGACGCGGCGCGCCATCCTCGCGCGCCTCGCGCTCGGCGAGACCTCGGTGCTCAAACTCGCCGAGCCGTTCAAAATGAGTCTGCCGGCGGTTTCCAAACATCTGAAAGTCCTCGAGCGGGCAGGCCTGATCACGCGAACGCGTGACGCACAGATGCGTCCGTGTCGCATTGAGGCGCGTGCGCTGAAAGAAGCCGACGACTGGCTCGAGGAATATCGCCGGCTTTGGGAAGAACGTCTCGACCGCCTCGACGACTATCTGCGGATCCTTCAGGCGCAAGAGAAAGAAGACAAACAGGACGACAAACCGCTCAATCCCAACAAGCAACGTAAACGGGAGAAGCAACGTGGTGACAAGAAATAGCATCGACCTCGATCGCGATCCGCGCTCGATCGTCGGCACGCGCGTGCTCGCCGCGCCTCGCGCGCTCGTCTTCTCGGTCTGGACCGATCCAAAGCATCTGGTGCAGTGGTGGGGCCCGAATGGATTTCGCACCACGACGCACGCCTTTGACTTCCGCCCCGGTGGCGTCTGGCGTTTCGTCATGCACGGTCCGGACGGACGCGATTATCAGAACCGCATTACCTTCGATGAAATCGTGGCGCCGGAAAGAATCGTTTATCGCCACGATGGCGCCGAGGATGCTGAACCGGTGACTTTCACGCAAACCGTGACCTTCGAAGATATCGGTAACGGCGAGACCCGGCTGATCTGGCACGGCAAGTTCCCGTCGGCGGAGGAGCGCGCGCGCGTCATCCGAGAATACGGCGCCGACAAAGGTCTGGCCCAGACAATGGCGCGGCTCGACGATTATCTGGCGGCGCTCGTTACGGAGCGCGCGTAAATGCTCGGGCAACCAAAGTCAGGCGAGCGATCGCAACGCCTCGCGCAGATCATCTGCGCTTCCGCGCGGGATCGATCGTTCGATTTCAGCATGGGTTTGCGTCCACAATGGAAATGCCTTGGCGAGCAGAGCGCGACCCGTGGCGGTAATCGCAAGGCGGCGGCTGCGTTTATCCTCGGCGTCGACCGAAACCTTCACCAGCTTGCGGCGTTCAAGGGGCTTGAGGGCCGCGGTCAGGGTGGTGCGGTCCATCGCGAGCAGTGCCGCGACGCTGCCGATCGTCGGGGGTTCCGGCCGGTTCAGCGACATCAACAACGAAAACTGGCCATGCGTGAGACCAAGTGGACGGAACACATCGTCGAAACGTCGCGCCAATCCGCGCGCGGCACGCTGCACGTGGAGACACAGGCAATTGTCACGCACAAGATGAGTCGCGGACAAAGGTAGCGCGTTGCGGGTTGACATGTCTGATAATAGGTTGATATCAACCTTTTTGTCAACCTGACCACATCCGAGGAGAAAGAGTTATGCAAGTGCAATCCTATTTGTTCTTCGATGGCCGCTGCGATGAAGCGATCGAGTTCTACAAAAATACACTCGGTGCTGAAGTCAGCATGCTGATGCGCTGGAAAGACAGCCCCGACAAATCGATGTGCTCGCCGGGCAACGAGAACAAGGTGATGCACGCCTCGCTCAAGATCGGCGAGACGAGGGTGATGGCCTCGGATGGGCGCAATACCGGTAATCCGAAATTCGACGGCTTTGCACTGTCGGTCGATGCCAAGGATGCGGCCGATGCTGATCGGCTCTTCAAGGGATTGTCCGACGGCGGAACGATCATCATGCCGCTCGACAAGACGTTCTTCTCGCCGCGCTTCGGCATGACGCAGGACAAATTCGGCGTGAACTGGATGGTCATCGTCGAACCGAAGTAGCTGCAACAATAGTTGAAAACGCCAACCGAGTAGGAGTGCCTATGGTGACCACCACTAAAACCGCCCCGTTTGTCATCTCGCGCGTATTCGACGCACCACGCGAGGTTGTGTGGAAGTGCTTCACCGATCCGGAGCACATGAGGCAATGGTGGGGTCCCAAAGATTTCAAGGTGCTTGCGTCCAAAATGGATCTGCGCGTCGGCGGGACGTATCTCTACGGAATGTCGGCGCCAAATGGTTCTCCGATGTGGGGCAAGTTCGTCTATCGCGAAATCGTCCCACCGGAGCGCCTGGAGTTCATCAACTCGTTTTCCGACGAGAACGGCGGCACGACGCGCCACCCGGGCCATATGTCATGGCCGCTCGAGATGCGTTCCATTTTCACCTTCGAGGAACTGCCGGGCGGCAAGACCAAGTTTACCGTCAGTTGGGAGCCGCATAACGCCACCGAAGAAGAGCGGAAAACCTTCGAGGCAGGTCGCGACAGCATGCGCATGGGCTGGAGCGGAACCCTCGAGAAACTCGAAGGCTATCTCACCAAAGCAAAGTAATCGCGCCACAACGGAGAATATCATGACGATCACCAAGCAAAAGATCACACCTTGTCTCTGGTTCAACACCGAAGCCGAGGAGGCGGCAAAGTTCTATTGCTCGGTCTTCAAGGACTCAAAGCTCGGCAAGATCAGCCGCTACACCGAAGCCGGGCGCGACGTTCATCATAAGCCCGCCGGCTCGGTGATGGTTGTCGAATTCGAGATCGAGGGACAGACATTCACCGCGCTGAATGGCGGCCCGAACTTCAAGTTCAACGAGGCGATCTCGCTGCAGGTGCGCTGCGAGACGCAGGCCGAGGTTGATTACTTCTGGAGCAAGCTGACCCAGGATGGTGAAGAAGGACCATGTGGCTGGCTGAAGGATAAATACGGCGTGTCGTGGCAGGTCGTTCCGGCCAGTATCCCAAAGATGATGACGGATCCGGATTCCAAGAAGTCCGAGCGCGTCATGAATGCATTCCTGAAAATGAAGAAGCTCGACATCGAAGAGATCGAGCGCGCTTACGAGGGTTGAAAATGACAGTCGCCGCCAAAACAGCTCCTTATGGAGAAGCAAGTCTCACGTTGAAGCGCGTATTCGATGCGCCGCGAAGCCTGGTGTGGAAAGCCTGGACAGATCCGAAAATGATGGCGCAATGGTTTGGCCCGCGCGGGTTCACCATCCCTGTCTGCGAACTGGATGTCTGCAGGGGCGGAAGTCTGCGCATCGTGATGCGCGGACCGGACGGCAACGACTATCCGATGAAGGGCGTGTTTCTTGCGGTGGTCGAGCCGGAACGCCTGGTCTTCACCAGCATCGCGGTCGACAACGATGGCAAGCATCTGCTCGAGGGCGAGACCACCGTCACCTTTTCCGAAGAGGGCGGCAAGACCACGCTTACGTTGCAGACGCATGCGGTCGGCCTCGTGCCCTTCGCACCGAGCATGCTTGGTGGAATGGAAGCGGGTTGGACCCAGAGCATCGACAAGCTGCAGGAATTGGTCACGCGCAGCTGAACTGCGAACCGGAAGGTCCGTCATGCAACCGAAGTCAAACCAGCATCCACGTGATCCAGGCGAGCAGTATCGCTATGACCCACAGCGCGCCCGCAGTCCATCGATTGCGGCGCGCCTCGGCCGCGCCGATTGCTGCCACGGTCTCCGGCGACAGCACCAGCCCGTCGCGCGTGATCTCATCGACCTGATCGAGCAGCACGCCGGCCCGCGTCAACAAGCCCGGCACCTGACCAAGGAAACGGCCGATCTCCCCGGCTCCCTCCAGTGCGTCCTCGAGCCGGCCGGCAGGTCCAAGATTGCGGGCGATCCACTCGCGCACAACCGGATCGGCAGTGGTCCACATGTCGAGCTTCGGATCAAGCGAGCGGGCAACACCTTCGACGACCACCATGGTCTTCTGCAGCAGCAGCAACTCGGGGCGCGTTCGCATATCGAACAGGCCGGTGACCTCGAAAAGCAGCATCAGAAGCTTGGCCATCGATATGTCTTCGGCGGTCCGATTGTGAATTGGCTCGCCAATGGCACGAATCGCCTGCGCGAAACTCTCGACCGAATGGTGGCGCGGCACATAGCCCGCGTCGAAATGAACCTGCGCGGTAAGGTGGTAGTCGCGCGTGATGAACCCGAACAGAATCTCGGCGAGGAAACGCCGCTCTTTCGGTCCTAGCCGTCCCATGATTCCGAAATCGACGGCGATCAGGCGCTCGTCGTCGTCGACGAACAGATTGCCGGGATGCATGTCGGCGTGGAAGAAACCGTCGCGCAACGCGTGGCGCAGGAAACTCTGAATGACCTTGCGACCGAGCGCGGGCAGGTCGAAGCCTTTCGCTTCCAAGGCGCCGTGATCATTGAGCCGGACGCCGTCGATCCATTCCAGTGTGAGAACTTCGCGCGCCGTGCGGTCCCAGTCGACGCTCGGTACCCGAAAGTCGGCGTCCGCTTTCGTGTTCTCTGCAATCTCCGAGGCCGCCGCCGCTTCCAGGCGAAAGTCCATTTCGATCGCAACCGAGCGGGCAAGCGTCGAGACGGTCTCGATCAGGCGCAGCCGTCGAGCTTCGGCGGAAAAGGCCTCGGCCTTGCGTGCGGCAAAGAAAAAAGCATCGAGGTCAGACTTAAAACGTCGCTCTATACCGGGCCGAAGAACTTTGACCGCAACCGGCTTGCGCGTTCCATCGGTCTCGATTTCCGCGCGATGGACTTGCGCAATCGATGCAGCGGCCATGGCGGGACCGAAACTCGCGTAAGCGGCTGACAGAGGTTTGTCGAGCGCAGTCGCGACGGCTGCTTCCGCTTCGCTCTGTGGAAACGGCGCCATCTTGTCCTGCAGCTTTTCCAGGTCTCGCGCAATCGCCGTGCCGACGACGTCGGGTCTGGTCGCCAAAAACTGGCCGAGCTTGACGTAAGTCGGCCCGAGCGTGGTGAGTGCGGCCGCAAGACGGCTTTCGCCACTTTTCGTGTTCGGACGTTCGAACAGCCGCGCGACGGCGATCGCAGTCTTGGCAGGCAACGGCAGGGTTCGTGTGTCGACCAGCGCGAACACGCCCTCACGCGCGAAGACAAAGCCGGCGCGGCCAAGACGGACGAGATGCGAAATGCCGGCGATCACAATCGCCAGCCCGAGTGGAGCGCGACTACGCCGCCGGTCATCTGCGTAAACGAAGCACGACGAAACCCGGCAGCCTCGATCATATGCGCGAAGGCCTTCGGTTTGGGAAATTTGCGAATCGATTCGACGAGATACTGATAGGCCTCGCGATCACCAGTCACCGCCTGGCCGACACGCGGGATCAGTTGGAAAGAATAAAGTTCGTAGAGCGCATCGAGACCCGGCACGTCCACCGAGGAAAATTCCAGGCAGAGAAATCGGCCGCCGATTCTGAGAACACGGTAGGCTTCTTCGAGTGCGCGCTCGATGCGCGGCACGTTGCGGATGCCGAACGCGATGGTTACGCAATCGAAACTGCGTTCGGAATAGGGGAGTTCCTCGGCGTTGCCCTCTTCGAAGGCAACCACACCGTCGAGCCCGCGTTGCCTAGCGCGCTCGCGGCCAACCTCGAGCATGTCAGTGTTGATGTCGCAAACCGTGACGCGCGTGCCCGCACCGCCCGCGTCCGCCACCCGGAACGCCACGTCGCCCGTGCCGCCGGCGAGATCGAGCAGCGCGAACGGGCGCTCGCTTTTCGGTGGGTTCACCGCTGTCACCAACGCGTCTTTCCAGGCACGGTGCAGTCCGCCCGACATCAGGTCGTTCATCAGGTCGTAGCGGCGGGCAACCGAATGAAAAACGTCATTGACCCGGCCCTGCTTGTCCTCGAGCTGCACATTTTCGTAGCCGAAATGGGTCTGTTCGCCGCGTTGGGCCATACCAATTAGTCCTTTGCGGGCAGGACCATAGCGCGGGCGGCCGGGGGGCGCTATGTGTCAGCGCGGGAGCGGTTAATCATGCCCGAATTGCCTGAGGTCGAGACGGTCCGCCGCGGACTGGCGCCCGTCATGGAAGGCGAACGCTTTGCCAAAGTGGAGGTTAGGCGCGGCGATCTGCGCTGGCCGCTGCCCAAGGGCTTTGCCCAGAAGCTGAACGGCAAGACCGTGCAGGGATTGGGTCGCCGGGCGAAATATCTCGTCGCCGACCTGTCGTCGGGCGACGTGCTGCTCATGCATCTCGGAATGTCGGGTTCGTTCCGCATCGGCAAGGATAGTGCGTCCGGCACTTACTATCACGAGCGTTCAAAGAGCAATGCGCATGACCATATAGTCTTTCATATGTCGAACGGCGCGACTGTCACGTTCAACGATCCGCGCCGCTTCGGCTCGATGAAGCTCGTGTCTCGTGCCCGGCTGGAGGACGAGCCTTTGCTTCGGTCGCTCGGCCCGGAACCTCTGGGAAATGAATTCGACGCGGCGATGCTGGCAAAGGCTTGCGTCGGTAAAAAGACCTCGCTCAAGGCGGCGCTAAGCGACCAGCGCGTCGTCGCCGGTCTCGGCAATATCTATGTCTGCGAGGCATTGTTCCGCGCGCGACTATCGCCCAAACGGATTGCTTCGACGATTGCCGACCGCAACGGCAAGCCGAACGAGCGCGCCGAAAAACTCGTCGATGCGATCAAGGCCGTTCTCAGGGACGCGATTGAAGCCGGAGGCTCGTCGCTGCGCGATCATCGCCGTGCCGATGGCTCGCTTGGCGACTTCCAGCACAATTTTCAGGTCTACGATCGCGAAGGCGAGCCTTGCCCCTCCTGCAAAGGCAAGATCAAACGGATCGTGCAGGCCGGCCGCTCGACCTTCTATTGCCCATCGTGCCAGAAGTAGGCCACGCTATGCCGCAACCCCGTTGGTGGATGACATGCGCAAGCCTGGCCTGATTGCACTCATCCTCGCTGCCACTCTGACCGCAGCCGGCGCCGCTGAATACCCCGATCATCCGATCCGATTCATCGTTCCGCAAGCCGCGGGAAGCGCGACCGATACCGTCGCTCGTATTCTTGCTGCAGAACTTTCCAAGGAATTGGGCCAGCAGCTCATCGTCGATAATCGTCCGGGAGGAGCGCTGACCATCGGTCTCGATCTGGTCGCGAAGTCGCCGCCCGACGGCTACACCATCGGCATGGGCCCGATCGGCGCGCTCGCGATCACGCGCCACATGGTGACGAAGCTGCCCTACGACATCGAGCGCGACTTTCAGCCGATCGCAATGATTGCACGCGGTCATCTGCTGCTCGCGGTTTCCCCGAAACTGCCGGTTCATTCTGTGAAGGAACTGATCGACTACGCCAAAAAGAATCCCGGCAAGCTGACCAATGCCTCGTCCAGCAATGGATCGCCGGGCCATGTGGGCGGAGAACTGTTCAAGTGGATGACCGGCACCGACATCGTGCACGTGCCGTACCGTGGCGGCGCGCCGGCCATCACCGATCTGATCGCGGGTCACGTCGACCTCATGTTCGAAAGCCTGCAGTCGATCGCGCCCTTTGCCCGCGATGACAAGGTGCGCGCGCTCGGCGTAAGTGGCGCAGCGCGCTCGCCGGCTTTTCCCGAATTGCCGACGATTGCCGAAGCTGGCGTGCCCGGATATCTGGCACCCACCTGGACGGGCGTGATCGCGCCTGCCGGCGTGCCGCGGCCGATCGTTGACAAGCTCAACGCCGCGATCAACAAGGCGCTCACGTCGGAAGCCTTCAAGGAAAAATTTGCCAAGATCGGCGACGAACCGGCCGGCGGAACGCCGGAAGAGTTTGCGGCAACGATCAAGGCGGATTCCGCCAAGTGGGCCGATGTTGTGCACCGCTCCGGCGCAAAACTCGACTGAATCAGGATATTGCCATGAGCTATCAGAATATTGTCGTCGAAACGAAAGGCCGGGTCGGAATCATCCGGCTCAACCGCCCGCAGGCCTTGAATGCCCTCAACAAGGCTCTGATCGATGAGCTGAGCCGCGCGGTCGAGGACTTTGATGCCGACGACAAGATCGGCTGCATGCTGGTCACCGGCAGCGAGAAGGCCTTTGCCGCCGGCGCCGACATCAAGGAAATGGCCGACAAGCCCTTTATCGAAGCCTATCTTGGGGATTTCGTCTCGAACTGGAATGCGATTGCGGAAGCGCGCAAGCCGGTCGTTGCGGCCGTCGCGGGCTTTGCGCTCGGCGGCGGCTGCGAACTCGCCATGCAAGCCGACATCATCATCGCTGCGGACACGGCCAAGTTCGGCCAGCCCGAAATCAAGCTCGGCGTGATCCCGGGCATTGGTGGCACACAGCGACTCGCGCGCGCGGTGGGTAAGGCGAAGGCGATGGACCTGATCTTGACCGGCCGCATGATGGATGCGGCGGAAGCCGAGAGATCAGGCCTCGTTGCGCGTGTTGTTCCGGCTGCCAGCCTGATGGATGAGGCCATGAAAGTCGCCGAGACAATTGCCAATATGTCGCTACCATCGGTGCTGGCGGGCAAGGAAGCGATCAACCGCGCGTTCGAAAGTGGTCTCTCGGAGGGGATAATGTTCGAGCGCCGCATCTTCCATTCACTGTTTGCGACGGAAGATCAGAAGGAAGGAATGAAGGCCTTCGTCGAGAAGCGTGCGCCGAAATGGAAAAACAAGTGATTATTTCCGTACGCAGATAATCCGTATCACCGATGCCCTCGCATCACCGGCCTGCTGGGCCGGCGGAACATTATGTGCGACGAGAAAATTTCGGATGGTGTCGGCGGTGATGAGCCGCACCGGTGGAGCGGCCGGTTCTACGCTGGCCAGAACAAAATTCCGCATTTCCATCAACCCGAGGACCTGGCCTTGCGCATCGAGCGCGACGGCGCCCGAGAAGCCCGCCATCGGTACAGACTGACGCAATTCGATTGCGTTACTGCCGGCCAGCCGCGCCTTGATCTCGGTCAGCTTCTTCGCGCCGTTTTGCTCCTTCGGATCCGGAATTCCGACCAGGGTGATGTCGCCTTTCTTTGATGCATCAAGCGCCAACGCCAGCGGTGCGAGGTCGCGCGCGCCATACACACGCAACAGAGCAAGCCCGCTGTCAGGATCTTCGGCGACCCGCTCGGCGTCGCCCAGGCCGGCGGCGACAATAACCTGGCATCCGCTGGCGAGACTGCGGTCCGTCACGATGTGGCCGCGGCTGCTGACGATCAGTCCGTTTCCATACTCAACCGGTTTCGCCATGGCGGCGAACGGCATGCTGCGTTCGGGGAACGGCGAAAAGGCGCTGACGATTGCCGGTGACACTCCGGCGACGATGGTTTCCATCATCTGGTCGAAAAGCAGAATGAGGCCACGGATCTCGCCGTCGCGGCGCTGCGCGCGCACGGAGAATCTCTTCAAGCCCTGCATGCCGCTGATAGTGAAGCCGTCGTCGCGCAGCGCGCTGGATTCGACCTTGCGACTGGCTGGCTCTTTCTTCTGCTGCTCGAACAGGGCCGCGAGCTTGATCTCGGATTCCGGTATGCGGAACGTTTCGACCTGCACTTCGCCGTGCGCCGCCGACCAGCGCGTCCCGCGCGCGGCGTCGCGCACCTGCGGCACCAGTTTGGCCGGAAGGCCCAGACGTGCGCCGGTTGACGGATCGGTTACGATTGTCCAGCCGAATTCATCTTCATAAGTTTTTGCGGCGGTGAGCAGGTTCGCACGTTCGGACGCTGAGAGGATTCCGGTGATCTTAGACTTCGCGCGCTTCTGGTAGTTTTTCACGGCCGAGAGAAACGGATCTTCGCCACCGATCGATCCCGTATAATCGCCTGACCAGAGCAGGGCCGATTGAATCTTCAGGCGGTCGCCGGGTGAAATTTCCGACGACTCTGCGATCGCCGGGTCCGATTTCACCGGCGCGGGCTCAGGCGTGACGCTTTTTACGGAGACGGTTTCAGGTGCGGCGATGTGCGGTGCAGTTTTCCGCCGTACCGCATGTTTGCCAGCCTGCGCGCGAGCTGCCTTCGCTTCGGACTGCGTGGCCGTTGGCAAAATGCCAGGCGATTCCTGCGTCCGCGCCGGAGCGGCACCGAGCAGAAGCGCGAGCATCACCGTCGTGCCAACCAGGCGCATTGAATCGCGTAAATCCCAATGATTCGCGGCCACCTTAGCGAATGGAGGGGGTGGCGCAAGACTGGGCCTCGCGCGCGATGCGCGCATACGCACAGTCTTTTTCTCGCATGCTTAACCTGCAGCGGAAAAGCCGGTTCCAACGCGTTCTGATCATCGCTAGGTTAACCACGATGCTTGGAACTGAAGAACTCGAGCGCTATGCCCGTCACATCGTCCTGCGCGAGGTTGGTGGTCCGGGGCAGGCAAAACTGAAGGCAGCACGTGTGCTGGTCATTGGCGCCGGTGGATTGGGTGCGCCGGTGATGCTCTATCTGGCAGCCGCCGGTGTCGGCACGGTCGGCGTCGTCGACGACGACGACGTGTCGCTGTCGAACCTGCAGCGGCAGATCATTTTCGCAACGGCTGACATCGGCCGGCCCAAGGTCGAAGCTTCCGCCGATACCGTGAAAAAACTTAATCCGCTGGTCAACGTCGAGACGCACCGTTTGCGGCTCGCTGCCGCGAACGCTATCGACCTGATATCGCGCTACGACATCGTCGCCGACGGCTCCGACAATTTCGCCACGCGTTACCTCGTGGCTGATGCATGCTATTTCGCGCGGAAGCCGCTCGTCACCGCAGCGGTCGGTACCTTCGATGGTACGTTGACCTCGATCCGCGCGCACGAGACGCGCGCCGACGGAACCCGCAATCCGACATATCGTTGCCTGTTTCCGGAGCCGCCGCCGCCCGGCTCTGTGCCGGCGTGCGCTGAAGCCGGAATACTCGGCGCGCTGCCGGGCGTGCTTGGTTCGCTGATGGCGCTTGAGGTGATCCGCGAGATTGTCGGCTTCGGCGAAGGTCTCGTCGGCCGCCTTCTGATGGTCGATGCGCGATCGATGCGGTTCGAAACACTGAGCTACGCGTGGGATCCGGCCAATCCGTTGTCGGGCAAGACACCAACAATCAGGGATTTGTCCGGCCACAAGTAACGTGGGCCAGTCGTCCTACAGCATCGACGGAAGGACGCGGTCGGGCGGTCGGTGTCCGTCCATGAAAGTCTTGATGTTGATGATGACTTTCTCGCCCATGTCGACGCGGCCTTCGATCGTCGCCGAGCCCGTATGCGGAAGCAGGACAACCTTTCCAGCGCGCGCAAGTTTGACAAGTTTGGGATTGACCGCCGGTTCGTGTTCGAACACGTCCAGGCCCGCGCCGGCGATCTCGCCAGACTCGATCAGGCGCGCGAGCGCGTTCTCATCGATCACTTCGCCGCGCGATGTATTGACGATGTAGGCCTCGGGCCGCACCATCTTCAATCGGCGCGCCGAGAGCAGATGGTATGTCGCCGGAGTGTGCGGGCAATTGACCGACACGATGTCCATGCGTGCGAGCATCTGGTCGAGGCTTTCCCAGTAGGTCGCGTCGACTTCTTCCTCGATCTTCGGCGCCACACGCCGACGATTGTGATAGTGGATCTGCAGACCGAAAGCGCGTGCGCGGCGCGCAACCGCCTGACCGATGCGGCCCATGCCGATGATGCCGAGCCGTTTGCCCCAGATGCGATGTCCGAGCATCCAGGTCGGCGACCAGCCGGTCCAGTCCTTATCGGTGGTCAGCACGTGCGAGCCTTCCACGAGCCGGCGCGGCACCGCGAGGATCAGCGCCATCGTCATGTCGGCGGTGTCCTCGGTGAGGACACCCGGCGTATTGGTGACGGTAATCCCGCGCTGCACCGCGGTTGCGACATCGATATTGTCAACGCCATTGCCGAAATTGGCGATGAGCTTGAGTTGCTCGCCGGACTTGCTGAGTACGGAAGCATCGATGCGATCGGTGACGGTGGGCACCAGGACGTCGGCGCTTTTCACGGCTTCCGCGAGCTGCGCCTGCGTCATCGGCTTGTCGTCGGGGTTGAGCCGAGTGTCAAAAAGCTCCCGCATCCGCAGCTCGATCTGATCGGGCAGCTTGCGGGTAACAATGACCAGCGGCTTTCTGTTTTTCGCCATCTACCTCACACCGCGGTATCTGGCGCCGGCCGCGCCAGGAGGTGTCGATTCAGCCCTCATTAACCCTGCTCGCCGACACTGTGGGTCAGGCGAAAATCCGTTCGTTTTTCCTACCAGATGGCCGTGACAACACAAAGCTCCCGGACCGCATTGGCCGCCCTCATGTTGGCCGCCGGCATAGTCGGATTCATGGCCGAATTTGAGCCAGTTCCGGCATGGTCTGCGAATGACGTGCCGACAGGTTCGGTCAGCGGTCTACCGATCCCGCGTTTCGTGAGCTTGAAGTCCGATCGGGTCAATGCTCGGTCCGGGCCGAACAAAGATCAGGACGTGCGCTGGGTCTATACCCACGCCGGCATGCCGGTCGAGGTCACGGCGGAGTTCGAGAACTGGCGCCGTATCCGCGACTGGGAGGGCGCCGAGGGCTGGGTTTACCACTCATTGCTGTCCGGCAAGCGGACGGCCACGGTCGTTCCCAAGACCAAAGACGAACTGGTTCCCCTCTTTGAAAAGGCGAACCTCGAGGCCCCGATAGTGGCCCGTCTGCAACCCGGAGTGCTCGGCACGCTGAGGGCATGCACCGGCAACTGGTGTCAGTTCAGCGGCAAAGGCTTTGACGGGTTTGTCCAGCAGGAACGGCTCTGGGGCGCCTACCCGAACGAGAAGGTGGACTAGGCGCGCCCGCTCTAAAACAAATGCCCGGCGCAGGGCCGGGCACGAAACTCGAAAACCTCAGGATTTATTCAACTAGCTCTTACGCCGCAGGCGCACGACCACATCGACGCGTGCAATTTCATACCCTTCCGGCGGTGTCGGGGTCTTGCCGACGATGACGTCGGCGTCCGGGATGTCGAGCACCTCATCCTCGCCCTCGACAAAGAAGTGATGATGAGTGGTCACATTGGTGTCGAAATAGGCCTTCGAGCCATCAACGGCGACCTGTCGCAGCAGCCCTACTTCGGTGAACTGGTGCAAGGTGTTGTAGATCGTCGCAAGCGACACCGGGACTTTCGCGCGGGTTGCCTCTTCGTAGAGCATTTCGGCGGTCAGATGCCGATCGCCTTTGCCGAACAGGATCCAGCCCAACGCCATGCGCTGACGGGTTGGACGCAACCCAACCTCACGCAACATCGCCTTCACGTCATGCCAAGGGCAACCGGTGAGCGCGGACCGATCCGGCAGGTGCTCGGGGGCCTTCACGTTCGGAATTACCAAGGTACGCGTGGGAGCCATTATTATTGATACCCGAAAGGCCGGCCCCAGGTGGAGGCCAGCAAAACCCGTTTCATCTGCAACATATACGCAATTGACCCATCAGATGCAACCGCCTCGCAACTGCCGGCAAAGCCGGTTTGGCGCGGTTTTTTGCGCAACAAACCTGCCTTGTGGCTCGGTGTCCCGCCATCTTTGCCCGCTAGGCTTGGTATGGTACCAACGCGGGCATGGGACCTCAGTCAAGCCCACAACGCGAGGATTCAACGCGCATGGACACGCGGCGGCACAGCTTCGAGTACGAAGATTTGCTCGCTTGCGGCCGCGGCGAACTCTTCGGTGCCGGCAACGCACAGTTGCCGCTGCCGCCAATGTTGATGTTCGACCGCATCGCTGAAATCACCGAAGAGGGTGGTGCGCACGGGAAGGGAATGATCCGTGCCGAACTCGACGTGAAGCCGGATCTCTGGTTTTTCCTCTGCCACTTCAAAGGTGACCCGGTGATGCCAGGCTGTCTCGGGCTGGATGCGCTGTGGCAACTGGTCGGGTTTTTCCTTGGCTGGTTGGGTGCACCGGGCAAGGGCAGGGCACTTGGCCTGGGTGAAGTCAAATTTTCCGGACAGGTATTGCCGAGCGTCAAAAAGGTCATCTATGGCATCGACATCAAACGTGTCATGCGCTCGAAACTGGTACTTGGTATTGCCGACGGATGGCTGTCGGCGGACGGCAACGTGATCTATCGTGCCAGCGATCTCAAGGTTGGCCTGTTTAAACAGGACGAAGCGTTGCAGCCAAGTGGCGCTTGAGAGCGGCGGGGGGCTTGCAGAACGACCGCAGCCGGCCAATCTGAGGCCCAATCGACAATTAACCGCGGCAAAAGCTTGAAGGGTAATACGGCTATGCGACGGGTCGTCGTCACTGGAATGGGCATCGTCTCTTCCATCGGCAACAATACGCAGGAAGTGCTGGCGAGCCTCCGGGAGGCCAAGTCCGGCATCGTCCGGGCGGACAAATACGCGGAGCTCGGCTTTCGCTGCCAGGTACACGGCGCCCCTCGGCTCGATCCAGAAGAAGTGGTCGATCGTCGCGCCATGCGTTTTCTCGGCGGTGGCGCTGCCTGGAATCACGTGGCGATGGAGCAGGCGATCCGCGATTCGGGTGTCGAGGAAAAAGAAATTTCAAATGTGCGCAGCGGTATCGTGATGGGCTCTGGCGGTCCTTCATGCCGCGCCATTATCGACGCCGCGGACACCGCGCGCAGCAAGGGACCGAAGCGCGTCGGACCTTTTGCCGTGCCGAAGGCGATGTCGTCGACGGCTTCGGCGACGCTCGCCACCTGGTTCAAGATCAAGGGCGTGAATTATTCGATCTCCTCGGCTTGCGCGACATCAAACCACTGCATCGGCAATGCCGCCGAGCTCATTCAATGGGGCAAGCAGGACCTGATCTTTGCCGGCGGGTGCGAAGAACTCGACTGGTCCCTTTCCGTGCTGTTCGACGCCATGGGGGCGATGTCGTCAAAATATAACGACACGCCGCAGAAGGCCTCCCGCGCCTATGACAAGGATCGCGACGGCTTTGTTATCGCCGGTGGCGCCGGCGTGCTGGTGCTTGAAGAGCTTGAGCACGCGAAAGCCCGCGGTGCGAAGATTTACGGCGAAGTTGCTGGCTATGGCGCGACATCGGACGGCTATGACATGGTCGCACCTTCCGGCGAGGGCGCGGCGCGCTGCATGAAAATGGCGCTCGAGAATGTGAAGGTGCCGGTTGACTACATCAACCCGCACGCCACCTCGACGCCGATTGGCGACATCAAGGAGATCGAAGCGGTCCGCGAGGTGTTCGGCGCAAAGTGCCCGCCCATTTCTGCGACAAAGTCTCTCACCGGTCATTCACTCGGCGCGACCGGCGTGCAGGAAGCGATTTACTCGCTGCTGATGATGCAAAATGGCTTCATCTGCGAGAGCGCCAATATCGAGAACCTCGATCCGGCCTTCGCGGACATTCCGATCGTGCGCGAGCGTCAGGATAATGTGAAGCTGGGCTGCGTGTTGTCGAACTCGTTCGGGTTCGGCGGTACCAATGCGTCGGTTGTGTTCAAGCGGCTTGATGCATGACGATTTCCTCTGAGATCTTCCGGGCAACGTCTCGCTTTTTCCAGTCATCGGATTGTCGTGTCGAAGCCATAAACGGGCTTGCGGTACGTCAGCTGATTCGAGCGGGAGCAGCACATGAACAAGCCCGTTTCCCTTTCCGATCTTCACTCTGTTCCGAGTAGGCCGACGACCATGGCAGGTGAGCACATCGCTCCGCGCGGCAATTTGATGCAGGGAAAGCGCGGCCTGATCATGGGTGTTGCCAACGACCATTCCATCGCCTGGGGTATCGCGCAGATGTTGGCGGCACACGGCGCCGAGCTGGCTTTCACCTATCAGGGTGATGCGCTCGTCAAACGCGTGAAACCGCTTGCTGAACAGACCGGCTCGTCGCTGATATTGCCCTGCGACGTCGAGGATGTTGCCTCCGTCGACGCCGTTTTCGAAACGATCGGCAAGCAATGGGGCACGATGGATTTTCTCGTGCACGCCATTGCCTTCTCCGACAAGAACGAGCTGAAGGGCCGTTACGCCGATTCAACGCGCGAAAATTTTATCCGCACGATGGTGATCTCTTGCTACGCGTTCACCGAAGCAGCCAGGCGCGCCGCCGCGCTGATGCCGAATGGCGGTGCGATGGTCACGCTTACCTATAATGGCGGACTGCGAGCAATGCCGAACTACAATGTCATGGGCGTGGCTAAAGCTGCGCTGGAAGCTTCGGTGCGGTATCTCGCCGTTGATTTCGGCGCGCAGAAAATCCGGGTCAATGCCATATCGGCCGGGCCGATCCGGACGCTTGCCGGCGCCGGCATCACCGACGCGCGTTACATGTTCGCCTTCCAACAGAGGCATTCGCCGCTTGGTCGTGGCGTAACGCTGGAAGAACTGGGCGGCGCCGGCCTGTATCTCCTGTCGGATCTTTCGACCGGCGTCACCGGCGAAATCCACTTCGTCGATTCCGGCTACAACGTCATCGCCATGCCACAGCCTGATGCGCTGAAGGCAAATGGGGTCGACGGGAACGGCGGCCAGTAGCGCGGACTTGATCCGCCATCCAGATGCACGCACGTCTCATGGAAAAACGGCCGAGCTTTCGCTCGGCCGTTCCATTTGTGATTTGGCGTGTGCCGCTTACGCGGCCTTCCGCTGCGCGTGGAGATCGAAGCGATCTGCGTTCATGACCTTGGTCCACGCAGAAACGAAGTCTTCCACGAACTTTTCCTTCGCGTCCACGCTCGCATAGACTTCGGCCAACGCGCGGAGCTGCGAGTGCGATCCGAAGATCAGGTCGACACGCGTGCCGGTCCACTTGACCGCGTTTGTCTTGCGATCTCTCCCCTCATATGCGTCGTCGCCGGCCGCTTGCCACTGCGTACTCATGTCCAGCAGGTTGACGAAGAAATCATTCGTCAGCTTCCCAGGCTTCTTGGTGAAGACACCGTGCTTCGATCCGTCCGTGTTCGCGCCAAGCACGCGCAGGCCACCGACCAGAACCGTCATCTCGGGTGCCGACAGCCGCAGTAATTGCGCGCGGTCTACCAACGCCTCTTCAGGCGCCATGAACTGCCTTTTGCTGCTGACGTAATTACGGAAGCCGTCGGCACGCGGTTCGAGCGGTGCGAAAGAGTCGACGTCGGTTTGCTCTTGCGAGGCGTCCATACGGCCGGGTGAGAACGGCACCTTTATCTTGTGACCGGCATCTTTCGCGGCCTTCTCAATCGCGGCGCAACCGCCGAGAACGATGAGGTCGGCAAGCGAAACTTTTTTGCCGAACTTCTTCTGGATTGCTTCGAGCTTCTGCAAAACCTTGTCGAGTTGGGCGGGCTGGTTGACCTCCCAGTCTTTCTGCGGGCTGAGGCGAATGCGTGCACCATTCGCGCCGCCGCGCTTGTCTGAGCCGCGGAACGTCGATGCCGACGCCCACGCCGTCGAGACGAGTTGCGACACTGAAAGGCCCGAGGCGAGGATCTTCTTCTTCAGCGCCGTGATGTCCTTTTCTCCGATCAGCCGATGGTTGACCGCAGGGATCGGGTCTTGCCAGATCAGCGTCTCCTTCGGCACGAGCGGCCCGAGATAGCGCGCACGAGGGCCCATGTCGCGGTGCGTGAGCTTGAACCATGCACGGGCAAACGCGTCCGCGAATTCTTCCGGATGCTCGAAGAAACGCCGCGAGATTTTCTCGTAGGCCGGGTCGAAGCGTAGCGACAGATCGGTCGTCAGCATCGTCGGCACATGCTTCTTCGATTTGTCAAAGGCGTCGGGGATTGTGGCGTCTGCGCCTTTCGCCTTCCACTGCTTTGCCCCGGCTGGGCTCTTCGTGAGCTCCCACTCGTTTTCGAAGAGGTTATTGAAGAAGAGATTGCTCCACTTCGTCGGCGTCTGCGTCCACGTTACTTCCGGACCGCCGGTGATCGCGTCGGCGCCGATGCCGGTGCCGTGCTTGCTTTTCCAACCAAGGCCTTGGTCCTCGATGGCGCCGCTTTCCGGTTCCGGGCCGATCAATGACGGATCGCCCGCGCCATGGGTCTTGCCGAAAGAGTGACCGCCGGCGATCAGTGCGACGGTCTCTTCGTCGTTCATCGCCATGCGGAAGAATGTCTCGCGAATATCCTTGGCCGCCGCGACCGGATCGGGATTGCCGTTCGGTCCTTCCGGGTTGACGTAGATCAGACCCATCTGCACCGCGCCGAGCGGCTCCGCGAGCTGCCGCTCGCCACTGTAACGTTCATCGCCGAGCCACGAGCCTTCAGGGCCCCAGAAGAGTTCTTCCGGTTCCCAGACGTCGGCGCGGCCGCCGGCGAAACCAAACGTTTTGAAGCTCATCGTCTCGAGCGCGACGTTGCCGGCGAGGATCATCAGATCGGCCCAGGAAATCTTGCGGCCGTATTTCTGCTTGATCGGCCAGAGCAGGCGGCGCGCTTTGTCGAGGTTCGCATTGTCCGGCCAGGAGTTGAGCGGGGCGAAACGTTGCTGACCGGCGCCCGCGCCGCCACGGCCATCGGTGATTCGATATGTGCCCGCGCTGTGCCACGCCATGCGGATCATCAGTCCTCCGTAATGGCCGAAATCGGCGGGCCACCACGCTTGCGAGTCCGTCATCAGCGCGCGCAGGTCCTTGATGACGGCCTTCAGGTCGAGGCGCTTGAACTCCTTCGCGTAGTCGAAATCCTTGCCCATCGGATCGGACAGGCTGGAATTGCGGTGGAGGCCCTCGAGGCTCAGCTGCTCCGGCCACCAGTCGCGGTTCGATCTGGTGTGCATGACCGGGCACTTGCCGGCGCCCTTGTCATCGGTTTTTGCGTCCATGTTTCTCTCCGATCGCGTGCTGTCGTTGTTCTCGTATCGTCTCTTAGTGCGTCATTTAGGCGACGGCGATCGATCAGGTCTAATCGTATTGCCTGGCCGGTATGATAAGTTTAGCTTATCGGCATGATCACGTTGCGTCAGTTGCGGTATCTCGCGTCGCTTGCACGGCACCGGCATTTTGGCCGCGCGGCGGCGGAATGCGCGGTAACCCAACCGGCGCTGTCGATGCAGATCCGTGAACTTGAGCGCGAAATCGACGCTGAATTGGTCGAACGGCGGCCAGGCGAGGTGGTGCTGACCGACACCGGCCTTGATGTAGCGCAGCGTGCCGAGCAGATCCTGGCCGCGACGCGCGATCTCGTCGATTTCGCGCGCCATCGCGAAGTCCTCGACGGATCGCTGAGGCTCGGCATCATCCCGACATTGGCGCCCTACGTTCTGCCCCGCCTATTGCCCCGACTGCAGGCGAAATATCCCCGGCTGCGGATAGAAGTCCGCGAAACGCAGACCAGATTGCTGGTCGAGGAGCTGGTTCGCGGCGAACTCGATTGCGTGATGTTGGCGCTGCCGGTCGAAGACGCCGATCTGGAGACGCTGCGCTTGTTCGACGACGCGTTCCTGCTGGCGGTGCCGGCTGCCGATGAAAAACCGTCGCGTGGGCGTATCGGCGTCGCCGATGTCGACCAACGCCGCCTCATTCTGCTCGAGGAGGGGCACTGCCTGCGCGACCAGGCATTGGCGCTTTGCAGTACCAGGCAGCGCGAGGCACCGGCGGGCCTCGGCGCCACGTCGCTTGCGACGGTGATGCAGATGGTGGCAAACGGTTACGGCGTGACGCTCGTCCCGGAAGTCGCAGTGGAGGTCGAGGCACGCGACGATCGCGTCAAGCTGATGCGGTTTGTCGACCCTGAACCTGCACGGACGATCGGGCTCGCATGGCGGCACACCTCGCCGCGGAAAAATGATTTCGTGGCCTTGGGACAGATCGTCGGCCAGGCGCTTACCGGCGATTCACGTCAAAGGCCATTGCGCAAGGCAAAATAAAAAGGGCGGCACTGCGCCGCCCTTTTTCAAAGATGTGTCGCGCGGTTACTCCGCGGCGCCGCCTTGCGCGGCCTGTGGCTGATCGCCGCCTTGCTTGCCTTCGATGTCCTCGCCGGTGGCTTGATCCACCGCCTTCATGGACAGGCGCACTTTGCCGCGCTCGTCCACGCCGAGGAGCTTCACTTTCACCTTGTCGCCTTCCTTGACGACATCGCTGACTTTGTTCACCCGGCGCGATGCAAGCTGGCTGATGTGCACCAGCCCGTCCTTGGCGCCGAAGAAGTTCACGAAGGCGCCGAAGTCCATGACCTTCACTACGGTGCCTTCGTAGATGTGGCCGACTTCCGGATCGGAAGCGATCGACTTGATCCAGTTGATCGCCGCCTTGATCGAGTCGCCATTGGCGGAGGCGACCTTGACGGAACCGTCGTCCTCGATGTTGATCTTGGCACCTGTCTTTTCGACGATCTCGCGGATCACCTTGCCGCCTGTACCGATTACCTCGCGGATCTTGTCGGTCGGGATCTTGAACATTTCGATGCGCGGAGCATGTTCGCCGAGTTCTGCGCGCGCCGCAGTGAGGGCCTTGCCCATCTCGCCGAGAATGTGCATGCGGCCGTCCTTCGCCTGCGCGAGCGCGACCTTCATGATCTCCTCGGTGATGCCGGCGATCTTGATGTCCATTTGCAAGGATGTGACACCTTGATCGGTGCCGGCCACCTTGAAATCCATGTCGCCGAGATGGTCTTCGTCGCCAAGGATGTCGGATAGCACGGCGAAACGCTTGTCCTCGAGAATGAGGCCCATGGCGATGCCGGCCGTCGGACGCTTGAGCGGCACGCCCGCATCCATCAGTGCCAGCGAGGAGCCGCAGACAGATGCCATCGACGAAGAGCCATTTGACTCCGTGATTTCCGATACCACGCGAATTGTGTAGGGGAACTCGGCCGGTGTCGGCAGCATGGGATGGATCGCGCGCCAGGCGAGCTTGCCGTGGCCGATCTCGCGGCGACCAGGCGCACCCATGCGTCCGGTTTCGCCGACGGAGTAGGGCGGGAAGTTGTAGTGCAGCAGGAAGGTCTCTTTATAAGTGCCCTGCAGCGCGTCGATGAACTGCTCGTCCTCTGCAGTGCCAAGTGTTGCCACCACCAGCGCTTGAGTTTCGCCGCGGGTGAACAGCGCCGAACCATGGGTGCGCGGTAGCACGCCGACTTCGGCCACGATCGGACGCACGGTTTTCAGATCACGGCCGTCGATCCGCTTGTTGGTGTCGAGAATATTCCAACGCACGATCTTGGCTTCGAGTTCTTTGAACATGCCAGCGACGGCCAGCTTGTCGTGCTGCGGTTCACCACCTTCCGGGAAAAAGTGCGCCATGACCTTTTCCTTCACGGCGGCGACTGCGTCTTGGCGGTCCTGCTTGCGCACGATCGAATAGGCCGTGCGTAGCTCCTTCTCGGCGAGCCCGAGGATTTCCTTCTCCAGCGCCTTGTTGTCGGGAACAACCAGTTCGCGCGGCTCTTTCGCCGCCTTTTCAGCGAGCTTGATGATGGCTTCGATCACAGGCTGCAAGTGCCGGTGTCCGAACATCACCGCGCCAAGCATGATCTCCTCGGACAATTCTTTGGCTTCAGACTCCACCATCATCACGGCATCTTGTGTGCCGGCGATGACGAGGTCGAGTTGGCTTTCCGGCATCTCGTCGAGCGAAGGATTAAGTACGTACTCGTTGTTGATGAAGCCGACGCGGGCACCGCCGATCGGGCCCATGAACGGGACGCCGGAAAGCGTCAAAGCCGCCGACGCAGCAACCATCGCAACGATGTCAGGATCGTTTTCCATATCGTGCGACAACACGGTGACGGTCACTTGCGTGTCGCAGCGCCATCCGTCGGCGAACAACGGGCGGATCGGGCGGTCGATCAGACGCGAGGTGAGCGTGTCCTTTTCGGTCGGTCCGCGCTCACGCTTGAAGTAGCCGCCGGGAATTCGGCCCGCAGCATAATATTTTTCGGTGTAGTTGACGGTGAGCGGCAGGAAATCGATGCCTTCCTTCGGCTGCTTTGCCGCGACGACGGCGGCGAGCACGGTCGTTTCGCCGTAAGTAGCCAGCACGGCGCCATCGGCCTGACGCGCGACCCTGCCGGTCTCGAGGGTTAGCTTGCGCCCACCCCAATCGAGTTCAACTCGATGCATATCGAACATTGTATTTTTCTCTCATGGTTTTCAGCGAGCCCCGAAAGCCATGAGCAAGACGGCGAGAAGCTGTCGCGTGTCACCGCAGCGCGGAGAGCAACAGCGTCTGGCGATCCTGCCATGGCGTTCGAACCTTGCCTTGTCGCAAGAGCGATTCTTATCGGCTCTTGCCAAATTGCCGGCCGCGCCTATCGCTGCCGGCTCAATCGAGCGAACGCGTTCACGCGTTGCTCTGCGAAGCGCGCCGGGCTCATAGGCCCTGCGCGAAATCAATCATCGGCGGATACCGAGCTTCTCGATCAAGCTCTTGTAGCTCGCTTCGTTCGTGCGACGCAGATAGTCGAGCAGTTGGCGGCGTTGTCCCACCATCTTGAGCAGTCCGCGACGGGAATGGTTGTCTTTGACGTGAGCCTTGAAATGCTCAGTCAGATTATTGATGCGCTCGGACAGGATCGCCACTTGCACTTCCGGCGACCCGGTATCTCCGGGCTTCTTGGCATACGTCTTGATTACTTCGGCCTTGCGGCCGGTGGTCACCGACATCGGTCATCCTTTCTTACGCACGGCTCTGCCCAACAGGCCGGCGAGGTTGAAAACGCGCTTGGGGACGATTTCGCCACGATCCAGTTCGGCCAGAGCCAGCAATCGGCCCGATACCGTGACATAGACTGTGCCGCGGAAATTGGGTGCGTCCCGTCCGCGCAACAAAACGGCCTGGCCTCGCTGAAGCCTTGCCGCGTCTGCTCCGCTGACGGCCAGCGCCGGGATGTCGTCCAGCGCGGTCTCAACGGGCATCAGAGCATCCGCGAGGCTCGCCTCGCCGGACGCGGCTCTATGGCATAGAGCCTCCAATTGTTCCAGCAAAATCATGGTTTTTTCGTCAAATGAGCCGACGGCGGCCCGCCGCAGAGCGCTGACATGGCCAAAACAGCCCAAAGCGCGGCCAAGATCGCGGGCCAGCGAGCGCACATAGGTACCTTTGCCGCATTCGGCCTCGAGCACCGCGTGGTCGGGATCAGGTGTGTCAACCAGCTCCAGCCGCGTGATCTCCACCGGGCGCGCGATCAGTTCCACCGTCTCACCATCGCGGGCAAGGTCGTACGCGCGCTCGCCCTCGATCTTGATTGCGGAATAACGCGGCGGCACCTGCGCGATGCAACCGGTAAAAGATGGCAGGAGCGAGCGCACCGCGTCGGCTGACGGTCTATCATCACTGCGCGCGATCACTCGGCCCTCGGCATCGTCGGTGTCGCGCTCTTCACCCCAGCGCACCGTAAAACGATAGAGTTTGCGGCCGTCCATGACGAAGGGAACGGTCTTGGTTGCTTCGCCGAGCGCGATCGGCAAAGCGCCGGACGCGAGCGGGTCGAGCGTGCCGGCATGGCCTGCGCGCTTCGCCTTGAACAGGCGCTTCATGACGCTCACGGCGTGAGTCGAGGTCATGCCGACAGGCTTGTCGAGAATGATCCAGCCGTGCACGTCGTACTTCTCACGCTTCTTCTGTTTCGGTCTGTCCTCGCCGCCGTTGCGATAGACAGGCGCGGGTGCTTCCGCCGGCTCGGCGGCAGGCGGACGAACCAGATTCTTCAAGGCTTCTTCGTTCACTTGCTGTCCTCGTTATTGTTCAGGTCGCGCTTTACGTCTGGAGAGCGCAACAGCTTGTCGATGCGCTCGGCTTCCGCGAACCGATCGTCGACGCGGAATCGGATATCGGGTGCGAACTTCAGATTGATGCGGTGCGCGATCTCCGCGCGCAGATGTTTCTTGTGGCGCTCGAAGGCGGCGACCACATCCTCGGCGTCGCGGCCACCCATCGGCATCACGTAGATCGTGGCGAGGCGCAAATCAGCGCTGACTCGCACTTCG
>Ga0207700_10000361_pt1 | contig 26504 bp, 28 predicted proteins | sample LARL82metaG_FD_184348 | JGI IMG/M metagenome (GOLD analysis project Ga0207700, IMG submission 184348) | Corn, switchgrass and miscanthus rhizosphere microbial communities from Kellogg Biological Station, Michigan, USA - LAR L8-2 metaG... | ecosystem: Host-associated > Plants > Roots >...
TCCGCGTAGGCAAGCGATCCACCTCGCTTCGCCCGCAGCGCCGACTCGCAATTCCCGGTCGATCCCCGCTTCGCGGGGCCCCTCGCCCGGAGGCTCGCGTCGCGGGCTCATAATCCGCGTAGGCAAGCGATCCACCTCGCTTCGCCCGCAGCGCCGACTCGCAATTCCCGGTCGATCCCCGCTTCGCGGGGCCCCTCGCCCGGAGGCTCGCGTCGCTACCAGCGGCACAACCCGGCACTGGCGGCGCGTGCGAGCGCGCGCATGCGAATTTCGAGGTCGGCGTGATCGGTTGCTTGCGCGAGGTAGCGTTCGCGATAGAGGCGCTCGGCTTCGTCGGCGCTTTTGCCCAGCCAAGTGAAAAATCGGGTGATAGCGATCATGTGGGTTCCTTTGGAGTTAGGTTAGAAGTGGCCGGCGAGGCGGCGGCGGATCGGGCGACCCGACTGAGACGCCTGTGTGCGATCCACCTCGACAGGCGCCCGCCTCGCGCGGTGCGCACAGCGGCCTGGTCGGCGTCTGCTTGGGCGCGCGCAGCGGCCTCGTCCGGGTGTAAGTGGGCACCCACACCAAACAGTGCATCTGCGGTCATCGATGCCAAGAGGTCTGGGATCACATACTGTCGTTTCATGCTGTGGCCTCGGGTGTCTATTGCATTGCACCATAACAACCTATGGGGTTTGCGTTGGGATATCCAATAGTTTAAGCAGATCATCGGGATAGGTTATCTCTATGGAGCCGGGTATCTTGCTGCAGTGCAGCATATGAGCTATAATGCGGTTCGATCAGCAGCCATCGAAAGCCATGGAAATCAATCGTCTACGCAGTTTCGCCGCGGTTGCGGACGCCGGCCACCTGACGCGGGCGGCCGAAAAACTGCACATCAGCCAGCCAGCCCTGTCGGCGCAGATCAAGTCGCTGGAGGACGAGTTCGACCTTCCGCTGTTCGAGCGAACGTCCGCAGGCATGGTGCTGACGCCGGCCGGCCGCCGACTACTGGCTCAAGCGGAAAAGGTCCTGTCGGCCACCGAGGTCCTCAAGGCGGAAGCGCGCGCGCTCAAGGGGGAAGCCTCCGGCCGGGCGACCGTCGGATCGCTGTCCGACCCGGAATTCATCCGCCTGGGCGACTTCATGACCCGTGCGGTCGAGCGCTACCCGCTGCTCGAAATCGAGTTCAAGCACGAGATCACCGGCGTCGCGCTCGCCGAGGTGCGCTCGGGAACGCTCGACGGCAGCTTCTATTATGGGGACCTGCACGGCTCGAACGTTGCCGGAATCGCGTTGCGCGAAATCGGCTATCGCGTGGCCGCCCCCGCAGAGTGGCGCGACCGCATGCGCGACGCGCAATGGGCCGACATCGCCGCTGAGCCATGGATCATGCCTCCCGAGGTGAGCACGCATCGCCAGCTTGCCGCTTCGCTGTTCCGTACGCACGCAGTCCAGCCCACGCGCCTGATCGGTGCGGACCACGAGGCAGTGGTGAGTTCGTTGGTGACCTCCGGCCTGGGCATGGCGCTGATCCGCGACGAAGTCGCGCTGCGCATGGAGGCCGCCGGCGAGATCTGCCTGTGGCGCGATGCGCGCGTCGCCACCACGCTATGGTTCATCTACCTTGAGGAGCGCGCGAACGACCCGGTGGTGCGGGCGCTTCTCGACTTGATTGGCGATCTCTGGGCGCCGGACTCCGGTTCGCCGACGCTCGCCGCCGGGTTTGCCTCACCCCCCGAATTGTCGAGGGCTGTCAGCTGAAAATCGCTGGCGGGGGCAGGCGCGATACCCCTACAATGCGGCTGCGCGGCTCGCGCCCTGCCCGGGCGGCCTGCTCCAGAGGCCGCGGCCCGTGCCGGACCTAAGCCTACAAAGGGTGATGCGTTGGCAAAACCGAATTTCCAGTTCCAGAAGCGCCAGAAAGAGCTCGAGAAGAAAAAGAAGCAGGAGGAAAAGCGTCTGCGCAAGCTGGAACGCCATGCCCCGCCGACGGCGGACCCGCTCGCGCCGCAGGATACTCCCGCCCCGGACGAAACGCCGACCGGATAACCGCCCTCGCGGACTGTGTCACCGGTTTTCGATTTTCTTCGGCCCGATCTTTCCCGGAACCTGCGTCGCGTCGTCATGCCCGTCGTCGACGCGTGCGACCAGGCGCTCGCGGGGTTCGGAGCGATGGTCGACGATCCGGCTGCCTGCCGCGTCGAGATTGTCCGCTGGCCTTCGACCGGAACGCGCGTCGTGGACGATGACACCGGCGACCAGGCTGGCACCACCGAGGGCGTGTTCGTCGCCTGGTGGCAAGGCGACATTCTCTACAGGCGCAACGAGGCGGTCGGCGGGCACTACGTGCTCGCCTACGCCGCGGAACCTGCCGACGCCGATACGACGCATCAGCGCGACCCGGTACGCATGATGCTGTGGCATGCCAACTACCACCCCGACGGGGGCCAGCTCTTTTTCCCGCTCGACCGCGCGCCGTTCATGGTCCCGCTCGCGCGGCCAGGCGACGACGTGCGCCCGGAGGACTTCGTGTGCTTTCGTTTCGACGGCAGCCGCGGGCTGTACATCCATCCCAACGTCTGGCACGAAGGCGTGTTCACCACCCGCGGGACGCAGCGTTTTTTCGACAAGCAGGGCGCGGTGCACGCGCGCGTGTCGGTCGACTTCGCGCGCGAGTTCGGTTGCCTGATCGAGGCGGCGCTTCCCTAAGCGCGCGCTATACCGCGAGGCACGAAGGCCCCAGCGGCTCGAAACTCTTGTAGGTCAGTATGAATTCCTGGTGGCCGAGCGACTCCGAGCGCGTGCGCTCGCCGCCGGCCACGCGAGCGACCAGGTCGAATATCTCGGTGCCGACCTCGCGCAGCGTCGCGCGTCCCTCGAGGATGCGGCCGGCATCGACGTCCATGTCGTCCCGCATGCGCTTGTAGGTCTCGGGATTCGCGCAGACTTTGATCACCGGCGAAATTGCCGATCCGACCACCGAGCCGCGTCCGGTCGAGAACAGGATCAGATGCGAGCCGCACGCGATGAGCTCGGCGATCTCGGCGTTGTCGTTGATGTTGGGAAAACCGAAGCGAACTTCGCCGTCGGGCACCACGTCGAGCAGGTAGAGTCCCTTGCGTGGCGGCGCGATCCCCGGCTTCACGATGCCGTCGATCGCCGCCTGGCCCGACTTGGCGTAGGCGCCCAGCGATTTTTCCTCGATGGTAGTCAGCCCGCCGTCGGCGTTCCCCGGTGCGAAGCTCGCGTAGCCCAGCGTCGCGTAGTAGCGCGCGGCCTTGGCAACGCTTTCCTTGAGCGCCGGCGCGAGCTCAGGACGCGCCGCGCGCGACGCCATCAGGTTTTCCATGCCGATGAGCTCGCCGGTCTCCTCGAAAATGGTCGCAGCCCCCGCGCCGATGAGCATGTCGAAGGCCACGCCCATCGCTGGATTGGCGGTGAGGCCCGAGGTCGCGTCGGACCCTCCGCAGATCGTTCCTATGACCAGCTCCGAATAATCCATCGGCACGCTCGTTTGCTCGGCAAGCCATGGCAGCGTCGCATCGATCCACGCTATCCCGGCGTCGATGGTCTTGCGTGTGCCGCCCGTGGCCTGGATGCCGAGCGTCGATACCGGACGTCCGCTGTCCTCGATCGCTCGCGCGAGAGCGTGACGGTTGAATCCCTCGCATCCCAGCGACACCAGCAGCGCGGCACCGACGTTGGGATGCGTGCAGAGCTTTTGCATCATGTCCAGCGAATAGTCGTTCGGATAGCAGCCCGGAAATCCGATTAGGTGGACGTCGCGATCCCGGTAGGCGAACGCAATCTCGCGCGCAACGTGGTGAGCGCACTCGACCAGGTACGCGACCACGAGGATATTGCGCACGCCCTTCCGACCGTCGCCGCGAAGGTAGCCGCGCAGCCGGGTTGCATCGTCGGACGTCATGTTGGCAGCGTATAAGTCGGAAGGTAGTTGCTCTCGACGTTGTGCGTGTGCACGTATTCGCCGGGCGAGATCGCGCGCGTCGCCGAGCCGATCGGACAGCTGTATTTGAGAATGACCTCTCCGCGTGCAATGGGCGCCACCGCGAGCTTGTGACCCACCGCGATGTCGCGCTCGATGCAAAGCGCGGTGCCATCGACGCGGATGGTTTCGCCGGCACGCAATTCGCGTAGCGCCACCGCCACGTTGTCCAGCGCGGAGAGCTTCATTGCGTCGCGCGCGGGAAGACGAGAGGGGTGCTCAGAATTTTCCATACTTGTGGTACGCCGCGACCGGATCCATCCCGCCGATCAGTGCCTTGCGCATGTCGCTCTCGGTAGCGACCACTTCCTCGGTGCGCGTGATCACCTCGTCGATGCAGGCGGCGGGAATGACCACCACGCCGTCGCGGTCGCCGAGCAGATAGTCGCCGCTCGCGATGGTGACCGCACCGATGGTCACGGGCTCGCCGTAGCGATCGGGCATCCAGCGCGCAACGATGTCCGCCGGCGTGAGAAAGGCGCAGAACACGGGAAAGCCCTGCGCGAGGACGAGGTCCGTGTCGCGCGAGCCTCCGTCGACGACATAGCCCAGCACGCCGCGCGCTGCCAGCGTCTGCGCAGAGAGCTCGCCCATCAGCGCCACCTCGTGATTGTTGGGTTGGCACACGACCACATGTCCAGAAGGTGCGCGTGCGAGCAACGTGCACCACCCGAGCAGGGTATCGTCGCGCGACTTGCTGCGGTCGATGTGGCCGGCAACGGTCCACACCGGGCCGGCGAGCCGCGTGCCCGGCGCGATCGCCTTGATCGAGGACGGCAGAACGACGTTCTCTTGGCCCATCATGCGCAGCACGTCGTGCACGGCGCCGCTGTAGCATTGCGCGAGCCGCGAGGTCAGGTCCCGGTTTGGGCTCATCGCGCGTCGCGGTCGGCTTCAGAACAGCGCGAGTTGCGCGTCGTTGCGCGGTCGGTGGAACCGCGAAGTATCGAGACGGGCACTGCGGTCCATGTTGAGGCCGAGGCGCGTGCATGCGAGCTCGAAGCGCCGCTCGAGCAGTGTCGCGAACTGCCCGGTCCCGCGCATGCGCGTGCCGAACGAAGGATCGTAGTCGCGACCTCCGCGCATCTGCTGGATGACGCTCATGACGTGCTCGGCGCGCAGCGGATAGTGCTCGGCGAGCCAGTCCCGGAAGAGCAGCTTCACCTCGTGCGGCAAGCGGACCATCACCCATCCCGCCCAGCGCGCGCCGTTCGCCGCGCCTGCTTCGAGAATCGCCTCGAGATCCCTGTCGTTGAGCTGCGGAATGATCGGCGCAGCCATCACGCCGACTGGAATGCCTGCATCTGCAAGCGTCTTCAGCGCGGCCAGCCGCCGCGGAGGAGCGCTCGCGCGCGGTTCGAGCTTGCGCGCGAGGTCGCGGTCCAGCGTGGTAACAGATACGAACACCCGCGCCAGGTTTTTCGCCGCCATCGGTGCGAGCAGGTCGATGTCGCGTTCGACCAGAGCGGATTTGGTCACGATTGTCAGCGGATGGTCGCACGATGCGAGCAGCTCGATGATCTGGCGCGTGATCTTCCACTCGCGCTCGATTGGCTGATAGGGGTCTGTGTTGGTGCCCAGTGCGATCGGATCGCATACGTAGCCCGGGCGGCCAATCTCAGTGGCGAGCAGCTTCGCCGCGTCGGGCTTGGCGAACAGCTTGGTCTCGAAGTCGAGCCCGGGCGACAGGTCGAGATAGGCGTGCGTGGGCCGCGCATAGCAATACACGCAACCGTGCTCGCAGCCCTGGTACGGGTTGATCGACTGCGTGAACGGCACGTCCGGTGAATCGTTTCGCGAGATGATTGTTCGCGCGTGCTGGATCATCACGGTCGTCTTGAGCCGTGGCAGAGCCTCGGACGATTCCTCGGACTCGGGTGTGTTCGACCAGCCGTCGTCGACCGCCTCGCGCTCATCGTGGCGAAAGCGGTTGCCGGGATTGTAGGTCGCGCCGCGGCCATGCACGGCTCCAGCGCCGGCCGCGCGCCGCTGCGGATCGGGCAATCTGGTGCTGTCCTGCGTGGGACGTTGCGTCGGCTTCATGACGACGATTTTACGCCGGTCACCCGGTCACTAATGTAGCCGCAGGTTAGAGCGCTTCAGCCGCCCAGTTTCGCGTCCATTGTGATGGTGGTGTTGAGCAATCGGGAGATGGGACAGTTGGCCTTGGCATTGGCCGCAATCTCGGCGAACTTGCCGGCATCGATGGAGGGTACCCGCGCGCGCGTCGTCAAGTGGATCGAGGTCACGGTCCAGTTTCCAGCGACCTGTTCCAAAGTGAGCACCGCCTCCGTGTCGATCGCCTCGGCGGTGAAGCCCGCGCCGTTGAGCATGAACGAGAGTGCCATGGTGAAGCACCCCGCGTGCGCGGCAGCGATGAGCTCCTCAGGATTGGTTCCCTTGCCGTCGCCGAAGCGGGCGACGAACGAATACGGGGTGTCCTGCAATGTGGCGCTTTGCGTGCTAAGCGTGCCGCTGCCTTCCTTGGCGGTGCCCTGCCAGCGTGCAGATGCCTTGCGTTGCATGATGTTCTCCGATCGCGATGCCCCCAAGACACAAAGTGTAGTCCTGCCCCGCTCATGGGCCAAGTGCGCCCGCCGCCGGCCGCGGTGGCCGGGCTGGGACGATGCGATACCATACGACGGCGATCCGCGCAGGAGCGCGACGCGATGACTCGGGGTATCCATTGACCACGCCGAAGACGACGCATTTCGATACGTTGGCGCTGCACGCGGGTGCGCACCCCGATCCCGCAACCGGCGCGCGCGCAACGCCGATCTACCAGTCGGCATCGTTTGTTTTCAGCGATACCGACCACGCCGCGGCGCTGTTCAACATGGAGCGCGCCGGCCACGTCTATTCGCGCATCTCGAACCCCACCTGCGCGGTGCTCGAGGAGCGCGTCAGTGCACTCGAAGGCGGCGTCGGTGCGATCGCAGTCGCGAGTGGTCAGGCGGCGCTGCACCTGGCCATCGTCACTCTGATGGGCACCGGGTCGCACATCGTGGCGTCGCGCGCGCTTTACGGTGGCTCTCACAACCTGCTCGACTTCACGCTTCCGCGCTTCGGGATCGACACCACCTTTGTCCCCGCGCACGACATCGATGCGTGGCGCGCAGCGATCCGCCCGCAGACACGGCTGCTGTTCGGGGAGACGCTCGGCAACCCCGGGCTGGACGTGCTCGACATTCCGCGTGTCGCGCAGCTCGCGCACGAGCACGGCTTGCCGCTGCTGGTCGACTCGACGCTCACGACGCCGTATCTGATCCGCCCCTTCGAGCACGGCGCCGACCTGGTTTACCACTCGGCGACCAAATTCCTGTCGGGACATGGCGTCGTGATCGGCGGCGTGCTGATCGATGGGGGCTCGTTCGATTGGTCGCGCTCGGGCAGGTTCCCCACGCTCACCGAGCCCTACGCGGGATTCCACGACATGGTGTTCGCCGAGGAGTCGACAACCGCTGCGTTCCTTCTGCGCGCGCGACGCGAAGGCATTCGCGACTTCGGCGCCTGCATGGCACCCATGACCGCGTTCCAGATCCTGCAGGGCATCGAGACGTTGCCGCTGCGTATGCAGCGCCATGTCGAAAATACGCGCCGGGTCGTGGAATTCCTGTGCGCGCATCCGCTGGTCGAATCGGTCGCGTACCCCGAGCTCGCGTCCCACCGCGACCATGCGCTCGCCAAGAAGCTCCTGCCGCGCGGATGCGGCGCGGTGTTCAGCTTCTCGATCCGCGGAACGCGTGAGCAGGGACGTCGCTTCATCGAGACGCTTCGGGTGTTTTCGCATCTCGCCAACGTGGGTGATGCGAAGTCGCTGGTCATCCATCCCGCGAGCACGACGCACTTCAGGGTCGCCGCGGACGATCTCGCCGCGGCGGGCATCACCGAAGGGACGATCCGTCTGTCTGTCGGGCTCGAGCACGCCGACGATCTGATCGAGGATCTGTCGCGTGCGCTGCACGCGGCGGGCAAGGCCTCCACCAAGCGATGAACTTCGACGTCGGCGGTGAACAGGTCTACGCGTATACCGGTTCGCGCGCGTTCGACGCCTCGCTTCCGACGATCGTGTTCGTGCATGGCGCTGCCGGCGACCATAGCGTCTGGGCGCTGCAGTCGCGCTACTTCGCGCATCATGGGCACAACGTGCTGGCGCTGGACCTGCCCGGACACGGACGAAGCGGCGGGAGCGCTCGGAGGTCGGTGCCGGCGCTCGCCGACTGGCTTGTGGCGGTGCTCGATGCGTTGGGCATCGAGCGCGTGGTGCTGGCCGGTCACAGTCTCGGGTCGCTGGTCGTGCTCGACGTTGCCGGACGCCATCCGCAACGCACTTCCCACCTCGCGCTGCTCGCAACGTCTGTGCCGATGCCGGTGTCGGATGCCCTGCTGTCCGCCGCAGCGTCCGACGAGGCGCTCGCCTACGCGATGATCACGCAATGGAGCTTTTCGGACGCGCACCAGCTGGGAGGCAACCAGCAGCCGGGCATGTGGATGATCGGGACGGGGCTGCGCCTCATGGAACGCTGCGTGCCGGGAGTGCTCCACGCCGATCTGTCCGCGTGCAACGAATACGGCAACGGACTGCACCGCGCAGCGAGTCTCAGCTTGCCGGCGCTGCTCATTCTGGGCGAGCGCGATCAGATGGCGCCGCTGCGCAACGCGCGGGCGCTCGCGTCGGCGCTGCGCCACGTGTGCGAGGTGCACCTTCCAGGGTGCGGGCACAGCCTGATGACCGAGGCGCCTGATGCCGTGCTCGACGCACTGCGCGATTTTTTGGCAGCGGGGCATGTGGCGGCCGCGCCGAAGGTCGCTGCTCGGGCACGATGAGCGCCGCGCTCTTCGTGTATGACGATGCGACGCGGTTTCTCGACGAGACGGGCGCATTCCTGAAAAGCTCCCCCGCTGGGAACAGCATGATCGCGATGCCCGCCGCGCGCGTGGTGCGTGCGCCTAACGAGGACGACGCCGGCATCTATTTCGCGGCGGTGAAGATCGATGGCGAAGTGGTCGCGGTCGCTTGCCATGGCAACTCGGGTGGGACGCTCATGAGTGCTGCGCCGGACGAAGCGGTGTCTCTCATCGCACGCGACATGGCCGCGCGAGGACGTCGTCCCGACAGCGTGGTGGCACCGCTTCACGAATGCGAAACCTTCGCTGGCGTCTGGTCCGATCTGACCGGCGCGGGCTGGTCGCGTCGCTTCCACCTGCGACAATTCGAGCTCACGTCGGTCCCGGCGGCGCGCATTTCGCCGGGACGGCTGCGTGCGCCGGATCCTGACGAGTGCGTACGGATCGTCGCATGGCAGCTCGCTTTCATCGACGAGGCCGGGCTCCCCGAGGCGCCGCAACGCATGCAGCGCAATCTTGAGCGACGCATCGCGCGTGGCCTGATCCGCGTCTGGGACGCTGCGGCACCGCAGGCAGGAGACGCTCGCGACATGGTTGCCTTCAGCGGCTTCAACACCAACGAGGACACCGCGCGCATCGCGCCGGTCTACACGCCCCCGCCGCTTCGCGGGCGCGGCTACGCGACCGCGATGGTGACGGAGCTCGCGCGCGAGCTCTTCGCCATGGGGAAAAAAGCGATCCATCTCACCACCGACGTCGCCAACCCGACCAGCAATGGCATCTACCAGCGCATCGGGTTTCGTCCAGTGGTGGACCATTTCCACTTCGACTTCGCCTATCCGGACGCATGACCGCGCGACTCTACTGCGGCGTGCCGCTGTCCGCCGATGCCGAGATCGCTCTGCCCGAGGCCGCGGCGCACCACGCCGCCCGCGTGCTTCGGCTCAAGGCGGGCGACGAAGTGACGCTATTCAACGGCGAAGGCGGTGAATTCGCGGCGCGCCTCGATCGCATCGAGGGACGCGACGTAATCGCGCGCATCGGCGCGTGGATCGACGTCGAGCGCGAGTCGCCGCTTGCGGTCACCCTGGTGCAGGGCATTGCCGCCGCGGAACGCATGGACGTCGCGATACAAAAGGCGGTCGAGCTTGGTGTCTCGCGCATCCAGCCGGTAACAACCGTTCGCAGCGTGACCCGGCTCGATGCTGCGCGCACGCAAAAGCGGCTCATGCACTGGCGACAGGTCGCGATCTCGGCGTGCGAGCAATGCGGGCGCAACCGCTTACCCGAGGTGCTGATACCGGTCGACCTCGACGCGTGGCTGCGCGCTCCGTCGGCCGCGTCGCTGCGGCTGCTCTTCGCACCCGCTGCGCCGCATCCAGTCGCTACGCTGACCCGACCGTCCGGACCCATCGAATGCCTGATAGGTCCCGAGGGCGGTCTCGATGCGCACGAAAGCACGGCCGCGCGCGCCGCCGGCTTCCACGAGGTGAGCATCGGCCCTCGAGTGCTGCGCACCGAGACAGCCGGCATGGCAGCACTCGCGACGCTCAACGCGCTGTGGGGAGACTTCCGGTGAACCGCGCTCATATCTGCCGCGCGTTCTGGACGGCGACGTGGCTGCTCGCAGCCTGCGCGCCGGCGCCCATGCGCGCTGTGTCGTCCGCGGTCGACCCGATTCGAGCTGCCTTCGTGGTGCTTGGCGTGGATGGCGCGCCTACGGCGCGAGTGATCACCGAGTCGCCCGGCTGCCCAAGCCTCGATGCCGATGGCACGCTGCGGCCGATGTCGGTGCGCGCGGCGCCGTCCACCGAGCGACAGCGTCCGACGCTCAACGCGCCGGCGCTTTCCAAACCGTCGGCGTTTCCTGTGCTGGTTTGCGAACTCGCGCTGCCGGGCGCGCATCGCGCCAGCGTCGACGGGCATCCCTTGCCGCTGCCGAGCGCGGCGCCGCGACGTATCGTGGTCATCGGCGATAGCGGATGCCGGCTCCAGGCGGCGAGCGGCCTAAACCAGGCGTGCAACGACGCCGATGCGTGGCCGTTCGCGCAGGTTGTCGCGGCGGCCGCCGCGGCGCATCCCGACGTGGTCATCCATGTCGGCGACTATCACTACCGCGAGACCCCCTGCCCCGCGGCGGACAGCGGCTGCGCGGGCAGTCCGTGGGGCTATGGATGGGACGCATGGAATGCAGATCTCTTCGTTCCTGCGCGGGCGCTGTTCGAAGCAGCACCCTGGATCGTCGTGCGCGGCAACCACGAATCCTGTGATCGCGCCGGCCAGGGCTGGTGGCGCACGCTCGATCCACGCCCACTCGTCGCGCGTCGTGATTGCAACAATCCCGCCGACGACGCCATCGGCGACTTCAGCGATCCCTACGCCGTGCCGCTGGGCAGCGACGCGCGCTGGATCGTGTTCGATTCGTCGAAGGTCGGCGTCGCGCCGCTTAGCCCTGGTGACGCCATGTATGCGACGTACGGCACGCAGCTGCGCATGGCCATCGAGCTCGCATCGCGGTCGCCGGTGAATTTCTTTCTCGATCACCATCCGATCCTGGGTTTCGCGCCTAATCCTACGCGCACGCCGACCGGGCTTTATCCGGGCAACGGGTCGCTGCAATCGGTGCTGCTTCCGATCCAGGGCGAACGCCTGTTTCCGGACAGCTTCCAGGCGCTAGTTTCCGGGCACGTGCATCTTTTCGAGGTCGTAAGCTACCTCACCGACCAATCGACTCAACTCATATCAGGCAACGCGGGTGCGTGGGCCGACGTTCCGCTTCCGCATGATCTGCCCCGGGGCGCGACGCCGCTGCCCGGCGCGGTGATTGGAAGTATTGTGTCGACGAACCAGTCGGGATTCACCATAATCGAGCGCGATTCCGAAGGAGGGTGGCGCGTGGAGGCTCGCGATCGCCACGGACGTCTTTTCACCACATGCACCTTGCGCGATCGAAAGACGCGCTGCGTACCGGAGACCTTGCCATGAAGAGTTTGTTGTCGGGAATCGCGCTCGGCCTGATCGCGATGCACGTGTTCGCGCAGCAGGCACCGGACGTTCCGCGTTTTTCGACCATGAGACCCGGGAGTGTCCCGCAGGGGTGGAAGCCGTTTGCGCTATCGTCAACCAAGAAGAGCACCGAATACATGCTGGTCACCGAGGATGGCACGGTCGTGCTGCGCGCGATGGCGCACAATGCTGCGTCGGCGCTCGCCTACAAGGTCGACTTCGACCCGCGCCAGTTTCCGATGATTTCGTTTCGGTGGAAGGTTGCGCAAGGGATTCCGGATGCCAACAACGCAGACGTCACCAAAGAGGACTCGCCACTTCGCGTCATGATCGCATTCGAAGGCGACACGTCGAAAATCAATCTGAAGGACAAGATCGCGTCGTCGGTCGCCCAAACCGCCTCCGGCCAGCCTCTTCCCTATGCGACGCTCATGTACATCTGGGGCAACAAGGTTCCGGTGAACAAGGTCACCATCAGCGGGCGTTCGTCGCGCATCCGCATGCTGGCTCTCAACGCGGACGAGGAGGGCGTGGGCAAGTGGCAGAGCTTCACGCGCAACCTGGTCGACGATTTCAAAATGGCCTTCGGCGAGGAGCCGGGGAAGGTGGTCGGCCTCGAACTGTTGACCGATACCGACAACACCGGCGGCAATACCGAGGCTTTCTACGGAGACATCACGATCGGGCCTCCGCGCTAGCGCAGCGCGGTCGATGCTAGCCCTTCGAGGCGCCCGCCGCGATCAGGATGCTGCAGCGCACGCGCTCGATCAGGACCGCGTCGACCGATCCGCGCCACCAGCGCAGCGCGAACGAACGAGTGCGCGGATGCCCCAGGATCAGCAGCTCGATGCCGAGCTCGGTGACCAGCTTCGCGAGCACGTCGCCGGGCTCGCCGACGACGAGATGGTCGATGACATTGAGGCCCTTGCCTGCCAGCAGCGCATGCGCATCCTTGAGGTCGGCCTCCATGTGGTCCCGCTCGTCGGCCAGCGCGACTTCCGGCACGTACTCGCCGGCGAGCAGGTACGCAGAAGGGTAGTGCACGACCCCCGCGAGGTGCACTTCGGCCGCCGGATCCGGCGCAAAACGCACCAGCTCGTCCAGCGCTGAGCGCGACTCCGGCGTGCCGTTGTACGCGACGAGAATCTTTCGATACATGATTTGCCCTTCGCTCTAGTCGCCAACCGGTCGGTAGCGCCGGATCGCCAGCGCCGGGACGATCGCCGCCGCAAACGCGATCGTAACCACCCAGAAGCATTCTTGGAAGGCCGCGATCGGCTTGCCCTGGAAACCGTAGACGCCCAGCCTCCATTCCAGCAAGACTGCAAGCAGGTTTACGCCGATCGCACCTCCAAGCTGGCGGGCGAAATTCACCGAAGCCGCGGCGTGCGCGATGTGCTCGGCCGGCAAAGTCGATACCGCCCCGACGTTGAGCGCGGGAATGATCATGCCCAGCCCGACGCGTCCGATGATGAGCCAAAGCGTGGTCATCGCGAATCCGGTTCGCGCGTCGGTGAAGGCAAGCAGCAAGCTCGATAGCGCGAAAAAAGCAAGTCCGACCGCAACGATGCCGCGCGGATCGATCTTGTCGGTGAGGCGTCCGGCGAGCACGATGGTCACCCCGAGGATCAGCCCCGGCCATAACAGCAGATAGCCCGCGTGCGATGGAGAATAGCCGGCGATGTCCTGCACGAACACGGGGATCAGGTACGTGGAGCCGAACAACCCCACGCCATAGGCGAACGAGACGATCGTGGCGGCCCGAAAGCCGCCGACGGTGAACAGGCGCATCACCAGCAGCGGAACCGGTGTCCGGTATTCCCACATGACAAAACCGGAAGCGAGCGCCAGCGTCAGCGCGGCGCAGGCGGCGAGGGGCATCGATGCCCATCCGGCGCGGTGTCCGATCACCGGGACGTTGAGCATCGCCACCAGCGCGCCGGCCAGCAGCGTGATGCCCACCCAGTCGAAGGCGCGACGCGGCGCGAGCCCGGCGCGCGGCACGAGGTAGCGCAGCGCCATCGCGATCGCGATCACGCAAAAAGGCACTGGCATGAGAAAAATCGACCGCCAGCCGAAAGCTTCGAGCAGCAGACCGCCGATCGTTGGACCGATCGCGGGGACGAGCACCACGCCGAAACCGAACATGCCCATCGCCGCGCCGCGTTTCGCCGGCGGGAACACCTCGAACAGCACGATCATCGACAGCGGCTGCATGATTCCGGCGGCTGCGCCCTGGAGTACGCGCGCGGCGATCAGCGCTTCGGTATTCCAGCAGAACGCACCGAGCAGCGATGCCGCCAGGAACAGCAGCAGCGTGAATGCGAAGGTTCGCCGCTGGCCCAGCGTTTCCACGAGCCACGCAGTGGCGAGCATGGTCGTGGTGGTCGCGGCGAGATAGCCGGTGGCGATCCACTGCAGCGAATCGTGACCGACGCCGAATTCGCGGATCAGCGCCGGAAACGCGACGTTGATGATGGTCGCGGCAGCCATGGTCGCGACGCTGCCGATCATCACCGTCGTGACGATCCACCCGCGGTGCGGCGCCAGCGAGGGCGCATCGGGCAGCGCGGAGGCTTCGGCGCCGGTCACGCGAAGCTCCGCTTCCAGGAGCAGCCGCTACGCGGCGACCGGCAGAGGACGGCCGGCGAGCGCAAGCGCGAGCTCGCGCAGCGCATCCCACACATTCCCGCGGCCGATGCCCTTGGACAGGGCGTCGAGCTGCGCCAGGCGCAGAAGCATCGACGGGAGCTGCGACGGTCGCACGCGCTTGAGCGCACGCTCCATCGCCGCCTGGCGCTTACCCCAGACGCGCCCGTTGCGCAACGCCGTGCCGATGTGCATGCCGCCCGCGATCGCGCTGAATATCGATGCCATCGCGTGCAGGTCCTCGCCCAGCTGCCAGACGATGAGCGGTGTTCCTTCCCCGGCGTTCTCGAGCGCGCCCAGAATGCGGCACGCGCGCGCGGCGTCGCCGCCAAGCCAGGCTTCCGAGAGCTGGAACACGTCGAAGCGCGCGACATCGGTGATGGCGTTCTCGACGGCGGAAGGGTCGAGTTCGCCTTCGGGCAGCAGCAGCGCGAGCTTGTCGATTTCCTGCTGAGCGGCGAGCAGGTTGCCCTCGGTGGTGTCCGCCAGAAATTGCAGAGTCTCGCGCGATGCACGCTGCTTGGAGCGCGCCAGGCGCGCGGCGATCCACGCCGGCAGCTCCGCGCGCTCCAGCGGGGGCACCGCGACGACGACGGCGGCGCGCTCGAGCGCACCGAACCAGGCGCTTCCCATCGTCGCGCGATCGAGGCGGGGCAGCGTGATGAGCGCGACCGTGTCCAGCGCAGGCGCCGAGGCCCACGCTTCGAGCACGCGAGCGCCCTCGACCCCGGGCTTGCCGCTCGGGATGCGCAGGTCGATGAAGCGCCGCCCCCCGAACAGTCCCAGATTGCGCGTCGCGCCCAGCAACGCTTCCCATTTGAACCCAGGCTCGACGACCAGCACTTCGCGGTCGTCGCATCCCGCGCCGCGGGCGGCCGCGCGTATCTGGTCTCCGGCTTCGATGACGAGCAGTGGCTCGTCGCCGTGCACGACGTAGAGCGGAGCGATACCGCGCGCGAGCTCGTGCGCGAGATTGGCGGGACTGATCTGCATCGAACTAGGCGACCGGCTTTTTCGAAGACTGCATGCGGCGCACGATCTGCTGGATTGCATCGGCCTGCATGTCGCGCCACAGGCGCTGCTCCTCGTACTCCTTGGCGAGCGCCTCGGTGTCGCTGTAGGTGTAGGTGCGTCGCACGATCACCTCGGACGTCGGCAGCCAGTCGTTGCCTTCTGCGTCGTGCACGCGAAACAGCACGCGCTTGGTGAGCAGATACTCGAAGACCTTGCCGCCGCTGGACAGCGAAAGGATGCGCTTGTCATCCTCGACGCTGTTGACGTCGACCACCACCTGAGCCTCCTTCGCCGCGGGCATGAGCTTCGCGCTTCCCGCCGCTTCCAGCGCGCGCCGCAGGTCCGTCGTGATCGCCAGCGTCGGCGCCGAATTCAGGTACATCGTGTCGAAGGGATAGCTCGCTTCGCCGCGCAGGTGGAAGCCGCAACCGGCCATCGTCGCGGCGAGCGCGGCAGCAGCGCAGACGCGGGTCACGCGCCTGACAAGCTGCGACGCAAAGTACGATGCAGGCACTACGGGATCCTCGCGCGCCCCAGCGTTTCCAGCGCCTTCAGGTCCTGATCGGGATCGAGCCTCTCGCCGTCGGCATACACGATCTGCGAAGGCGTTGCGGTGATCGTCGCCAGCTTGCCCTCCAGCAGTCCGGCCTGATACGTCGGGTTGAGCGGCATCACCTGAACGGTGCGCCCTGACTCGCCGGGCGTGAGCGGACCCTTGAGCTCGAGACCCGGGACCGACGCCAAATACTTGCCCGCCGTGTCGCGAAAGTCGATGCGCAGCACCACGCGGTCGACGACCTTCTTTCCGGTATTGGTCATGTCGAGCACGTAGCGCAGCGATTTACCGCTGGGCGACTTGAGATCGTTGACCAGCGCCTGCTCGCGTGCGTCGGTGCGCAGCTCCGCCTTCGCCGCCGCGAGCGACGCCTGGTAGCGCTTCTGCACCTGCACGACGTCGCTGTCATAGGCTCGCTGCAGTTCCATTGCCTTGGCCAGCGAGATCGTCGGCGGGGATCCGCCGGTCGCCTCCTGATCCTTGACGCGAACCATGAATCGCTGCAGCAGCCGGCGGTTTTCGTCACTCATCTTGGCGCTTTGCGCATCGACGAATTCGGCGCGCGCCTTGGGGTCGCTGGGCAGCGGCTTCTCCTCGCTGCGCGAGCAGGCATCGAGCATCGCGACGGTGCACGCAAGCACGAGCGCGAACGAGCGCATGTCCGATATGACGCGCGGCCGCGCCGCATTCCACGAGAGCTTCGCCATCACGTCCTCCTAGCGCCGGTTCATCTAGGCCGCGGTCTTGGGCAGCACCACATTGACCAGCCGGTTGCGCACGATGATCACGCGCGGCACGCCCGCGCTCGTTGCGGCGCCGTCAATGCGTGCGCTGTGGCCCGACGCCGCCTCGATCGCGGCCGCCTCGATCGCGGCATCGTTGGCGTCGGCCGCCACGACGAGCTTGCCGCGCAGCTTGCCATTGATCTGCAGCACCAGCTCGATTTCGGTCTGCGTGAGCGCTTCGGGATCGACCGTCGGCCACGCCGCGTCGACGATATCACCCATGGTGTCGGCATAGCCCAGCTGCTCCCATAGCGCGTGCGTGATGTGCGGTGCCACCGGATGCAGCACGCGCAGAAGGATCGAGATGCCTTCGCACACGAGCTCGCCCGCATCGCGGGCGTCGTGCGGTGCCAGGCGCTCGAGCACGTTGAGCATTTTCATGGCTGCGGAGACCACGGTGTTGTACTTCACGCGGCGGTAGTCGTCGTCGGCCTGCTTGAGGTGCGCGTGCACTTCGCGGCGGATGTCGCGCAACGCCGCGGACGCGTGCTTCCAGTCGGTGAACACGGGATTTCGCCGGATCACATCGTGGTGCGTCTGCGCGAAAGCCCACAATCGCTTGAGAAAGCGATGCGCCCCCTCGATGCCCGAGTCCGACCACAAGGCCGACTCGTCGGGCGGTCCCGCGAACATGGTGAACATGCGCGCGGTGTCGGCGCCGTGCGAGGCGATGAGGTCCTGCGGGTCGATGCCGTTGCGCTCGCTCTTGCCCATCTTCGAAATGCCGCCGTATTCCACCGGCGCGCCGTCGGCGCGCAGCCGCCCGCCGATGATGCGTCCCTCGGAGTCGTGCTCGACTTCCACTTCGCTCGGCGGCACGTAGTCGATACCGCCCTTGTCGCTGCGGCGAAAGAACACGTGGTTGAGCAGCATGCCCTGCGTCATCAGGCGTGTGAACGGCTCGTCGAAAGTGACGAGCCCGAAGTCGCGCATGACCTTGGTCCAGAAGCGCGCGTAGAGCAGATGCAGGATCGCGTGCTCGATGCCGCCGATGTACTGGTCCATCGGATTCCAGTACTCGTTGCGCGCGTCGACCATCGTCTGCGCGCCGGGCGAGGCGTAGCGCATGTAGTACCACGCCGAGTCGACGAAGGTGTCCATCGTGTCGGTCTCGCGCTTGGCGGCGGCACCGCACTTCGGGCAGATTGTGTCGACGAAATCGGAGCGCTTGGCGAGCGGATTGCCGCTCCCGTCGGGGACGCAGTCTTCCGGCAGGATCACCGGCAGGTCCTTCTCCGGAACGGGCACCGCGCCGCAACGCGTGCAATGAATGATCGGAATCGGCGTGCCCCAGTAGCGCTGACGCGAGATGCCCCAGTCGCGCAGCCGGTAGGTGATGCGCTTTTCTCCCAGTCCCATGGCGGCAAGATCGGCTGCGATCGCGTCGATCGCCGCCTGGTAGCGCAGCCCGTCGTAGCGGCCGGAGTTCACGCACACGCCGTGTTCCTTGTCAGCGTACCAGTCGTGCCACATGTTTGGATCGAACGGCAGCGGCTTTCCGTGAGCGTCGTCGACCTGGATCACCTGCTTGAGCGGCAGGCCGTACTTGCTCGCGAATTCGAGGTCGCGCTCGTCGTGCGCCGGAACGCCCATCACCGCGCCTTCTCCGTAGCTCATGAGCACGTAGTTGCCTACCCACACCGGAACCGGCTCGCCACTGAGTGGATGGCGCACCATGTGTCCGGTGGGCATGCCCTTTTTCTCAATGGTCGCCACCTGGGCCTCGATCACGCTACCGCGGCGGCACTCGTCGATGAACGTGGCGAGACGCGCATCAGCGCGCGCGGCATGCGTCGCCAAAGGATGCTCGGCGGCGACCGCGCAAAAGGTCGCGCCCATGATCGTGTCGGCGCGGGTGGTGAACACCCAGAGCTTGCCGTCGTCGATCAGCTTGCCCGTCGCATCCCGAATGTCGTGCGTGAACGCGAAGCGCACGCCTTCGCTGCGTCCGATCCAGTTGGCCTGCATGGTCCGAACACGCTCTGGCCATCCTGTCATGCGGTCGAGGTTGTCGAGCAGCTCGTCGGCGTAGTCGGTAATGCGCAGGTAATACATGGGAATCTCGCGCCGCTCGACGGGTGCGCCGGAACGCCATCCGCGGCCCTCGACCACCTGCTCGTTGGCGAGCACGGTCTGGTCGACGGGGTCCCAATTCACCACGCCGGTCTTCTGGTAGGCGATGCCCTTTTCCAACATGCGCAGGAACAGCCATTGGTTCCAGCGGTAATACTCGGGCTTGCAGGTCGCGAGCTCGCGCGACCAGTCGATCGCCAACCCGACCGAGCGCATCTGCTTCTTCATGTACGCGATGTTGTCGTAGGTCCACTTGGCGGGAGGGACGCCGCTTTTCATCGCGGCGTTCTCAGCGGGCAGACCGAACGCGTCCCACCCCATGGGCATGAGCGTGTTGTGCCCGTTCATGCGCAGATAGCGGTACATCATGTCGTTGATCGTGTAATTGCGCACGTGCCCCATGTGCAACACGCCCGAGGGATAGGGCAGCATCGACACGCAGAAGAATTTCGGACGTGAGGAGTCCTCGGACGCGACGAACGCGTTGCACGCGTTCCAGTGCGCCTGCGCAGCAGCTTCGATCTCACGGTGTCGGTACGGTTGCATGGGCGGCGAGGCCGAATTCGATGCGCGATTATACCGGCCTGGGGTGTCGGCTCCTCTATGACGGGCCGGGAGCGAACCAGGCCACGATCCCGAGCGCGGCGAACAGCGCTGCCGCCGTATAGCGCATCCACTTGAACGGAATGCGCTCGGCCGCCGTGTGTCCGAGCAGGACTGCGGGTACGTCGGCGACCAGCATGCCCGCCGTCGTGCCCGCGATCACCGCGATCAGGCTGTCGAATCGAGCGGCGAGCACGACGGTCGCGATCTGCGTCTTGTCGCCGATCTCGGCGATGAAAAAGCTCACCAGCGTGACCGCGAACACGCCAAGGTGACCGGCATCGACGGGCCCCGAGTCGATCGTATCAGGCTTGAGCGCCCACAACGCGACCGCGAAAAATGAAACCGCCACGATCGCTCGCAGGTACTGCGGCGGGACGACTTCGCGAATCCACACGCCGAGCACGCCGGCAAGCGCGTGATTGGCGAGCGTGGCCACCAGGATGCCGAGGATGATCGGAACGGGCTTGCGAAATCGCGCGGCGAGCATCACCGCGAGGAGCTGGGTCTTGTCGCCGATCTCGCCCACGGCGACCGCGAGCAGCGAAATGAAAAAAGCTTCCAATGAGGGAGGGGAGGGCGGAAGCGGCCGTCCGTCGGACGGCGCCGGGTTCCTGCGGGAGAGCCGACCGCAGAGGCTGGCGCTGCAGCGTAAAATTGTATCGCAACCCGGGAACCGCTGCCGCGGCGCGTAAACCAACACAAACCAGGACTTCAGGTCGCCGATCCGATGTTTCGAGCCGTAGTCACCGCGATACTCGCGCTTTTGCTGCTCGCCCCCGCCGGCGCGGTTGCCGAGCCGGTGCGCACGCCGCATGTTGAGGCCGAGCTGGTCTCCGCGCGTTCGGCCATCGTTCCGGGCCAGCCGCTGACCGTCGCCTTGCGTCTGGTCATGCAGCGAGGCTGGCACACGTATTGGCGCAATCCCGGCGATTCCGGGCTGCCGACCACGATCGAATGGAGGCTTCCTGCGGGACTCGCTGCCGGTCCGATCCAGTGGCCGCTGCCGCGCGCGCTGCCGGTGGGGCCGCTGCTCAATTACGGCTACGAAGGCGAGGTGCTGCTGCCGGTTGAAATCAAAGTTCCTTCGGCTTTCGCGACCGGAGCGTCCGCAACGCTGTCGGCGCGTGCCGACTGGCTCGTCTGCAAGGAGATCTGCATTCCGGAGGGCGCCGACCTCGCGCTGACGCTACCGGTAGCGACACACGCCGAGTCCGACGCGAAATGGGCTGTGCCGATCGCGGCCGCGCTGGCGGCGGTGCCACAGCCACTCGCGGGATGGCGCGTCGAGTCCACTGCCGCCGGAGAAAGCGTGCGTCTGACCTTGACCGCCGAGGGAAGCCGCGCCGATCCCGGCACGCTCTACTTCTTTCCTTTTGCCGAGGGCAGCATCGAGCCGGCCGGACGTCAGCTCGTCGCCCACGATGGCGCGACCACCACGCTCACCTTGCCGGCAGCGAAGCAGCGCACCGGAACATTTACCCGACTCGCCGGCGTGCTGACCGCGAGCGACGGATTCGGAACACAGCGCGCGGCGACCATCGATGTCCCGGTGAGCGGATCGCTGGCACCGGCGAGCGCTCGCTCGGCGTCGGCGCAACCGCTGCCCGAGTCCTCGACCAACGGCGAAGCGCCGCTCTCGCTTTCGCTGGCGCTGCTGTTCGCGTTCGTCGGCGGTGTGCTGCTCAATCTCATGCCTTGCGTGTTTCCGGTGCTGTCGCTCAAGGTGCTCGGATTCGCAACGCACGGCGAGTCGCGCGCCGCAGTCCGCCGCCATGGTCTTGCTTTCGCTGCCGGTGTCATCGTCTCGTTCTGGGTGCTTGCGGCGGCGCTGTTTGCGTTCCGCGGTGCCGGTGCGCAGCTCGGATGGGGATTCCAGTTGCAGTCGCCGGCGGTGATCGCAACGCTCGCTGTGCTTTTTTTCGTTCTCGCACTCAATCTCTCGGGCGTTTTCGAGATTCGCCAAGTCGTGCCCTCGGCGGTCGCCGGATGGAATGCGCGCAATGCCTACATCAACGATGCGCTCTCCGGCTTGCTCGCGGTGATCATCGCCTCGCCGTGCTCCGCGCCATTCATGGGTGCGGCAGTGGGCTACGCGCTGAGTGCATCGGCGACGGCGACCTGGGCAACGTTCACCGCGCTTGGCCTGGGCATGGCGTTGCCGTACGTGCTGCTCGCGATGTTTCCGGAGTGGCGCACCCGTCTGCCCAAGCCCGGCGTCTGGATGGTGCGGCTTCGCCAGCTGCTCGCCTTTCCGCTGTACGCATCGGTCATCTGGCTCGCGTGGGTGCTCGGGGCGCAGCTCGACAACAATGCGGTGGCGCGCCTGGGAGCGCTGCTGCTGCTGATCGCGATCGCGCTGTGGGCCTGGCAGCTTCGTGGTCGCCTGGTTCGGGTCTGGAGAGCCGGAGCGCTGGTCGCGCTGGTGGGCGCCGTGCTGGTGGGTGTGCCGATTTTCTCCCCGCCGGCCAACGCGGAATCGGCGTCGGCGCGCGCGAGCGCCGATTCCGGGCCGTGGCAGCGCTTCAGCGCCGACCGCATTTCACAGCTTGCGGCATCCGGCCGGCCGGTGTTCGTCGATTTCACCGCGGCGTGGTGCGTGACCTGCCAGGTTAACAAGCAACTCGTGCTCAATACCGATGCGGTGCGTGCGGCCTTCACGCTCAGCGGCGTGACGCTGGTTCGCGCCGACTGGACGCGCCGCGATCCGGAAATCGGCAGCGCGCTCGCGGCGCTGGGGCGAAGCGGTGTTCCCGTCTATGTGCTCTATCGTCCCGGCAAGGCACCGCTGCTCTTGCCAGAAGTGCTGCAGCAGCGGATGATTTTGGACGCGCTCGCGACGCTGTGAGCGCGCGTTGCGAACGAGGGCAACTCAGGGAAATTGAGGGGCAACGGAGGTCATCATGAATTGCAGATCCGTTTTTTCGATAGTGGCGTTGTCGGTGGCGTCGAGCTTCGCGTATGCGGCGGGCGCCGGCCAGGCCGCGCCCGACTTCACGGTGAGCGACAGCGCCGACAATCCGGTCCATCTGTCCGACTATCGCGGCAAGTTCGTGGTGCTCGAGTGGACCAATCCCGAATGCCCGTTCGTGCAAAAGCACTACAACAGCGCCAACATGCAGACGCTGCAGAAGGAGTGGGGAGCGCGCGACGTCGTGTGGCTCACGGTCAACTCGACCAACAAGTCGAGTTCCGAATACAAAACTGGCGCGCAGATGAACGCGTGGATGCGCGCGCAGGGCGCGGCACAAAAGGCGGTGTTGATCGACGGCGACAGCGCGACCGGCATGAAGTACGCCGCGAAGACCACGCCGCACATGTTCGTCGTCGATCCGAAGGGCGAGATCGTGTACGCGGGCGCGATCGACGACAAGCGCTCGACGCGCCTCGAGGATGCGAAGACCGCGAACAACTACGTGCGCGTCGCACTGAACGAAGCGATGGCCGGCAAGCCGGTGACCACGCCCAACACGACGCCTTACGGCTGCTCGGTCAAGTACTGAGACTTATCATGTGCACACGAGGCCAGCCGGCGCGGGTCGGCTGGCTTTTGTTTGTGCATGCGTTGGTTCCCTCGTTGGCGTTGCTCGCCGGCTGCGGCCCCGCGCCCGACCGCCCCCTGCAAGGTTACGTCGAAGGCGAATATGTGCGCGTCGCAGCGCCCTTTGCCGGCGCGCTGCAGCAGCTCGCGGTCGCGCGCGGAGCGCAGGTGGCCGCCGGGGCGCCGCTGTTCGGACTCGAGCGCGAGAACGAGCTCGCCGCGCGACGCCAGGCGGAGCAGCAGCTGCAGGCGACCGAGGCGCGACTCGCCAACCTGCAGACAGGCAAGCGCGCACCGGAAGTCGAAGCGGTGGCCGAGCAGCTCCGGCAGGCACTCGCGGCGCGCGATCTCTCGGCCGCCAACCTGCGCCGCCAGGAGTCGCTCGCGAAATCGGGATTCATCAGTGGCGCCGCGCTCGACGACGCGCGCACCGCGCTCAAGCGGGACGAGGCTAGCGTCGGACAGCTCCAGGCGCTGGTCGCGACGGCGAAGCTGCCGGGAAGGCCCGACGAAATTCGTGCCGCGCAGGCCGATGCCGCGGCGGCGCGCGACGCGGTCGCGCAGGCTGATTGGAAGCTTTCGCAGCGCGTGGTCGCTGCGCCGGTCACCGCCAAGGTCAGCGACACTTATTACGTGATCGGCGACTGGGTGCCGGCAGGAGGTGTCGTCGTCAACCTGCTGCCGCCGTCCAACGTGAAGCTGCGTTTTTTTGTGCCCGAGCCGCAGATCGGATCGGTCAAAGCCGGCCAGACGGTGCGCTACGCCTGCGACGGCTGTGGCGAATTGAAGCCCGCGACCATCAGCTTCATCGCCGACCGTGCCGAGTTCACGCCGCCGTTCATCTATTCGAAGGAGAATCGCGCCAAGTTCGTGTTTCTGGTCGAGGCGCGCCCCGACCCATTGGATGCGGCGCGACTCAATCCCGGGCAGCCGGTGGACGTCTGGGTGCACTGAACACCGGCCTCCAGGGGACAATGAACGCCGCCAGCGCCGCGCCGGGTCCCGCGCCCGATATCGTCATCGACGTGCGCGGCATCAACAAGCACTTCGGCGAGAAGCACGTGGTGAAGGACCTCTCGCTCAACGTCGCGCGTGGCGAGATCTTCGGCTTTCTCGGTCCCAACGGCAGCGGGAAGACGACGTCGATACGCATGCTCTGCGGGCTGCTCACACCCGACAGCGGCGACGGCACATGCCTGGGCTTCGACATCCTGCGCGAGACCAAGGCGATCAAGCGCCACGTCGGGTACATGACCCAGCGCTTCTCGTTCTGGGAAGACCTCACCATCCGCGAGAACCTGCGCTTCGTCGCGCGCATGTACAGCATGGACGACGGTGCACGTCGCGTCGAGCGCTCGCTCGCGCACCTGGGACTGGCGGCGCGCGCGGATCAGCTCGCGGGGACGCTGTCTGGCGGATGGAAGCAGCGCCTGGCGCTCGCGGCATGCCTGCTGCACGAGCCGCAGCTGCTGCTGCTCGATGAGCCGACCGCCGGCGTCGATCCCAAGGCGCGCCGCGATTTCTGGGAGGAGCTGCACGGATTTGCCGCGCGCGGCATCACGGTGCTGGTCAGCACGCACTACATGGACGAAGCCGAGCGCTGCCACAAGCTGGGCTACATCTTAGACGGAAGGCTGCTGGTCAGCGGCACCGCGCAGGAGATCATCGCCAGCCAGACGCTGGTGACGTGGGAAGTGTCTGGCGACGATCTGGCAGCGCTGCACGAGACCCTTCTGCGACGGCCCGGCGTCGAGCAGGTTGCAGCTTTCGGCACCATGCTGCATGTCACCGGCCCCGATCGTGCCAGGCTCGACGCGGCGCTGGCGCCGCTAAAGGGCGACGCGGCCCACACATGGCGCGAAATCCAGCCCAACCTGGAGGACGTTTTCATCCATTTGATGCGCGATCGCGAAGCGCCGCCGCCATCGTGAATGCACGAGACGACAGCGTGGCCAACGCCGTGTTTTCGCCGTCGCGGTGGCTGGGCATCGTCATCAAGGAATTCACCCAGCTCAAGCGCGACCGACTGACCTTCGGGATGATCGTCGGCATTCCGGTGGTGCAGCTGATCCTGTTCGGATTCGCGATCAACACCGACCCCAAGCACCTGCCGACGGTGGCGATCGTTGCCGACCGCGGCGAATTCTCGCGCAGCATAGTGTCTGCGCTCGCCAACAGCAGCTATTTCGATTTCATCGGCGAAGCGCGCGACGAGGCCGACGCCGAGCGCATGCTCGCCACCGGCGACGCGCAGTTCGTGCTCACCATTCCCGAGGACTTCTCACGTCGGCTGGTGCGCGGCGAGCGTCCCGCGATCCTGCTCGAAGCCGACGCCACCGACCCGGTCGCCACCGGCAGCGCGATCTCGGCGGTGAACCAGGTGGCAGGCACCGCGCTCGTCCACGACCTGACCGGTGCGCTCGCTCCGCTCGCCGCATCGCCTGCGCCCTTCGAGGTGCGTGTCCACGCGCGCTACAACCCCGAATCGATCACGCAGTACAACATCGTTCCTGGCCTGCTCGGTGTGATCCTCACCATGACCATGATCCTGATGACCGGCTTGGCGATTACGCGCGAGACCGAGCGCGGCACCATGGAAAACCTGCTGGCGACGCCGGCGACCGCGTTCGAGGTGATGACGGGAAAGATCGTGCCGTACGTGCTGATCGGCCTCATCCAGGTGACGCTGGTGCTCCTGCTCGCACGCTTCATGTTCAACGTGCCAATGCTCGGCAACCTGGTGCTGCTCTACCTGATGGTGCTGCTGTTCATCGCCGCCAACCTGACGCTGGGGCTCACGTTCTCAGCGCTGGCGCGCAATCAGCTGCAGGCGATGCAGATGACGTTTTTCTTTTTCCTGCCGTCGATGCTGCTGTCCGGCTTCCTGTTCCCGTTCCGGGGCATGCCCGGATGGGCGCAGGCGATCGGTCAGGCGCTGCCGCTCACGCATTTCGTGCGTATCGTGCGCGGCGTGCTGCTCAAGGGCAATGGCTGGAGCGCGGTGATGCCCGACGCGTGGCCGATCGCGCTGTTCATGGTGATCGTGATCCTGATCGGACTGCGCTTTTTCAGGAGCACGCTGGATTAGCGTCGCGAGCGACCCGGCGAGGGGCCCCGCGCACAGCGCGGGGATCGACGGCCCGCGAGTCGACGCAGGCGGGCGACGAGAGGGTGCGCCGATTTCGCGCGATCTAGCGGAAGCACGCGTCGCGAGCGACCCGGCGAGGGGCCCCGCGCACAGCGCGGGGATCGACGGCCCGCGAGTCGACGCAGGCGGGCGACGAGAGGGTGCGCCGATTTCGCGCGATCTAGCGGAAGCACGCATCGCGAGCGACCCGGCGTGGGGGATCGACCGGGAATTGCGAGTCGGCTCTGGCGGGCAATAGGATTAAGCGGGACATCGCGCGACTGTACGGAGCCCGCGTGGTAATACGGCGG
>Ga0207700_10000363_pt1 | contig 26471 bp, 19 predicted proteins | sample LARL82metaG_FD_184348 | JGI IMG/M metagenome (GOLD analysis project Ga0207700, IMG submission 184348) | Corn, switchgrass and miscanthus rhizosphere microbial communities from Kellogg Biological Station, Michigan, USA - LAR L8-2 metaG... | ecosystem: Host-associated > Plants > Roots >...
GTGGTCGAGCTGTTCGAGGACGTGCCGGAGGTTGCGGCGAAGTACCAGCACCGCTTCCGGCACATCTTCGTCGACGAGTACCAGGACACCAACCGCGCCCAGTACCGGCTCGTGCAGCTCCTGTGTGCGGTGCACGACAACGTCACCGTCGTGGGCGACGACGATCAGTGCCTGGCGGCGGGGACGGCGGTCACCATGGCGGACGGGAGTCTCAGGCCGATCGAGGACGTGCGGCCGGGGGACCGCGTGCTGTCGAGCTATGGAAGCGGTGAATTCCGACCGGCTTCCGTGGTGCGCATCGCGCGGCGACGGGCGGCCGAGGGTGTGCGGATCACGACTCGGTCGGGGCGCGCTGTCGTCAGCACCCCGGAGCACACGCACTTCGCCGGGTATGGGCTGGGTTTCGACACCGAGTCCTCGGCGCGGCGGCTGCTCGCCGACGCGGGGCTGAGCCTCGAGCATCCGCATTACCGGCCGCGGAGTTGCAACTCCTCGCGGCGGCACGTGGTGGTGACGCTCTGCGGTGACCGTCGTGGCGCCACGCCGATGCATCGCGTGGCCATCTCAGGCAACGACGAGGCGGGGCGGGCCGCCTTGGCCTCGCTGGGGCTGTCGGTGCGCGCCAGCAAGGTTGGCGCGACCGGCGTTGCCGGCTGGCGGTACGAGACCGCGGCGAGGAGCTTCGAGCAGATCACCGAGACGGTGCGTCGTATCCAGGGTGTGCTGGATGCCGAGGTCGTCCTCACCGCCCGCCTCGGGCGCAACAGCAGTGAGGCGCTCGGCGCAAACTCGCTGCCGTTCCTGCCCGCGGCCGCGGTGCAGCCAGGCATGGTGATGTTCTCCGAGGACGGCGGCCACGACGTCGTCGAGGTCGTCGAACGTGTGCGTCTCGACGTGCCGGTCCACGACATCGACGTCGAGTGGACGCACAACTTCGTCGCCAACGGACTGGTCACCCACAACTCGATCTACGGCTGGCGCGGTGCCGACGTGCGCAACATCCTGTCCTTCCAGCACGACCACCCCAACACCCTGGTGGTCACCCTGGAGCAGAACTACCGCTCCACGCAGGTGATCCTCGACGCCGCGCACGCCGTGATCCGGCACAACAGCGAACGCGCCGCGAAGCAGCTCTGGACCGAGCGCATGGGTGGCGCCAAGGTGCGCATCGTCTCCGTCTACGACGAGCAGGAGGAGGCGGTCGCCATCACCTCGGAGATCGAGGGACTGGTTCGGGCCGAGGAGTTCTCCTACTCGGACTGCGCCGTGCTCTACCGGACCAACGCGCAGTCACGCGCGCTGGAGGACGTGCTGCTGCGGCGTGGCATCCCGTACCGGCTGGTGGGTGGGCCGCGCTTCTACGAGCGGCGCGAGATCAAGGACGTGCTCGCCTACCTGCGGCTCATCGCCAACCCGCGTGATGCGGTGTCCTTCGCGCGCATCGTCAACGTGCCGCGGCGCAAGATCGGCGACCGGACGGTGCAGGAGCTGGAGCAGTTGGCCCGGCGGCACCGCATCTCGCCGTTCGAGGCGGTGCGCCATCTCGACGAGGTGGAGTCGCTCGGCGCCGCGGCCATCACCGCGCTGGAGGGGTTCCGCAAGCTCGTCGACGGGCTGCGCGCCGACGCGTCGCAGCTGCCGCTGCCCGAGCTGGTGGAGCGGGTGCTGGTCGAGAGCGGCTACAAGCTGATGCTCCAGGACGGCACGCCGGAGGGGGAGGAGCGCTGGAACAACGTCACCGAGCTGGTGGGCCTGAGCGGTGAGTACGCGGACGAGCCGCCGCCCCAGGGACTGCAGTCCTTCCTGGAGAACGTCGCGCTGGTGAGCGACGTCGACTCGCTCGACGCGGGCGGCACCGGGGTGACCTTGATCACCCTGCACCAGGTCAAGGGGCTGGAGTTTCCGGTGGTGTTCATCGCCGGGATGGAGGAGGGGCTGATGCCCCACCTGCGCGCCATGGAGGAGGGCGACGTCGGGCTCGCCGAGGAACGCCGGCTGGCCTACGTGGGCATCACCCGCGCGCAGAAGCGGCTCTACCTGCTGCACGCGTTCCGCCGCCACCTCTACGGCACGCCGCAGCTCGCCGAGGCCTCGCGGTTCCTGCGCGATCTGCCCGCCGAGCTCATCGAGATCCCGCAGCGGCCGGGCGGGCCACCGCCGGGCGATCCGCGCTCGCCGGGCGCGGTGCATCGCGCCATCCACGCCCACGCGGTGCGACCCAACCCGGTCGAGGTGGCGCCGCAGCTCTACGTGCAGGGGATGCGGGTGCGCCATCGCAAGTTCGGGGACGGCACCATCCTGAAGAGCATCATGACCCGGTCCGGCGAGGAGGTGACCATCAAGTTCGACGACGCCGGTCTGAAGATCTTCGCCGTCGCCGACGCCGGGGCGGCGCTCTCGCCGCTGCGATGAGCGAGGCCGTTCCCGAGGCCGTCCGCCGCCGCGTCGACGAGCTGCGCCGCGAGATCGAGCACCACGCGCACCTCTACTACGTCAAGGACACGCCGGAGATCAGCGACGCGGAGTACGACCGGCTGTTCCGCGAGCTGCTGACGCTGGAGGAAGCGCATCCGCAGCTGCAGACCGAGGACTCGCCGACGCAGCGGGTGGGCGGGGCGCCGGTGGACGCATTTCGCAAGGTGCGGCATCGCACCCCGATGCTGTCGCTCGACAACGCGTTCAGTCCCGAGGAGGTCGCCGACTTCGTGCGCCGCGTCGAGCGCGTGGTGCCGGACGTCGACGCCTACGTCTGCGAGCTGAAGATCGACGGGCTGGCCATGTCGCTGACCTACCGCGACGGGCAGCTCGCCTGCGGCGCGACGCGCGGCAACGGTGTCGAGGGCGAGGACGTCACCGCGCAGGTGAAGACCATCCGGGCGATTCCCTGGAAGCTGCGTGAGGTGCCGGACTCGCTGCCACGCGAGTTCGAGGTGCGCGGCGAGGTCTACCTGCCCAAGCAGAACTTCGCGGCAACCAACGCGGAGCTGGAGGAGGCGGGCAAGCCGACCTACGTGAACCCGCGCAACGCGGCTGCGGGCGCGGTCCGGCAGCTCGACCCGCGGATGGCCGCGAAGCGGGGACTGTCGGCGTTCATGTACGCCATGGACCCGCCGGGCCCGGCCCGCAGCCAGGCGGAGATCCTCGACCTGCTCTCGCGACTCGGCTTCCGGGTGAACCCCAATCACGAGGCGGTGTCGTCGCTCGAAGGGATCCTTGCCTTCATCGAGAAGTGGGGAGAGAAGCGGCACGGGCTCGACTACGAGACCGACGGCGTGGTCGTCAAGGTGTCCCGGCTCGACCAGCAGGCCGAGCTGGGGGCCGTGTCACGCTCGCCGCGGTGGGCGACCGCCTACAAGTTCCCGCCCGAGGAGAAGGAGGCGACCGTCGAGGACATCCGCGTCCAGGTCGGCCGCACCGGCGCGGCGACCCCCGTGGCCTGGCTCTCGCCCACATTCGTCGCCGGCTCGACGGTGCGGCGGGCGACGCTGCACAACGAGGACGAGGTGGCTCGCAAGGACGTGCGCATCGGCGACACCGTCGTGCTGCACAAGGCGGGCGACGTGATCCCCGAGATCGTGCGCGTGGTCATGGAGAAGCGCCCCAAGGGCGCGGTTTCGTGGCAGATGCCCTCGGAATGCCCGTCGTGCGGAGGACCGCTCACCCGTGAGGAAGGCGAGGTGGTGCGCCGCTGCCTGAACGCGCTGTGCCCCGCCCAGCGGCGCGAGCGCATCGGACACTTCGCCTCGCGGGCTGGCGTCAACATCGACGGGCTGGGGCCGGCGATCATCGACCAGCTCATCGACCGCGGTTTCGTCGAGGACCCGGCCGACCTCTACAAGGTCACCCGTGAGCAGCTGCTGCAGTTGGAGGGGTTCGCCGACAAGTCCGCCGACAACCTGCTGCGCTCCATCGATTCGCGGCGCGTCGTGCCGCTGGCCCGGCTGGTCAACGCGCTCGGCATTCGCCACGTCGGCGAGCACACCGCCTTCGCGCTCGCCGCCCGCTTCGGTTCTCTCGACGCGCTGGCGTCCGCGTCGGAGGAGGAGCTGGTCGAGACCGAGGGCATCGGCCAGGTGGTCGCCCAGCACGTCCACCAGTGGTTCGCGTCGGAGCAGGGGCAGGAGCTGCTGCGCAAGCTGCACGACGTAGGCGTGCACGCCGAGGAATCGGCCGTGGCAGCCGGTCCCTGGACAGGCCAGACCTGGGTCCTGACCGGCACCCTGGACGCGATGACCCGGCCCGAGGCCGAAGCCCGCATCCGCGCCCTCGGCGGCACGCCCTCCTCGAGCGTCAGCCGCAAGACCCACACGGTGGTCGGCGGGGCCTCGCCGGGCAGCAAGCTGGACAAGGCGCAGCGACTCGGCGTCCGTGTCCTCGACGAGGCGCAGTTCCTCGCCGAGCTGTCTGCCGCGGAAGGCTGATGGTCCGCGGCCGGCCGTCTGCCCGGCGCCCGGCCCCCTGATCGCCGTAGAGTTGAGAGCATGACGCCGCCGACCACCCGACCGGCGCGCCAGGCGCGACTCATCGACAATCCCGACCTGCTGCGCGAGCGCCTGCGGGCCGCCCCGAACAGCGCGGGCGTCTACCTGATGCGCGACCTCGAAGCGCGCGTGGTGTACGTGGGCAAGGCGGCCAACCTGCGCGCGCGGCTGCGCTCGTACTTCACCTCGGTCGGCGCCCACCTGGACCGGACCCGCCACCTGGTCGAGCGCATCTTCGACTTCGAGACCATCGCCTGTCTCAACGAGCGTGAGGCGCTCATCCTCGAGAACACGCTGATCAAGCGCTACCGGCCGCGGTTCAACGTTCGTCTCAAGGATGACAAGAACTACCTGTTCCTGAAGATCCCGCAGCCCGGCAGCCCCGACACCCACGCACCGGGGACTGCTCGGGAGCAGGCGCGGCGTCCGCGGGGCGAGGGAGCGGCACGCGCCTCGTCGTTCCCGCGCCCGTACTACTCCCGTCGCCTGGCCCGTGACGGCGCACGCTACTTCGGGCCGTACACCAACGCGCAGTCGCTGCGCACCACGGTGCGCGCGCTCCGCACCATCTTCCCGTTCCGCACCTGCAGCGACGAGATCTTCCGTCGCGGCCGGGTCTGCCTCGACTACCACATCAAGCGCTGCAGCGGGCCATGCGAAGGCCGGATCACAGCGGAGGCGTACAACGACCTGCTCGAGCAGGTGCAGCTCTTCATGGAGGGCAAGTCCTCCGTCCTGACGGCGCGGCTGCGCGACTCGATGGAGGACTCCGCCGCACAGCTGGACTACGAGATGGCGGCGCGCTACCGCGACCGGCTGCGCGCCGTCGAACGGGTCGCCGAGAAGCAGAAGATGCTGCGTGGCACGCGCGAGGACCAGGACTGCGTTGCCGTCGCCCTGGACGGTGGCCGGGGCATGGTGGCCATCCTCGCGGTCCGGGAGGGACGGGTCGCCGGCATGGAGACGCACGAGCTCGAAGGTGTCGCCGGCCTTGCGCCGTCGGAATGTCTGGGCAGCTTCGTCGCCCAGTTCTACGGCAGCGCACCGCGCGTGCCGCGCACCATCCTGCTCTCCGACGAGGTCGAGGAACCCGCGGTGCTCGCCGACTTCCTGTCGGAGCAGCGCGGAGGACCGGTCGAGCTGCGCGTTCCGCAGCGTGGGGCACTGCGACAGCTGGCCGAGCAGGCTCGGGAGACGGCACTGGTGGCCATCCGCCAGCAGCGCATCAAGGAAGACTTCGACGCGGAGCGGGCCACCTCGCTGCTGGCCGACCTCCAGGCCAAGCTGGACCTGCCCGAGACCCCGCACCGCATCGAGTGCTACGACATCAGCAACACCATGGGCACCAACTCGGTGGGCTCGATGGTGGTCTTCGAGGACGGCCGCCCTCGCCCGGGGCACTACCGATTCTTCGGTATCAAGACCGTCGAGGGTGCCAACGACTTCGCCTCGATGCAGGAGACACTACGGCGTCGCTTCACCCGCTACCTGCGCGCGGCGCGCCAGGACGCGGCGGGCGAGTTCGACGACGTGCCCGTGGACGATCCCGCCGGCAGCAACGGCGGCAGCGCCATCGCAGGGGAGGAGGATGCGCGCGACGACGCGTCGCCAGGCGGCGCGCAGAGATCCGAGGAGACCGGCGCGGACGGCGCGCACCCGACCAACGGCAGCGCCGGTCCCGTGATCGAGCCCACGCGGGTCATTCGGGGCAGGCGGAGCGGCGCTCGCCGCGCCCCGGAGGAGGACAGCTTCGGCCTCCTGCCCGACCTGATCCTCATCGACGGCGGCAAGGGACAGCTCAACGCCGCCCGTGAGGTCCTCGACGAGGCCGGTCTCAGCGACATCGCCATCTTCGGCCTGGCCAAGCAGAACGAGGAGCTCTTCCGCCCGGGCGTTGCCGCGCCCATCCTGCTGCCGCTCGACAGCCCGACCATGTTCCTGGTGCAGCGCGTCCGCGACGAGGCCCACCGCTTCGCCATCACCCGGCACCGTGCCCGGCGCGGCAAGGCGGCGCTCCGCTCCAAGCTGGACGTCGTGCCCGGCCTCGGCCCGGCCCGCAAGCGCGCCCTGCTGCGCCGATTCGGCAGCATCGAAGGCATCCGTGAGGCCGGCGTGGACGACCTGAGCACCGAGGTCCCGCGTGCCGTCGCCCTGCGCATCAAGGAGCTGCTCTGATCCCCGGCCGCAGAGTCGGCACCAGCGCGCGCCGGGCTCGCCCGTAGAATCCCGCACGATGACGCACAGCGCCGCCCGCGACGCCGCAGACCGTCCCCGTGTCTGGGTGGTCACCGGGATGAGCGGCGCCGGCAAGGCGACCGCCATCGCCGCTCTTGCACGCCACGGGCTCGACACGGTCGACAACCTTCCCGCCGCGTTGCTCGACTCGTACCTCGGCCTGCCTCGCACGCGCCCCGCCGCCGCCGTCGTCGACGCGCGCGACGCCGGCGGATTGCGCAGCCTTGACCGCGTTCCGGACGCCTCGGTGCTCTTCCTCGACGCCCGCGACGAGGTGCTCGTCCGGCGACTCTCGGAGAGCACACACCCGCACCCGCTCGCCGACGCGGGCAGCGTTCCCGCGGCCCTGGCCGCGGAGCGCGACCTGCTCGGCGGCCTGCGCTCCATCGCCGACGTCGTGGTCGACACCTCGGACCTGAGCCCGGAGGAGCTCGCCGGGCGCGTCGTCGAGGTGGTCCGGCCGCAGGGGGACGGCGAGCCCGACTCGTCCACGGTCTGCACCGTGTCGTCGTTCGGCTTCAAGTACGGCCCGCCGGTGGAGGCCGACTGGGTGGTCGATGCGCGTTTCCTGCGTAACCCGTTCTGGGAGCCGGAGCTCCGCCCGCTCACCGGGCTGGACGCGCCCGTGCACGACTTCGTCTGGGAGCAGCCGGCCGCCCGTGAGTTCGTCGACCGGCTCGCCGGGCTGCTGGCCTGGACGCTCGACCACGCCGCGGCCGCCGGTCGCACCCGGCTGCACCTGGGGGTCGGCTGCACCGGCGGGCGGCACCGCTCGGTGGTGCTGGCCTGCGAGATCGCCGAACGGCTGCGCGAGGAGGGCGTGCCCGTCGTGCTGCGGCACCGCGACGTGGACCGCCCCGACCCGCGGTGACGCTGCGCGCCGGCCGCGGCGCCTCGTTCACCGCGGAGATCCTCGCCGAGCTGGCTCCGCACACGCCGCCCAACGCCTGCTGCCGCGCGGCTCTCGCCGAGGGGATGGCCCTGGCCGGCGACGGGTCCGGCGGCGACGTCGTCACCACCCGGCTGAGCGCCGCCCGGGCCGCCCTCCAGGCGCTGCACGCCAACCAGGTCCAGGCGCACGTCCAGCGACTGGCCACGGCGCGGCGCCCCGCCTACCGGGTCAGCGTTCCCCGGCAGCCCGAGCACCCACCGCGGGTCGTCGCCTCCGAGAACACCTGCTGCGCGCGAACCCTTCTCCGAGGTGCTTTTCTCTCGGCAGGGACTGTGGCGCGCCCCGACGGGCCGCCGCATCTCGAGATCCTCTGCCGCTCGCAGCGGGCCGCCGGTCGGCTGGTCAAGGCCTTCGCCGGCTTCGGTATCGACGCCGGCGCTGTCGAGCGGCGCGGGCGCTGGCTGGCGGCGGTGCGCACCGCCGAGGGGGTGGGCTCGGCGCTGAGCACCATCGGCGCCCAGTCGGGACGCCTGCGCTTCGAAGACGGGCGGGTGGTCCGAGAATTGCGCGCTGGCGTCAACCGCCGGCTCAACGCCGAGACCGCCAACCTGAAGCGCACCGTCGGAGCCGGCCTGGGCCAGCTCCAGGCGATCAGCGCGCTGCGCGGCGACCCTGCCCGCTGGACCGCGCTGCCGCCCGCCCTTCGTGAGGCCGCCGTCCTCCGCGAGCGCCATCCCCAGGACACGCTCGACCGCCTGGCCCGGCGGGCGGCGTGCAGCCGGTCGGCGATGGCGGACCGCCTGCGCCGGCTGGTCACCGCCGCGGAGCCCCTGCTCGCCTGACCGCGGCGGGCCCTTCGACCCGCGGCGCTGCTGCCGGACGGCTCGGGCGAGCGGCGAGAACAGGGTGGTAGGCTCAGGCCGATCCCCGATCGCCGCGGTCGGCGAAGCCCTCCCGCTCCCTGGGCCGGTGCCGCCGCCGGGGCGCATCCGTTTCGGCTTCGTCGCGGTGCCCATGCGTGGCACCGGCTCCCCACCCGGGGCAGTTGTGGAGGCAGGCACACCATGACCATCAAGGTCGGAATCAACGGCTTCGGCCGCATCGGGCGCAACGTCTACCGGGCTATCCGCGAGCGCTCGTCCGACATCGACGTCGTCGCCGTCAACGACATCACCGATCCGCGCACGCTGGCCCACCTGCTCAAGTACGACAGCATCCTCGGCCACTACCCCGGCTCGGTCTCGCCCGACGGCGATTCCATCACCGTCGACGGCGAGAAGCTGCTGGTGCTTGCCGAGCGCGATCCGCAGCGTCTGCCCTGGGGCGACATGGGCGTCGACGTGGTCATCGAGTCGACCGGCCTTTTCACCGACGCGACCAAGGCGCGGGCGCACATCGACGCCGGTGCGAAGAAGGTGGTCATCACCGCGCCGGCGAAGAACGAGGACGTCACCATCTGCATGGGCGTCAACCACCAGGTCTACGACCCGGCCGCGCACCACATCATCTCCAACGCGTCGTGCACCACCAACTGCCTGGCGCCGGTAGCCAAGGTCCTGCACGACTCCTTCGGCATCGAGAGCGGCCTGATGACCACGGTGCACGCGTACACCAACGACCAGAAGATCCTCGACGCACCGCACAAGGACCTGCGTCGTGCCCGCGCCGCCGCGACCTCGATCATCCCGACGACGACCGGCGCGGCCAAGGCGGTCGCCCTGGTCATGCCCGAGCTCAAGGGCAAGTTCCACGGCATGGCGCTGCGCGTGCCCACGCCCGACGTCAGCCTGGTCGACCTCACTGTGACGCTGAACCGGGCGGCCACCGCCGAGGAGATCAACGCGGAGATGCGCGAGGCGGCCGACGGTGCGCTGCAGGGCATCCTCGCGGTCACCGACGAGGAGCTGGTCAGCGTCGACTTCCTGCACGACAGCCATTCGTCCATCCTCGACGCGCCGTCGACGATGGTCATCGCCGACAAGACCGCCAAGGTCCTCTCCTGGTACGACAACGAGTGGGGCTACTCCTGCCGCGTCGTCGACCTCACCAACCACATCGCGCAGCGGCTCTAGGACGTGGGCGACACAACTGGGCACACCGCGGTGAGCGCGGTGAACCGGGCGACCATCGACGACGTCGAGGTCACCGGCCGGCGCGTTCTGGTCCGGGTCGACTTCAACGTGCCGATGGCGGACGGCCGGATCGTCGACGACCGGCGCATCCGCGAGGCGGTGCCCACCATCGAGGCGCTGCGCTCGCGTGGTGCGCGCGTGCTGGTGGCCACTCACCTCGGGCGGCCCAAGGGCAAGGTCGACGACTCGCTGCGCGTGGCTCCCCTGGCCGAGCGGCTGGGCGAGTTGCTCGGAGCGCCGGTGCGCGTCGCCACCGATGTGGCCGGTCCGTCGGCGCGGGAGCTGAGCCAGGGCCTGCGTGACGGCGAGGTGGGCATGCTGGAGAACGTGCGCTTCGAGCCGGGCGAGGAGGCCAACGACCCGGACTTCGCGCGCAGCCTCGCGGCCCTCGCCGACGTCTACGTCAACGACGCCTTCGGCACCGCGCACCGGGCCCATGCGTCGACGGAGGGTGTGGGCCACGTCCTGCCCGCCGTCGCCGGGTACCTGATGACCCGCGAGCTGGAGATGCTCGGCGGCGTCCTCGAAGCGCCCCGGCGGCCGCTGGTGGCCATCATCGGCGGTGCCAAGATCTCGTCGAAGATCGGCGTTCTCCGCCACCTGCTGCCGCGTGTCGACGCCCTCTGGGTCGGCGGCGCGATGGCCTGCACCTTCTACCGGGCGCTCGGCGAGGAGACCGGGACGTCGCTGGTGGAGCCGGACCAGGTGGACACGGCGCGCGAGTTGCTGGAACAGGCGCGCCGCCCCGACGGCGGCGACCTGCGGCTCCCCGTCGACCTCGTCGTCGCGCGCGATGCCAAGGGTGCCTCGCAGACGGACGTGGTCGCCTGGAAGTCGATCCCCGCCGACCGCATGGTGGTCGACGTCGGTCCCGACACGGTGGCGCAGATCGCGGCGACATGTCGCGACGCCGGCACCGTGGTCTGGAACGGGCCCCTGGGCATCTACGAGGTGGACGCGTTCGCCGAGGGCACACGCGGTGTGGCGCAGGCGCTGGCGGAGAGCGAGGCCACGACGGTGGTCGGCGGCGGGGACCTGGCGGCGGCGTTGAAGCAGCTCGGCATCGCCGGCCGGATCACCCACGTCAGCACCGGTGGCGGCGCGACGCTGGAGTTTCTCGAAGGGCGCGTGCTGCCCGGCGTCGCCGTGCTGCGCGAGCGCGGCAACTAGCCGCCGGTGGCGTCGTCGCGACGCCCGCTGGTCGCGGGCAACTGGAAGATGAACACCACGGTGCCGGAGGGCCTCGACAAGGCGCGCGAGCTGGTGGCGGGTACACGTCCGGACGGCGTGGAGGTGGCCGTGCTGCCGCCGTTCACCCATCTCTGGCCGATGCGTGCGGTGCTCGACGGCAGCGGCATCCGCCTGGGTGCGCAGGACGTGTTCTGGGAGGATGCCGGCGCGTTCACCGGTGAGGTCTCGCCGGCCACGCTCTCCGGGTGGTGCGACTACGTGCTGGTCGGCCATTCCGAGCGGCGCCATCTCCTCGGCGAGACCGACGAGGACGTGCGACGCAAACTCGCCCGCGCGCTGACCCACGATCTCGCGGTCATCGTCGCGGTGGGGGAGACCCTCGACGAGCGCGAGTCCGGCGAGACGCTGGCAGTCGTCCATCGTCAGCTCGACGCAGCCTTCAGTGGCGTCGACGCCGGCGCTCTGCGACGCTGCGTCGTGGCGTACGAACCGGTGTGGGCCATCGGCACGGGCCGGACCGCGCTGCCCGAGCAGGCGCAGGAGGTGTGCCACGCCATTCGCCGGCGCATGGCGGAGCTGGTCGATACCGAGGCGGCGGCAGGGCTTCGCATCCTGTATGGGGGCAGCGTCACCGCGAGCAACGCCGCCGAGCTGTTCGCCCAGGCGGACATCGACGGTGGACTGGTCGGCGGGGTGTCGCTCAAGCCGCCGGAGTTTCTGCAGGTGGTGGCCGCAGCTGCCGAGACCGCGGGGTGAGCGAGTCGCGAGCCTTCGTCTTGGTGGTCTGCGATGGCTGGGGCGAGAACACCGACGACTTCGGCAACGCCATCGCCGCCGCGTCCACGCCGCGTCTCGATGCGCTGCGGGCGAGCTGGCCGTGGACGACGGTCGAGGCCAGCGGCGCCGCGGTCGGGCTGCCCGACGGGCAGCAGGGCAACTCCGAGGTGGGCCACCTCACCATCGGCGCCGGCCGGGTGATCTTCCAGGATCTGCCCAAGATCTCGCGGGCCATCGAGCAGGGCACCTTCTTCGAGAACGAGGCGCTCTGCGCAGCGGTCGATCGCGCCCGCGACCGCGGGCGGGCGTTGCACTGCATGGGGCTGGTGTCGCCGGGCGGCGTGCACAGCCACCAGCGGCACGGCATCGCGCTCGCGGCGCTGGCCGCGCGCCGCGGCCTCGATCGCGTGTACTTCCACGTCTTCACCGACGGTCGCGACGAACCGCCGACCAGCGCGGCGCGCTTCGTCGCCGAGTTCCGCGACGGCCTGGCCGCGGCCGGCGCCGGCCGCATCGTGTCGGTATCGGGCCGCTACTACGCCATGGACCGCGACAAACGTTGGGACCGCACCCAGCGCGCCTACGAGGTGGTCGCCGGTCGCGGCAACGGCGTCGCACCGGACGCCGTCGGCTACATCGAGGAGTCGTACGTGCGCGACATCACCGACGAGTTCATCGAGCCGGCCTCGATCACCCCGACGCCCGAGGAGCGGGTGCGCATCGAGGATGGGGACTCGGTCATCTTCTTCAACTTCCGTCCCGATCGGGCGCGGCAGATCTCGCACGCGCTCATCGACGAGGACTTCGGCGGCTTCGACCGTTCGCGGCGTCCGCGGGACCTCTGCTTCGTCTCCTTCACGGAGTACGAGGCCGGCCTGGGGACGGTCGTCGCCTTCCCCAAGGAGCAGGTGACGCGCACGCTCGCCGAGCAGGTCAGTGGGGCGGACCTGCGCCAGTTCCACGTCGCGGAGACCGAGAAGTATGCGCACGTCACCTACTTCATCAACGGCGGTCGCGAGAAGCCCTTCGCGGGCGAGGAGCGGCTGCTGGTGCCGTCGCCGAAGGTGGCGACCTACGACGCCACGCCCGCGATGAGCGCCGAGGCGGTCGCCGACGCGGTGGTGGCGCATGTCGAGAGCGGCGACGACGCGCTCGTCGTGGTCAACTTCGCCAATCCCGACATGGTCGGCCACACCGGCGTCTTCGACGCCACTGTCGAGGCGGTGCAGGTGGTCGACCACTGCATCGGGCGCATCGCCGACGCCGTCCTCGCGCGTGGTGGTGCGCTGCTGATGACCGCGGACCACGGCAACGCCGAGCTGAAGATCGATCGCCGCGACGGCTCGCGACTCACCGCGCACACCACCAGCCCCGTTCCCGTCGTGCTCTGCGGCACCGACGCGCGATCGCTGCGCGGTGGCGGTGGGCTCGCCGACGTCGCGCCCACGGTGCTCACCGCCATGGGCCTGCCGGTGCCCGAGGCGATGACCGGCCGCGACCTCGCTCAACGCTGATCGGCAGCTCACGGCCGGCTCGCCGTCCAGTCGGCATCGATCATGGTGGTGAGCTCGGCGGAGATGGCGGGGGAGTCGACGACGAGCACGTCGAGCTCGTGGTTGCGCTCGAAGCCCCCGGCGGTCCAGTTGGCGCTGCCGAACAGGGCCTGCCTGCCGTCGGCGACGCCGAGCTTGGCGTGCAGCTTCTCACCGCTGCTGCGGTAGACGCGGACATCCACGCCCGCCGAGGCGAGCGCGGCGGCCGGGCCGTCGCTCGGGCGTTCGCTGGGGTCGAGCAGCACGCGGACGCGCACGCCGCGCACGTGTGCCTGCTCGACGGCGTGGACGATGCCGCTGTCGGTGAGGACGTACAGCTCGAGGTCGAGCGTCGAGCGCGCCGAGTCGATGAGCTGCAGGGCGAGGGGACGAATGTCGGCGCCGGGCAACGTCGAGGCGACCAGCAGCTGCGCGTCGGAGACGGGCGCGGGCTCCGCGGCCTCGCGCCCGCAGGTCACCACGTCGCCGGCGAAGACGGCCTCGAGGTTGGCGGCGGCGGGGCCGGTGATCTCCGCGTCGACGTCGTGGTTGAGGTCGGAGGTGGCGCCCCAGTTGATGCCACCCACGACCGCAACGTGGCCGTCGATGACGATGAGCTTGACGTGGTCGATCATGCCCTTGCGCACCGGGTAGTCGAGGACATCAACACCGGCGCCGCGCAGTGCCGCCGCGGTGGCCCGCGTGACGTCCACCGACGGGTCGACGATGACGGTCACGGTGACGCCGCGGCGATGGGCGTCGATCAGCGCGGTGGCCAGGTCGGTGCGGCCGAACTCGTACATCTCGACGTGGACGCTGCTGTGCGCGGATGCGATCAGGGAGCTGATGACCGGGAACGCGGTGCTGCCGCGCGGCAGGATGCGCACCGTGTCGGCACCGAGGGCCACGGGCGGACCGGCGGTCGCCGGATAGGCCGCGGCCGGCGCGGGATCCTTGGCAGGGGGCGGTGCCGCCGCCCGCACGCCGCCGCACGCGGCCAGGCAGGTGCTGAGGAGGAGACAAAGGACGCCGCGGGGGAGGCGGCGGGGCGCCGGGCGCCGGGTCGGCCAGCGGTTGACGGGGAGCATGGCCGCAGCCTACACTACGTAGTAGTGATATGGCAAGAGCGAAATCAATAATGAGAAGTAGGCGCTGAGATGATGCCGCGCACGAAGGCCGGACGCCGCAACGTCCACGGCGCCGGCACCGCCGCATGGCGGCTGCTGAGCAAGCCGCGGCTATACTTCCCCGGTTCCAACTCGGAGGTCTCCTTGGGTGAAAAGCGTCCTCGCGGTCGTTCAGGTGGTGGTGGCAGTCCTGGTGACCCTTGGCGTCTTGTTGCAAACGCCCAAGGCGACCGGTCTCGGCGGAACGATCGGCGGTGGTGGGGACATGAGTGGCGGCTACCGTCGTCGGCGGGGCCTGGAGCGGACGCTCCTCCGCGCCACGGCGGTGCTGATCTTCCTGTTCGTCGTGGTCACGGCCGCCAGCACCTACTTCGGCCGCTAGCCGGGCGCCGCCACCGGCGTCTGCTCCAAGCGCTCATCCTCGTCTCCCTGCTCGCCCTGGGCGGGGGCGCGGCAGCCATCGCCGCGGTGACCCACAGCAGCGGCGACACCGACGTCTATCGCGAGGCGCTGGTCGTGGCGCACACGCCGCTCTCGCTGGATCCCCTGGTCGATCGCGCCGATCCGGCCGTGCGCGACCTCGGCCAGCTGCTCTATCGGCGGCTCCTCCGCCTCGACCAGCACGCCTCACCGACCGGCGACCTCGCGGAAAGTTGGGGGGTGAGCGGCGACGGGCTCTCCTACCGCTTCAACCTGCAGACCGGCTTGCGCTGGTCCGACGGCAGCCCGCTCACCGTCCGCGACGTCCAGGCCACGGTGGCCTTGGTCCAGGCACAGGGGTTCCCCGACGCCTCGCTCGCCGCAGCCTGGCGTGGCGTGACCCTGGCTCCGGACGGGACCGCCGCGGTGACCGCGACGCTCCCGCAGCCACGCGCCTCCTTCGCCGCCGCCGCCGCCGACCTGCCGATCCTGCCTGCCGCCGCACTGGCCCGCCTCAGCACCAACACCATGGTCAAAGCGGCCACACGCGTGCTGCCGTCCTCAGGCCCCTATCGCGTCGAATCGGCGACCACCTCCAGCGTTCGGCTGGCGCCGAATCGCTACGCGGTGCCGGCCCCCCAACTGCACGGGGTCACCCTGAGGCTGGTCAAGACCTTCGAGGCGGCGCTGCAGGCCCTGGCCATGGGCCAGGTGGACGGGCTGCTGGCCACCACGCCAGCCCAGCGCGCGGCGGTGAACCGGCTTCCCGGCATACGGCTGCACGACGTGACCACCTTCCGCTTCGTCGACCTGCTCCTCAACCAGGCGAAGCCCGGGCTGGGTGACCCGGCCGTGCGGCACGCCATCGCCGGGGCCGTCGATCGCAAGCAGCTCATCGCCGGCGCGCTGTCGGGCAGCGCCCGGCCCCAGGTCGGCGCCATCCCCGCGGGCATCACCTGGATCGCCCGCGACCAGCAGGAGGTGCCCAGCCCCGAGCTGAGCGCCCGCGCTCTCGACGCCGCGGGCTGGACGCTCGGCTCCGACGGCGTGCGGCAGAAGTCGGGCCAGCGCCTCGCCTACACGCTGAGCGTCCCCGACGCCGCCCCCTTGCCGGCGGTCGCCGATGCCCTGGCGCGGCAGCTCCACGCCATCGGAATCGCGGTGACGGTGCAGGTGGTCAAGCCCGCCGACTTCGAGCCCTTGGTGCTCGTCCCGGGCCATTTCGACCTCGTCGTCGCCGACTGGGACAACGGGCCCGACCCGGACGTGAGCTCCTTCTGGCGTTCCAACGCCGCGCCGCCACACGGCTTCAACGTCTCCGCCGGCCCCGTGGACCCTTTCCTCGACCGCGCCCTCGACAGCCTGGCCACCGTCACCGACCCCCGCCTGCGCCGCAGCGCTGCCGACGAGGTGGACGCCCGCCTCTCCGAGGACACGCCGGCGGTGTTCCTCTACGCGCCGGAGCTCACCTTCGCGGTGTCCGACCAGTTCTCGGGCGTCGCCTCGCCACCCGTGGGGACCAGCGGCTCGCGCTTCGACAGCGTCGCCGCCTGGCGCAAGGCGGACACCTAGAACCGCCGGCATGCGGGCGGCGCGGACGGCGGAGAGGCGGGGCCTTCGGGGTACAATCCGACGCCGCGCCGGGATGGTGGAACTGGTAGACACGCAGCGTTCAGGGCGCTGTGCCTGTATGGGCGTAAGGGTTCGAGTCCCTTTCCCGGCACCACTCTTCGATTGATCCTCGCATCACGCCCGTCGGCGCCTGCCATGGCGCGGTGTGTCTCACAGGAAGCTCCCAGGCAGCTCGCAGTGCGATCGGAGGTCCGCGTCTCAGAGTGGGCGCTATTCCTTGACAACCGCTCCGAGGTCCCTTCCCATGCAGTCCCAGCCCAGGCGCGACGCCGCCGCCCTTCGTGACAAGGCGCTGCGGCGCCTCCGCCGCATCACCACGGCCGCGGCCGTCGGCGGCGCAGGTGCGGTGGGCGTGATCGGATGGGGCCTCGCGGCCGCGACCCACGCCACCGCGGCGGCGACCACGTCACCGACGACCGCGGCCGTCACCGTGGGATCGGCGAGCACGTCGTCGGGCAGCAGCACGACGGTGACCTCGTCGTCCTCCAGCCAGTCGCTGCAGACCACGCAGCAGGCGGTGAGCTCGAGCAGCTCCAGCTCGGCGCAAGCGGTGACCGGCGGATCGGGACACGGGTGATCCGCGACCGCACGCCGAGGCGCCAGGCTGCGCGCAATTGACCGTCGCCTGACATCGGGTCAGACTGCGCGCACGGTCCAGCGGGCAGGCGGAGGCGGTGCGGGATGGACGTGTCGAAGACGGGCGCGATCGCGTCCATGCCAGCGGCGGCTGGGGTGAACGTTCACTTCGGCGTCTACCTTCCCGGGATCGAGCCAGACGCGGGGTACGCGGTGCGTGTGCTGGTGATCCACGAGCGCGACCGGTTCGCGGCCGGCGTGCCGCCGATGCCGTTCGACCTCTCTCGTGTCGCCGGCGATCCCGACGGCCTGTGGTCGGTCGACGCGGCGATTTCCCGGCGGACGGACGGAAGCCACTTTGGTACGCCGGGCACCTACGTCTACCGCTACACGCTGTTGCGTGACGGGCAGACGGTCACCGAATGGTTCACCGATCCGTTCGCCCGCGCCACCGACGACGTCGGCCAGCTCTCCGCGCTCACAACGCCCGACCAGGCCACGCCGTTCACCTGGACCGACGACAGCTGGAAGGTACCCGACCTCGAACACCTCGTCGTCTACGAGATGCACGTCGGGCAGTTCAACAACAGCTTCGACGGCGTCGTCGACCGCATTCCCTACCTGCGCAGCCTCGGTGTGACCTGCATCGAGCTGATGCCCGTGTCGAGTGTCAGCACCGAGGTCGACTGGGGCTACGGCCCGCTGCACCATTTCGCCCCCAACCATCGCTGGGGCGGCGGCGACGGGCTGAAGCGGCTCGTCGATGCATGCCACGCCGCCGGCATCGCCGTCATTCTTGACGTCGTCTACCAGCACGTCGACCGTGCCTTTCCGTATCACCTCGTCTACGCCGACGCGGGTCTGCGCAGCCCGATGATCGGAGCCGACGGACCATTCGGGCCCGGCGTCGACTACGGCAAGCAATTCGCCCGCGACTACGTGCGCGCGGCGAACGTGCACTGGCTAACCGAATACCACGTCGACGGCTTCCGCTACGACGAGGTCACCGACCTGTACGACGGTCCCACCGGCCAGGCCTACGCGGCCATCGCCTACGACGTGTACGACGAGTCGCTGGCCATGCCGCGCTTCACACCGTCGGGCGGCAGGAACGGCGGCGAGTACAGCCGTGTGATCCAGGTTGCCGAGGCGCTGGGCAAAGCGAAGGACGTGCTCGCCAACACGTACACCTCCGCGGCCTGGCAGGACGACCTGCTCAACAAGGCCGAGGCGATGGCGCAGTACCGCTTCGTCGACGACGAATTCGCCAACCTCCTCGACGCATCACCGCGGACGGGCTACCCGCTCACCAAGTCGGTGCACGACGTCAACGGCAGCCCGGTCGACATGCCCGTCGCGCCCTTCCAGTACCTGGAGTCACACGACCACAGCCAGCTCATCGCCTTCGTCGACAAGACGCTCGACGCCACCTTCGCCGATCGTGGCCTGTGGTACCGCCTGCAGCCCTTCGCCATCGCGCTGCTCACCGCGCAGGGTGTGCCCATGCTGTGGGAAGGGCAGGAGTTCGCCGACGATCACGTGCTGCCGGGGAGCGGCGACCTGCGCATCCACTTCCTGCGCGACACGCACTGGGAGTACTTCTACGACGACGCAGGCCGGGCGCTGGTCCGCCTCTACCGCATCCTCGGCCGGCTCCGCGCCGACCACCCCTCGCTGCGCAGCCGGCAGTCGTACTACTTCTACCAGCTCGAGACGACCGGCCAGGGTGTCGTCGTATACAAGCGCGAATCCACCAGCCCAGCGGAGATCGCGCTCGTCCTCCTCAACTTCTCCGACCAGGACCGCACCGTCACCATGAACTTCCCGGCCGCCGGCACCTACCGCGAGATGATCGACCGCGACCAGCCCACGCCACCGCCCGACATCACCGTCGCCGGCCCCGACCAGCCGCAATCGGTCGTCGTCCCCTCGAACTACGGGCGCATCTACATCGCGCAGACGTAGCCGCTCACCACCGGCTACCCACCACGGTCTCTGCAACGACACGGACTGGCCTCCTGTCGTCTTCAGACAGGAGCGGCCGCCACAGCGAAGGGCGGCGCCACGGGAGGTGGTGTGCGATGTTTCCCCGCTACGCGAGAGTCCGGCCCAGCCGCGGCATGAGCGTCGTCGGCGCAGGGTTCGGAGTCGTCGTCCTGGCCATCGCCGGCGGCGCGGGCGCGCCGCCGATCTTCCTGCTCATGGTCCTGGTGGTGATCGCGATCAACCTCTTCAACGCCATCGGCCGCGGCTTCGCCAGCGAGGTCATCGAGTTCGGCGACGGCCGCGCCCCGCTCGGCGGCAGCGCTGGCGCCTTCTGCCCCGGCTGCGGCACCCCGGTCAACCTCGGCGCCAAGTTCTGCACCCGCTGCGGCCACCGCCTCGACGCGTAGCGTCCGCCGCGGCGCGCGACTGACCACCGCCCCACCCGCCAAGGCCGTTCGGCCCTGGCCCCGAACCAGCGCGGGCGGGACACTCGGCGCATGGAGCCCGCTGCGCCCCGATCCGACCACGAAGTGCCGCCCGATCAGCTGCGCCGGCGTCTCGACCCCGCCCTGCTCCCCTTCCGCACCACCGCCGACGTGGCGCCGCTCGAAGGCACCATGGGCCAGCCCCGGGCCCTCGACGCGCTCGAGTTCGGCCTCGACATCGCCACCACCGGCTACAACCTCTTCGTGGTCGGCGCGCCCGGCAGTGGGCGGCTGAGCACGGTCCGCGACCACCTGCAGCGCATCGCTCGCGAGCGCGCCGCGCCGGGCGACTGGGTCTACGTGCACAACTTCGCGCAGCCGGATCGGCCCCGCGCCATCGCGCTGCCGGCGGGCCGTGGCCGGGAGCTGGCGCGCGACGTGGAGACCTTCGTCGAGACCGCGCAGCAGGAGATCGGCCGCGCCCTCGACGCCGATGAGCACCAGAACCGCCGCGCCGCGCTGGTCGCCGAGGTGGAGCGCCGCGCACAGGCGTTGCGCGACGAGCTGGAGGCCTTCGCCTCCGAGCGCGGTTTCCAGCTCCGTTTCCTGCCCACCGGCATCGCCCTGGTCCCGCTCGTCGACGGCCACCCGCTCACCCCGGAGGAGGGCGAGAACCTGCCCACCGAGCGGCGCGCCGAGCTGGAGACGCGCAGCCAGGAGATCCACGACCACCTGCAGACCGAGGCCCGCCGCCTGCGCCAGGTCGAGCACGAGGGCGCGCAGCGTCTCGACGAGCTGGATCGCACGACCGCGGCCGCGGCGGTCGCCGCCGTCCGCAACGGCACGGCCGAGAAGTACGCCGCGCATTCCGACATCCTCGAGTACCTGCACGCCATCGAGGAGGAGATGCCGCAGCGCCTCGCCGAGATCCGCGAACGCCCGCAGAGCAGCGAGGAGTCACCGCTCGCCGGGCTGCTCGGCAGCGGCCGGCGCGACACCTCGGGTCGCTACCGCGTCAACGTCTTCATCGACAACGGTGAGCTCGATGCCGCGCCGGTGGTCATCGAGCGCAACCCGACGTACTACAACCTCACCGGCCGCGTCGAGTACCGCGCCCAGTTCGGCTCGATGGTGACCGACTTCCTGCAGATCAAGCCCGGGTCGCTGCACCGGGCCAACGGTGGCTTCCTCGTCCTCGAAGCGCTCGACGTGCTCAGCCAGCCCTTCGCCTGGGAGGCGCTCAAGCGCGCCCTGCGCTCGCGCGAGGTGACCATCGAGAACCTCGCCGAGCAGCTCAGCTTCATGCCCACCGCCAGCCTGCGGCCCGAGCCCATCCCGCTCGACGTCAAGGTGGTGCTCATCGGCACACCTCTGCTGCACCTGCTGCTCTTCCAGCGCGACGAGGAGCTGCGCGAGCTCTTCAAGGTCAAGGTCGACTTCGCGCCGGACATGGACTGGTCCGACGACCACGTGCTCAGCTACGCGGCGTTCGTCAGCCGCTGGGTGCAGCAGTCCGGGCTGCGCCACTTCGACGCCGGCGCGGTGGCGCGCATCGTCGAGGAGGGCGCCCGGCTGCGTGAGGACCAGCGCAAGCTCTCGACGCGCCTGCTCGACGTCTCCGACCTGGTCACCGAGGCCAGCTTCTGGGCCGGCAAGGCGGGCCGCGACCTGGTCACCGCCGCCGACGTGGACCAGGCGGTCAGCAAGAAGGAGTACCGCTCCAGCCTGCTCGAGGAGCGCATCCGCGAGCTGATCGACAACCGCACCATCGTCATCGAGACCGAGGGCGCGCGCAGCGGGCAGGTCAACGGGCTGACGGTGCTCGACGTCGGCGACCACAGCTTCGGCCAGCCGGTGCGCATCACCGCCACGGCCTCGCTGGGCCGCGGCAGCATCGAGAGCATCGAGCGGCAGATCGAGCTGTCCGGCCCCATCCACTCCAAGGGCGTGCTCATCGTCTCCGGCTTCCTCGCCGAGAAGTACGCGCAGAACCTGCCGCTGGCGCTGCGCGCCACGCTCACCTTCGAGCAGTCCTACGACGAGGTCGAGGGCGACTCGGCGTCGTCGGCGGAGCTGTACGCGCTGCTCTCCGCGCTCTCCGGCGCGCCCATCAGGCAGAGCTTCGCCGTCACCGGTTCGGTCAACCAGCACGGCGACGTGCAGGCGGTGGGCGGGGTGACGCGGAAGATCGAGGGCTTCTTCCACGTCTGCAAGGAGCGCGGGCTCAGCGGGGAGCAGGGCGTGCTCATCCCCGCCGCCAACGTGCCCAGCCTGATGCTCTCCGACGAGGTGGTCGAAGCCGTCCGCCAGGGGCGCTTCCACGTCCACGCCGTGCGCAGCATCGACGAGGGCATCGCGCTGCTCACCGGACTGCCCGCGGGCGAACGCGGCGAGGGCGGCAGGTATTCCGAGGGCAGCGTCTACCGCATGGCGGCCGACAGGCTCGCCGGCTACGCGGAGCGACTGCGGGGCTTCGGGGAGTCGCCGAACGGCGCCGCGCCCGCGCTGCACGAGGTCGCCAGCGTGCCCAGCCCCACACACAAGGCGGACTGAGGCTCAGAGGCTGCGGCGCGCCCGGTCCGTACAATGATCCTCAGCGGCCGTCCAGACGGACCGCCGCGCCCGGCCGCCGCCAAGGCCCGTCCCTTGAGGTCAGACCACAGTGCCCATCCGCGAACTCGACCAGCTCGGCCAGGAGCTGCTCAACCTGGTCCAGGCCGACTTCCCCGTCGAACACGCCCCCTTCGCCGCCCTCGGCGACAAGCTCGGCATCCCCGAGGCCGAGGTGATCGAGCGGGTCAAGCGTCTGCGCGAAGCCCGGGTGATCCGGCAGGTCAGCGCCATCTTCGATACCCGCAGCCTGGGCTACCAGTCGACCCTGGTGGCCATGCGCTTCGCCCCCGACCAGCTCGAGCGCGGCGCGGCGATCATCAACGAGCACCCCGGCGTCTCGCACAACTACCGGCGCAACCACGAGTTCAACCTCTGGTTCACCCTGGCCACGCCGCCCGGCAGCGACATCGACGCCACCCTGCAGAAGTTGCACGAGCTGAGCGGCGCACTGGTCACCCGCAAGCTGCAGACGCTCAAGCTCTTCAAGATCGGCGTCAAGCTCGACATGACCGGGCAGAAGGACATCACCCGCCAGGAGGATCCCGACTACACGGGCATCCAGCGGGAGATGGCCCTGGCCTCGCCGCTGAGCGCCCGCGACGTCCAGGTGATCCGCGCCATGCAGGACGACATGCCCCTGGTGCCGCACCCCTTCGAGGAGTGCGCGCGCAGCCAGGGCATGTCCGAGCGGGAGCTCTTCGAGGGCATGGCCGACCTGCAGCGCCGCGGCCACCTGCGCCGGGTCGCCGCCATCCTGCATCACCGCCGCGCCGGCTACGCCGCCAACGCCATGGCGGTATGGGCCGTCCCCGAGGAGCGCGCTGAGGAGCTGGGCCGGCAGATGGCCGAGTTCGCCGCCGTGTCGCACTGTTACCAGCGCCCCGTCTACGAGGACTGGCGCTTCAACCTCTTCTCGATGATCCACGGCCGCAAGGTCGGCGACTGCGAGAAGGTGGTCGAGGCCATCCGCGAGGCCATCGGCGTCGACGACTACGCCGTGCTGTACTCCACCAAGGAGTACAAGAAGACGCGCGTCCGCTACTTCACGCCCGAGCTGGAGGAGTGGGAGGTCGCCCACGGACTGCGTCCCGCGGAGGCGGTCACCGCGGGCTGACGCGGGGTCGGGCCTGCGGCGCGCCATCGCGGCGCGTCACCCCAGCAAAACGCGCGTCGCCCTACGACGTGCAGTTGCCCGTCGACACCCCCGTGGTGCTGTGCTCGCCCGCGACGAGCTGGTCGTTCACCTGCCCGACGGTGAGCGCGTAGCCCTCGGTGGGATCGACGGTGCTGGCCGCGAACACCAGCCCGATCACGTTGCCGTCGCGGTCGACCACCGGCCCGCCGGAGTTGCCCGGGATGACGTGCGCCGCGAGCACCTCGATGCGCCGGGTCACCAGGCCTTCGCCGTAGATGTCGCGCCCCTGCGCGGTCTCGGTGCCGCGCACCGCTGCGGGCACCACCTGCTCGCCGCCGCCGCCCGGGTAGCCGATCACCGCCCCGGTCGTGCCGCGCGCGGGGTCCGGCTGGATCAGCGTCAGTCCCGGCAGCCCGATGCCGGGCACGTGCAGCACGGCGACGTCGATCTCGGGGTTGAAGAGCACCACGGTGGCGGTGAAGACGCGCTGGTCGGGTCGCTCCACCTGCACGCGGTCGGCGCCGGCCACCACGTGGGCGTTGGTGACCATGTAGTCGTTGCCCAGCGGGAACGACGAGCCGGCCTCGACGCCGCAGCCGTAGCTGAGCACCTTGGAGGTCACCGAGGCGGCGTGCTGGATGCCCGGCGTGTTGACCGCCTGGGGGATCTCGACCGGCGGCAGGATCTCCGGCGCCAGGGTGGCGAAGGGGTTGGGGAAGCTCTTGCCGCGCAGCAACTGCTCGATCGAGGCCAGGAAGGCGGGCGGCCGCGGCGCGAAGCTGTCCAGGGCGCGCAGGACCGCCGAGTCGCGGATCTGCCGGTCGAGGGGCACGAACGGGCTGTCGGCGAAGACCAGGCCCAGGTACCAGGCGCCCGCCAGCACGCCGATGCCGGCCAGCACCGAGCCGCCCCAGGAGTCGACGCGGGCGAAGGCGGTGCGAATGGTGGCCACCCGCGCCCAGTAGCCGGCGGCCGTGCCCAGGCCCTGGACGACGGCCACCACGGCCAGGAAGACGCCGGTGCCGATGAGCGACTGTGCCTCGGGCTCGTGGTCGGCGAAGTGGCGGGCCAGCGGCGGCGCCACCAGGGCGCCGACCACCAGGCCCACGACCAGGCCGAGCAGCGAGAGGCTCACCCAGGTGAGACCGCGCCTCCACCCGGACGCCATGGCGGCGACGACCAGCAGGATGATGATGGCGTCGAGCAGGTCCATCGGTTGGTCCGCAAGTTTGCCGGTTGGGGGGCGGCACGCGCCCGGCGCCGATGCGGACCTGACGTTCGCCTCTGGCGCGCGGCACCGCCCGGAGTGACGATCGATGTGCGCCGGCCCGGCGGCGACCGTGTTCAGGCGGCATCACATCGGAGGTACACCGATGGCCACACCCACCAGGCGTGCACCGGCACGCCGGCGGCGCACTCCCGCCGCCACCACACCCCCGCGTCCGCCCATCTCGCAGGCCACCCGCCTCGACCGCGCCGTGAAGGACGTCCTCAAGGCCATCCCGGTCGACCATCTCGACCGCCGGCTCACGGCCCTGGAGAAGTGGGTCAAGGCCCTGCGCAAGGACGTGCGCATCTTCCTCGGCGTCGAGAAGCGTCCCGTGCGGCGCACGGGCACGCGCGTCGCGGCGCACCGGACGGCGCGCCACCGCGCCTGAGCGCGGAATGCACGACGGCCGTGTGGCGGGACGCGGCCGCCGCCAGTGCAGCGTCGCGGCGGGAAGCTCGACCCGAGAAAGCTGATCGGCAGTGGCGACCGGATCGCGCTGGTCGCACTGCCGTTCCTCGCCGGCCGGTCGCGCTGGGCGCTCTCGCCGTCGCGGTGCTCCGCGGCGGACCGCCGACGCCGAACGCCGGGCGAAACAGGACGTTGAGGATCACACCGCACCGGCGGAGGAACGGGAGCTTGCGCGCACCTTCGGGGCGGCCTGGCGGGCGTACCGCCACAAGGTGCTGATCCCCTGGCTGTAGCCGGCGGTCCCACCGCCGCCAGAGGCGGTCGCCACGGGCGATGGTATGGTCGGACGGCCGCGGCGGCGGCCGTCGGGGAGTGGCGCAGCTGGTAGCGTGCGTGCTTTGGGAGCACGAGGCCGCGGGTTCGAGTCCCGCCTCCCCGACGCCCCCGGGCGTCACGCTCGCATGGTCGGCCCGGGTCCATGCGACTGGGGCGCACACCGGTCGGGACCATGGGTGTCGGGCCTCGGCGGCTGACACGACATGACCTAGCTAGGTGCGGCGATGGATAGAGTCCGCCCATGGCCACGTTTCAGCAGGCACTCAACCTCCACCAAGAGCGCTGGCGCGAGGCTCACGGCCATCCCATCGGGACGCAACCGATCGTGCCACGACCCGGTGCACCCAAGCCCCGCGCGATCGGCGCGCGCATCCCACTCGAATACGCGCGCCAGACGGGTGCCAACTTCATCTCGCCGACTGCGCGCGATGCGGCGGCGGCGCGGCTGGCGGCGAAGGAGTCGAACCAATCACTCGACCACCAGCGGCTCTGGGTCGACCTCGCCTCCTCGGTGGCGCTCTGCTTCAACCTGTTCGGCGACCTCGCCGCCGACCTGCGCCTGGCGGACCGCGCCCTGCATCGGTTGTGGCCAGATGTGCCAGGAACTGTGTGTCAGGTGCGGTTCCAGCACTCGCCGGGATGGCTCGACCCGACTTACCTTGGCAACCTCGTCGCCTTCGACGTCGCCTTCGTGCTCGACTTGGGCGGCGGACAGCGCGGCATCCTGGGAGTGGAGACGCGGTACCAGGAGCGGCCGGAGCGGCGACAGCCGAAACCCGCGCGGCTGACCCGATACCTGGAGGTCGCCGAGCGCTCGCGCCTCTTCACCCCACACGCAATTGCGGCGGTGAACGGCACCGACCTGTTGGTGATGTGGCTTGAACACCTGCTGGTGCAGTCGATGCTGCAGCACCCCAGCGACACATGGCGCTGGGGACGCCTCGTCTACCTCCATCCCTCGATCAACACGGGCTTCGCGGACGCTTGCGCTCGCTACCGCAGCTTGCTCCGGGACCCGTCGAGCTTCGCGGCCATGACCATAGAGGACGTCCTCGACAGCGGCGCTTTGCCGTCCACCACGGCCGCAGCGGTGCGCGAGCGCTACATCCCCTAGGCACTGGCGGGGCCCTGTGGAGGCGACGACGGGATCTGGTCGTTGGAACGGCAGGCCGCCTCGGCGGGTTCATCATGCCCCGACCGCGCGGACCACTTCAGCGAGGCCCCGGTGCAGTTCGGTGGAGTTCGAGTACCGTAAAGCCTTCCCGAGCATGCGGCGCAGCCGCGCTCCCCGGCCGGCTACCTG
>Ga0207700_10000368_pt1 | contig 26317 bp, 23 predicted proteins | sample LARL82metaG_FD_184348 | JGI IMG/M metagenome (GOLD analysis project Ga0207700, IMG submission 184348) | Corn, switchgrass and miscanthus rhizosphere microbial communities from Kellogg Biological Station, Michigan, USA - LAR L8-2 metaG... | ecosystem: Host-associated > Plants > Roots >...
CAATGACGCCATTCGGCGCGGCGGCCAGGACGCTGCCGTACCGGCCGCCGAGCGTTGGGAGATCCCGGACCGTGCACGAGACGGCGGCGGCCGCCCCCGATGAGGCGGGCCGCGCCGAAGTGGCGCCGGATGAAGCTGCCACCGTGGCGCCCACCGCGATTACCGGGGCGCAGATGGCCGCGATGATGGCCGCGGCCCGGAGCTTAGGCCGCGATGTTCGCCAGGAAGCCGACCGTCTAGTCATCGTCATTCCCCCGAGAGCCGACCGAAGATCGTTTGGCCGGGTCGCTCGCGTAACTCATAGGCCGCGGCCTGCCTACGGCCCGTCGTGGCAGGCCGTAGGCCCGCCATGAACCCTTCCGTTGTCATCGTGAGTCCGGTGAGGCTAGCGGCGGCCCGGCCGAGTGGCCCCCCGGCGCAAAGATTCGCCGAGCGACTGGGCCACCGCCCTCGGCAGTGTTCGTGGCGCGTACCCCTCTCGCCACGGCGGCCCTCCGGCTGCGATCGGTGCGTGCCATCAGGAGCCGGTAGAGATGGTCGCTTCATCGAGTGAGCCCTGGTACCAATCAGCGCCGGGGTGTGAACCGATGACGACGGGCGCGGTGTTGGAGATCGAGCCGACGGTGGCGGCGGTGGTAAAGGTTTGGCCGTCGACGATGAGCTCGATGTCGGAGGCCGTCTTCACGCAGGTGATCGTGTGCCAGTGGCCGTCGTTCAAGTTGTCGGGCCCGGCGACGAGCTCGGCGTAGCGTGATCCTTTGAACCCGCACGAGGCTTGCCCGGTGCTCTGGAACTCCATCTTGTACTCCCCGCCCGGGGTCGTGATATCGCCCTTGCGGATCAGGTCCCAATCCTCCGGCGACGGCGGCGGGGTGCCCGTCGTCCGAAGGGCGATCGTGAAGCTGAAGTTCGCGCTGCTGGGGTTCATGCTGTCCGCCGACGGCGCGGAGGCGTAGCTCGAGGAGCCGTCGAAGCCGTACGCGTTGCCGGAGAAGCTGGGCAGCCCGAGCGTGACCGAGTTCGTCAGCGTGCCGTTGTTCTGGCCGGCTGAGTCGCGCATCGTGGTCCCCGATGCCTCGTCCATGTGCCAGAGCGCGACCATCGAGCTGGTCCACACGGCCATCGTGGCGGCCGAGGGGGCCGTGGCCGAGCCGGCCGAGTTGCTGGCGGTGACGGCGACGACGATCGTGCTCCCGACGTCCGCGATCGTCAGCGTGTAGCTGGTGTCGGCCGAGCCGACGTTCGCGCAGTTCGCCCCGCTCGTATCGCAGCGCTGCCACTGGTAGGCGTAACCGATCGGCTGCGCCCCACTCCAGCTCCCGGGGCTCGCGGTCAGAGTCTGCCCCTGCTGCGCCGACCCCAAGATCGCCGGCGGCGCGGTGTTCACCGGCGGGCCCGAGTTGCTTGTCTGGGCCGTGATGTTGTCGGCGGCGAGCGTGAACTTCTGGGCAGTCGTCTCGTTGCCGAGCTGCAGGCTCGCGGTCGCGGTCGTGCCGAGGTTGGCGCTCGTCGTCGAGTAGACGAGGGTTCCGTTCAGGCGCACCTCGACCGTGCTCGCCGTGCCGGCGATGATCACGTGAAGCTGCACGTTGGCCCAGGTGTTGAGCGCGAGCGTGCCGCTCGACACGAAGTTCCCCCCACCGAAGCCGACCTGGACCTTGCCGTTGACGTTCTGCCGGTAGAGGGTGATGATCCTCGTCCCGCCGCCGGTGAAAAAGCGGAAGAACGGCACGTTGCCCCCGCTCGCCCCCTCCTGCACCACCTGAAAGTCGCCGGTCGCAGTCAGGTCGACCTGAGGGCTGGCGAGCGTCTCCCGCACGTACGCCTTCGACCCGGACGCCGAACTCTCCGACAGCTGGGCGGCGTAGCTGCCGCTCTTGACGATGCTCGACTGGACGACGGCGCTCCCGTCGCCGCCCGTCTTCGGAGGCGTCCAGGCCGAGAAGTCGCCGCTCTCGAAACCGTCGCTGAAGAGTGTGTTCGAGCTGGCCTGCACGACCGCGGTCGCGGCCGACATGGTCGTTCCCGAGCCGATCGAGTTGCTGGCGGTGACGGCGACGACGATCGTGCTCCCCACGTCCGCGGGCGCCAGCGTGTAGGTGGAGCCGGCCGAGCCGACAGGCGTGCAGTTCGCCCCGCTCGTATCGCAGCGCTGCCACTGGTAGGCGTAACGGATCGGTTGCGCCCCGCTCCAGCCGCCGGTGCTCGCCGTCAGGGTCTGCCCCTGCCGTGCCGACCCCGAGATCGCCGGCGGCGCGCCGGTGTTCACCGGCGGGCTCGCCGCGACGACCGTGGTCGGGACGGACGAGGTCGTCGCCGACCCGGCCGAGTTGCTGGCGGTGACGGCGACGACGATCGTGCTCCCGACGTCCGCGGGCGCCAGCGTGTACGTCGAGCTGGCCGAGCCGACAGGTGTGCAGTTCGCCCCGCTCGGGTCGCAGCGCTGCCACTGGTAGGCGTAACCGATCGGCTGCGTCCCGCTCCAGCTGCCTGTACTGGCCGACAGAACCTGCCCCTGCTCGGGCTCCCCCGCGATCGCCGGCAGCGCCGTGTTCGAGGGCGGCGATAGCGACCCTCCGTTCTGCACGTTGATCGTGTCGGCCACGACCGTGGACGCCTGCGCAGCCGTATCGTTTCCGATCTGCACGGTCGACACGCCCGCCGTGCCCAGGCCCGCGCCTGTCGTCCGATAGATCAACGTGCCGTCCTTCAGCACCTCGACCGTGCTCGTCGCCCCGGCGGTGACCACGTGCAACTGCAAGTTGGCCCAGGTGTTGAGCGCAAGCGTGGCGCTCGTCGCGAAGTTCGCACTCCCGTAGTTGACCTGGATCTTGCCGTTGACGTTCTGGCGGTAGAGGCTGATGATCCTCGTCCCGCCGCTGGTGAGAAAGCGGAAGAACGGCACGTTGCCCCCGCTCGCCCCCTGCTGCTGCACCTGAAAGTCGCCGCTCGCGGTCAGATCCTGCTGCGCCGTCGTGAACGTCTTCCGCACGTACGCCTTCGACCCGGATGTCGAACTCTCCGACAGCCTGGCGGCGTAGCTGCCGGTCTTGACGATGCTCGACTGGACGACGGCACTGCCGTCGCCGCCCGTCTTCACGAGCGTCCAAGCCGAAAAATCGCCCGACTCGAAGCCATCGCTGAACATGACGTCCGCGCTCGCCGTGCCAGCCCCCGCGACGAGGGCAGCCACGAACACAACCGCCGTCACGAAGGTGCGCCAGAGAGGCGATCCGGCGTAGCCGCCGTTCCGCCTCGACGCGCGTGCTCCTGTAATCACCGAAACTCACTCCCCCACGATCACCGTAGGAGCGGTCCGGCGCTCCCACGTCCCGCATTCTGCGCAGATCTAGTACGACCTTTGACGGCGGCGTTGAAGGAAAAGGGAAGAGGAGACTGCCGCGCCGCTTCATGATCATCGGGTCGCGGCGCAGGGTCCAGGGAACGCGGCACGACCTCCACGGCGTAGGCCGCGCCGACGGACGCTCGGACGGAGCGTAAGCGGGGGCTTTATCGTTTAGTTACGTGAGTTAGCCACCGGCGGGCAGCACGCGGGGATCGAAGGTGCAACACCGCAAGATGCAGGTTCCCCTGTTCGGCGAACATTTTGGGATATTCACGACGCTGGCCCTTGTGTGATCGGAGCGCCGTAAGCACCCCCTTCGCGGCCGAGAGGAACTGTCTGCGAAATCCCGCCTCCTCGTCATTCACCGCCGCCTGCGCCCTGAGGACCGAGGTGCGCCACAGAGCCCGCTTCCCGAGCCTCCACAATGACACAATCAAGGGATAGTCAAGCCAGATCACGGTATCCGCCCGGGGCCAGACCAGGTCGCGCACCGCGCTCTTGTTGCCGTCGGTTACCCAGCGATCTCCGGTGATCGCGACGCTCGTACGATCACGCAATACGGGCAAGGGGACAGGGCCAAAGTTTGGACCAAAGTATAGCGCGTCAAGTTCCACGTGGGGGACACCAATAGCGGCTGCCAGTTCTCGGGCCAGAGTGGTCTTGCCCGAGCCGGTCCGGCCCAGAATCAAGATCCGCTGACACCCGCGCAGAGTGTCTGAGGGATCGCGCTGGGCTGGCATTGTCGTGGAATTCTCACCAAGGTGGGGTGCTGCGGACATCTTGCCGTCAGTAGCCTTCCAATCAAACTCCCCCCCCCGCGCAACCGATTGCGCTTCGCCTTCTTGTTGGCAGGTCATCCGTCGTCGGTCCCCTTGCGCAGAGCTGATGCGCCGACGTGATCCTCCTGGAAGCGGCGGAACCGCGGATACGTCTAATGATTTCGTGACTGAAATGCTGGCTCACCACGCTTGCTGCGCAGGCGAAATCGGCCAGCACCGAACCCTGCAATAGTCACCGCGAGCCCGGTGATCATAACGGCCGCGCGGGCAAGCGACGCCGCGCGCATCCTCCAGACAGCTTCGCCGAACGCCTGAGCGATCCCTCTCGGCAGTGTCCGCGTCACGTACCCCCGCTCGTCTGCGAGCGCGGATGAGCGCCCGGCAAGCGTGGCCACGTGCGCCTTTGAAAGACCTTCCGCCCAGCACCGGCGCAGCAGGTAATGCGGAGTGGCCCGTTGGGCGGGCACATAGTGATGCACCCGGGCAGCAGGCTCGAAGCGGATCTGGCCGCTCGGGAACTCGCGTGCCATGCGTATGCACGTCTCGGTCTCCTCGCAACCGAGCGGCACCGCGCCGATCCGGCCGATACCGTCGCGGAATCCGCCGATCCGGCGCAGTTCCGCGGTCCGGAACGACATGTTCGCGCCGAGCATGTTGCGCACCAGCCCAGGGTCGGTCCTGGCGCCTTTGTAGGTGCACCCCACGACCCAGTCGAACTCGGGCGGGAACCACGAAGGCCTTCCCTCGGCCCAGTCAGGGACGATCTTCCCGCCCACCCCGAGGACGTACTGGGCGCTGGCGGCCGCGTAAGCCCGTGCGAGGCGCGCGACCCAGTCCGGCTGCGGAACCGCGTCGTCGTCAAGGAAAGCGACGACCGACGTCGCCGCCGCCGCGAGGCCGCAGTTGCGCGCCCCCGACAATCCGCGTTTCATCTCGTTGGACACGACAGCATAGTGCGGGTAGTCGGCCCGCAGCGCGCGGAGAAGCCCCGGATTGTGGTCGACCACCACGACCACCGCCGCAGGCGGCTGCTCCTGGTGCTTCAGCGCCTCAAGCGCGCGCTCCAGCAGCGGACGGCGTTTCTGGTCGTACGTGCAGACGACGACCGAGAGATCATCGGCCGCGACCTCAACGGCATGCTGATCACCCATCTGCGGGCTCGAGTTCGGCCTGGTCAACCGGAATCTGACTGACCACGCGCCACCGGGCGACCTCAGCGCGCTGGCGCAGCCGGTTGCGAAGCAGCACCCTCAGCACTCGCCATCCGTCCCGGAGAGGGTGCAGCTTGGACACCCCCGAGCGGCGGTTGAGCTCATAGCTCGGCACCTCCGCCACGGCCAGGTCCGCGGTGACCGCGTGCACGCAGATCTCGGTCTCGATCTCGAATCCGTCGGAGTGAAGGCGCAACCGGTCAATGGCCGACCGGCGCATGGCGATGTAGCCATAGCACAGATCGCTCCAGCTGCTCCCGTAGAGCAGATTGGCCAGCAGGACGAAAAGCCGGTTGCCTAGCCGCCGGATGAAGGTCAGGTCCTCCGACCCGCCCCCGCACGAGTGGCGGGATCCTTTCACGACGTCGAATCCCCTGGCGATCAGTGCGACGAACGTATCCATCTCCAGCGGGTCCATGCTTCCGTCGGCGTCGATCATGACGACGACGTCGCCCATGGCGGCGGCGAATCCTGCGCGCAGGGCCGCGCCCTTACCCTGCGGACGCTGGCGGATGAGCGTCGCGCGCGGGCATAGTTCCCGGACGACGTCGCTGGTTCCGTCGGTCGATTCGCCGTCAACGACGATTACTTCGTATTCGTTGGCTAGCTGCGGCAGCAGCCACCGCAGGTTGTCGGCCTCGTTGTACGCCGGGATGACCACCGAGATGCGGGCCCGCCCCCAGGCGGAGATCCCGGGGCTGTCCTGCAGCGGTCGCACGAAGGAAGGTGCGGCGCCGTTAACCGGCACCAGGGAGCGCGCAGTGCCATCAGACGCTTCCAGAGTCCGCACCGAAGATGGCAATGCCCGTTGATCTGGCCGCTGGTCCCCCGTCATCTGGCCATGGTGTGGGCGACGCCGGGCCGGCAGCCATCAACACATGAATGGGCAGACCTACGATCAACGACGTACGCCGCGGTCAGTCATTTGACGCAGTGAATACCGAACGGTGGGCCTGCCTTGGTGTATCAGAGGGCTTGCTTTGACTGATCGGAGGGCCCGTCTTGACGGAGGAATACGTGCGCGACGCGGCGCGGACGATTCGAGTGGGGATAAGAGATCTTGCGCCGCGGACCGCAGTTGCGCAGCCCCGGACCTAAGACGGGCGGGTGAGCGACTCGCGAAATAGCGCGGTCAGCGGCGGCGTGCAGCGGCAAGCCGCGCCGCCGAGGCGCGGCAGACCCCAGCTGTCCTCGATGGTGAGCAGGATCGAGTATGCGTCGTAGCGCAGCGTCGAGCGCAGACCAAGGCGAACGGACGGCCCGGCCATGATCGTCGGGATGTTTCCGCCACTGGCCTTCGAGCAGCAGCCCCGGTTGGTCAGGCCCTCGTCCCAGGTAATGATCACTACCCCGCGCTGGCCCACCGCACGCAGCAGCGGCGGGACCCACTTTGACAAAAAGATGTCGCCCGCCCGGGCGGAGCAGTCGTGCATGTCGTGGCAGAGGTTGGGGCTGATCCAGGCGAACCGCGGCAGTGCATGGCGGGCCTCGTCGGTCGTGAGCTGGCTCAGCGGCACAACCTGGGCGCAGCGCGCCGGGTTATGAGCGATATCGTCATAGAACATGAACGGATCGTGACGGCGACGGTACAGTCCGGCGCGTCGGCCGGAGAAGCATGGGCGGGGCGCCCCCTCCATGTATGCCTTCCAGGAGATGCCGGCCGTTTCGAGTTCGTCCACCAGGTTGTGGGCTCGCACCGAGCAGCCTGAGCATGAATCGGTGAAGCCAAACGTAGAGCCTGAGGTAAGCGCGAGATAGTTGGGAAGTGACGGATGCGTGGTGGCGTAGAAGGCAAGCGGCTGGGCATAGTGATGGGCCAGCGCGGTCAGGTACGGAGCGTCAGGGCTGCCGATGACCTGGCCGCACTCGCGGTTCTCCATCACGATCAGCACGATGTGCGAGAGGTATGGTGGCTGCCGTCGGCTGATGATGGCCGTCTCCGCTTTGCGCGACGCAGTCGCCGTCGGCTGGAGCTCCTGACGGTCGGTGATACATGCTGGCGGTCGTTCGCTGTGGCCAAAGCCGTGAAAGGCGAATACGATCGCCGAAATTGTGAGCCCCGCCGTTAGCAGCGCGGCGGCGGCCAGTCCCGCGCGGACGCGCATTGAGGAAGCGTATCAGCGGAGGTCCGCGCCGCCGCGAGCCTTCACCCGCGGAACCGTTGCCGAGCGCCCTGGACGGCCCGAGATCCTCGATCCGCCGCAGGACCACCCGCCTGCCGCGATCAGCAGGCCATCGCCAACCCCCCAGGCCGCGGCCAAGACCCGCGGAAACACGACTATCACATCGCGGGCCACCGGCGACCCGCCCGCGCAGTCTGCGGAATGTCAGTGTGTCAGGTGTGAACGCCGGCACTGGTGAAGCGTGAAGATTTCCAAGTGGGGCGCCAGGGGGTCGAACCCTGAACCCACGGGTTAAAAGCCCGCTGCTCTGCCATTGAGCTAACGCCCCGGAGAACGCCGGCGTGCGGCGACACCTCCGCGCAGGAAGCGTACCCCTTTGCGGGCTGAGCGCCGGCCCGGGTCAGCGGTATGCGGACAGGCCGGTGATGGCCTGGCCGAGCGAGAGCGCGTGGATCTCCTCGGTGCCCTCGTAGGTGAGCACGGACTCCAGGTTGGCGGCGTGCCTGATCACCGGGTACTCCAGCGTGACGCCGTTCGCGCCGAGGATGGTCCGCGCCTGCCGGGCGATCTCGATGGCCGCCCGGACGTTGGCCATCTTGCCCAGGCTGACCTGCGTTGGCGTGATGGAGCCCGCCTCCTTGAGCCGGCCCAGGTGCAGCGCGAGCAGCTGAGCCCGGGACAGGTCGGCCAGCATCCAGGCCAGCTTGGACTGGGTGAGCTGGAAGCTCCCGATCGGCTGGCCGAACTGCTCGCGGGTCCGGGAGTACTCGGCGGCGGACTGGAAGCAGGTCCGGGCCGCGCCGGTGACTCCCCAGACGATGCCGAACCGGGCCTCGGTCAGGCATGACAGCGGGCCCTTCAGCCCGGTCACGCCGGGCAGCACGGCGTCCCCGGGCAGCTTGACCTCGTCGAAGTGCAGCTCGGAGGTGACCGAGGCGCGCAGCGACAGCTTCTTGTGGATGTTGCTGGCGGTGAAGCCGCGCGCGCCGCGAGGCACGAGGAAGCCCCGGATCCCATCCTCGGTGGTCGCCCAGACCACGGCGATGTCCGCCACGGACCCATTGGTGATCCACATCTTGGTGCCGGAGAGGGTCCAGCCGGAGCCGTTCGGTATGGCCCTGGTTTTCATGTTGCCGGGGTCACTGCCCTGGTCGGGCTCGGTGAGCCCGAAGCATCCGATCGCGTCGCCCGCGGCCATCCGCGGCAGCCATTCCTGCTTCTGCTCCTCCGAGCCGTACCGCCAGATCGGGTACATGGCCAGCGAGCCCTGCACGGATACCAGGCTGCGCAGGCCGGAGTCGCAGGCCTCGAGCTCGCGGCAGGCGACACCGTAGGCCACCGGCCCCATGCCCGCGCAGCCGTACCCGGTCAGGTGCATGCCGAGCATGCCGAGCTTGCCCAACTCGGGCCCGAGCTCGCGGGGCAGCGTGCCCGCCTCGAACCAGTCCGCGATGTGCGGTGCAGCGCGTTCCGCGGCGAAGTCGCGTACCGTGTCGCGGACCAGGCGCTCCTCCTCGGTCAGCTGATCTTCGATGCGGAGCAAGTCCGCGCCCTCGTTCGGCGGCATCGGTGTTCCTCTCTGTGGCCGGCGTGCCTGCGCTCAGGGTATGCACGGATTGGCCCCGGGAGGTGACCACGCGGTCAGGAGGGGCATGATCGGACCATGAACACAAGCAACGGGACCAGGCGGCTCTACCGCAAGCCCGAAGGCCAGATCGTAGCCGGTGTGTGCACCGGCCTCGCCGACTACCTCGGTATCGATGTCACGATCGTGCGGCTGGTGTTCGCGGCCCTGACGATCTTCGGCGGCGCGGGCGTGCTGCTGTACGTGATCGCCTGGGCGGTGGTGCCGGAAGAGGGCGAGAAGTCCTCGATCGTGGAAGGCTTCGTGCACAAGAACCGGGGCGGATAGCCCGATGGCCCGTTACGAGGATTCCTCCGAACGGGCCCGCAGCCCGGCTATCATCTCGGCGCGCCGGCCTGTCCATCCCAGGGCCAGCAGCGTGGCTGACGTGAGGCCGAGTATCCCGGACAAGGCCACGACCAGCTGCGGCCCGATGGCCTGCGCGGCCGCGCCGCCGATCAGGATGCCGAGGCCCTGGGCGGCGAACAGCCCAGACTGGGCCAGGCCGAAGGCCCGCGCCCGGCCTGAGCCGGGCAGGCTCTGCACGAACGCGGCCGCCGCGGTGATCTGGAAGGCGCCGCCGATGCCGGAAATCATCCATGCCGCGAGCACCGCGCTCAGCGGCGGGTGCGCCGCGCTGACGATGAGCGGGGCACAGGACAGCATGGCCATCCACCCCATGACCCGCAGCCGGGTCGCCGGGGCGACCATCCGGCTGAGGGCGAAGGCGCCGATCACGGTGCCCACCGGCATGGCCGCCATCAGCAGGCCGACGTCGAACGTGCTGCCGTGCAGCACGTGGGCGTAGGGCACGGCCAGGCCCTCGGGGAGGACGTAGAAGCCGGCCAGCCAGCCGAACAGCACCAGCGACCGGAGCAGCGGGTTGCGGAAGACGAGCACCGCGCCGTCGCGGGTGACCTCCCACAGCGAGGGGCGCTGCGGGTGCGCACGGTGCGGCGCGGAACGGCGCTTGACCCAGGCGGCGACGATCTGCGCGGAAAGCAGGAAGGACAGGGCGTCGAGGGCGAGCGTGCGGTTCGGGTTGAGCGCCGCCACGAAGGCGGCGCCGGCCACGAAGCCGAGGATCTGGCTCGCCTGGTAGGTCATGTTTCCGATCGCCGATCCGAGGACGAACTTGTCTCCCGGCAGCACGTCGGGCAGCATGGCCGACCGCGCCGACGAGAACGGCGGACCGAGCAGCACGGTGCACGAGAGCAGGACGCACAGCACGGCGAACGGGGTCCCCGGAATCGCCATCCCGGCAACCAGGCCCGCCCGGATCAGGTCGCAGCCGATCATGATGCGCCGGCGCGGGAACAGGTCGGCCAGGCCGGACAGCAGAGGGCCGCCGACGATCGGCGGCAGGTAGGTCAGGGCGTACGCCAGCGCGGTGAGAAATGCGGATCCGGTCCGCTCGAAGACCAAGATCGCGATCGCGACCTGGGCAAACTGATCACCGACGTACGACAGTATCTGGGCGAGCCAGAGCGCCCGGAACTCGCCGATGGCAAAAACTTCGTGGTAGGACGCCTGCCGGTCCCGCGGGTGCCAGCGCCGTCGGCCGTTCAGCTGGCTGGGCGGTCCGGTGGACGGGCGGCCGGACGGCTCGGTGGACGGGCGGACGGACGGCTCGGTGGACGGGCGGACGCCCGCCCTGGCCTGACTGGACGGTTGCCGCCGGGCAGCGTCCTGGGCTGGCTGCGAGCGTGCAGCGTTCTCGGCCGCTGCCGGCCGGGTTGGCGCACCGGGTCGCGGGGTGCCCGGCGGCGAGGTGGTCTGGACGGGCTTGCCGCGGGCTGGGACGCCCGGTTCGGCTATGCGGTATTGACTAGAACCTCGCGCTGGCCTGCTGATGGCAGGCTCCTGCGGCTGCGTCGGCCTTCCCCGGCCCGGCGGGCGTTCGTTCCCGCCCCAGGCGCGCCGTGCTGCTTCGTGCGAGTTTCCCCTGGGCTCTTGTTCTCGCGGCACCTGGCGCCCTAAACGAACCCCTGGAGGCCGCGGCATCGTTGACGCGGCGTGATCCTGGCGTTGTGGCTCATCGATGGGCTCCCCGGGGATCTCCCTCTCACTGTCGGGATGCGGTCACGTGGCTCGACGTTACTCTAGGTAATCGTACGGTGTCACGTGACGATCTGTGCATGCTGCCTACCGTGTCGGATTACTCAACGCTGCGCAAGGGCCCAGCGAATGATCCTCTTGGCTGAAGGCGTCACGGTGCGCTACCGTCTGTCCGCTAGCCGGAGAGCTATGGGTCGCGCTTTGCCGTGGACAGTATTCCTCCCCTATGCTGAGACGGTTCCCGACGGCGGGCGCCAGGGGTGACAGCGGCTAAACCGCCGAAGCCCCCATCGTCTAGTGGCCTAGGACACCGCCCTTTCAAGGCGGCGGCACGGGTTCGAATCCCGTTGGGGGCACGGTCGCCGGCCCGTCGGTGACAGAGGTCCTGTAGAGCAGCTCGGAGTGCTCGCCACCCTGTCAAGGTGGAGGTCGCGGGTTCAAATCCCGTCAGGACCGCCGGGACAAGTGGCGGATCCTCGGCCGCTGAAGATCCGTCGTCGGCGACAGCCGGTCCCGCCGAGGTCAGGTAGCTCAGTCGGTATGAGCGTCCGCCTGAAAAGCGGAAGGTCGGCAGTTCGATCCTGCCCCTGACCACCATCTGACCTGGGATAACGTGCGCCTTGTGATCACCTAGGCGCGTTGTGAATTGAGACTATCGGTCTCCTTCCCAGGCTTCCATCGGCGAACTGGCTGCGTTGCCGCTGGTCACGGACCCGGGAGGCGTCCGGGTACGTCGCTTCCAGAGCGGACGACTCCATCCTGCTGTGCCCCATCCGATGGGCAACCTGCATGTCAGACAGGCAGGCTCACTCGCACGGCTTTGACTGCGGGAGGCTCATGGTGCAACCTCAGGATGCCTTCCGTCCGTCTCTCGGATGAGGAACCGGAGGAGTGGATGCGAGCCGATGCGGTCGAGGAGTTCACTGTCTATGTGGCGGCGTGCGTGCCGCGCATGCGCCGCACCGCCTATCTGGTGTGCGGGGATTGGCAGCGGGCCGAGGACGAGGTCCAGACCGCGCTGGTGAAGTTGTACCTGGCCTGGGACCGGGTGCGGGCGCGCTCCTCGCTCGACGGCTTCGTCCGGACCACATTGGTGCGCGGGCTGATCGACGAACGCCGGCGCCCCTGGAAGAGGGAGCAGTCGCGGGCCGTCATGCCGGACCGGCCGACGGTCGAGCCCATGGCCGTGGAGGAACGGCTCACGGTGCGCGACGCCCTGGCCCGGGTGCCGGCGCGGCAGCGGGCTGTCCTGGTTCTGCGGTTCTACGAGGACTGCGACGTAGCCGAGACCGCGCGGGTCATGGGCTGCTCGGAAGGCACGGTGAAGAGCCAGACCGCGCGGGGACTGACCCGGTTGCGCGAGCTGCTCGCGACCCACGAGCCGGCATCGGCCGACTGTTCGGAGGGATGAAGGACATGCTTGACGTGACTACGGTGCTGCGGGCAGCAGTCGAGGAGGAACCCCCGCTGGGCTTCGGGGCTTCGGACGTCATCGCCCGGGGCAGGGCGGTGCGGCGTCATCGGATGGCATTCCGCACCGCCGCGGGGGCAGGCGCGGCCGCCGTCACGGCCGCCGTGGTGATCGCGGCGACCGGCGGAGCGGGCGCGGGCGGCGGCGCCGTGCAGGTGCGCACGGTCGCGTACGTGACCAGCCGGGTCGAGAGCGCGCTCGCCAGCCAGAACATGGTCTATGCCGCGCGCACGCAGAACAGCATCGGGAAATCCACGATCACGTGGGCCACCTGGGGGTACCGTTCCCGGGGCCAGATTGAGGAGTTTGCCGGGAGCAGGTGGTGCCCATCCAGGGGGGCATGTACCCATCGCGGCGGATCCGGGCTCGCCTTGGCGGACGGAACTGCCCTGGTCGGCGGGAAGCTCGTGAGCGCCTACGTCACGTACAACAACCGCGAGTTCAGCCTATCGCGGCTGGTGCCCACGGCGGCGCGCGCGTGCTCGACGACAGCCGCGCTCGAGCTGGGCGGCCCCTCGACCGTGACAAGCCACTGGCCGGCCTTCATCGGCGCGACGCTCCGCTGCGGTGCCGCGACGGTGACCGGGCATGTCCGGGTCGACGGAGTGGAGACCACGAAGATCACCGGGAAGCCCGTCACCATCAGGCTGCCGCGGGGTGAGGCAAGGGACATCGGCGAAAGGTGGACAACGGCCCGGTGGGCCGTGTACGTAAACTCCACGACGTATCTGCCAGTGCGCACGGAGGGCTCGTCGACGACGTTCGGCGGCCGGTGGCCCAGCTCGACGTCCTCGTCGGTGACCGACGTCAAGTGGCTGCCGCCGACGGCCGCCAACATCGCCAAGACCCTGGTCACCATCCCGGCCGGGTTCCGCCATGTCAGCTCACCAGCAGACCAGTAGCCGCTGGCACCGGCAGGTCAGCTCACCGTTGATCCGGCCCGGCGCCACCCAGGACGCTGGGCCGGAAGCCGCCTCCGCTGGACCAGGGTGCGGTTCGATGGCGACTACCTGCTGGTCGTGGGTTGGAACGCGGAGCGCCGATCACCGAGACGGGTCTGGCGCCTCTGGACGGCCTTGATCTCACTGGACACCCGAGGGTAGAAGGTTCATGCGGATCATTCGGTACTGTCTGCCACGCACAGCCCTAGCAGCGGCTGCACGGTTCGGCACCGCACTGCTCGTAGCGTCTGGGCTGGTTGCCGCGGCACTTGCCGGAGCCTCGGGCTCGAGAGCGGCCGAACACCGCGCTTCCACAGATCAGGCCGCCCCGGCTGCTTGGCGGGCTGCCACGCCAGTCCCGCCGAACTTCGACGTGAGCCAGCGGCCGGGAAACGAGGCCGAGAACACGATCGCGGTTAACCCCACCGACCCGCGGAACGTGGCGGCCATGACCTGCCCGGTCGGCCGGAAGAACCTGGACGGGCTGTTCCTGGGCGTATCGTTCGACGGCGGGAAGACCTGGAGGCGCCGCCTGTTCGCCACCGGCACCCGGGTGGGTCACACCTGCGATGAGCGGCTGGCCTGGGACCGGTACGGCAACCTGTGGATGTCGCACTTGACCAAGAAGGGCGACGTTTTCGTCGGGGTATCTGACGATGGTGGACTGCGGTTTAGGAAGGTCACCGACATCGTGCCGACCGGGCCGTTTCCAACCGGCAACGCCGCCGACCAGCCGTTCATCGCAGTAGGACCGGGCAGCGTCTGGGTCAGCTACGCCAGCGTCACCACGGGGGTGATCCAGGCGGCCGGAGCCAGAGTCACCGGCCGCAGCCGGTTCGGCTCGTTCAGCCCGCCGCAAAACGTCCCCACCCGGCACGGGCACGGGGACGCCAGCGGCATCGCGGTGGGCCCGCACGGCCAGGTCCTGGTGATCTACGAGAACATCGCCAGCCCGGCCCGGTCGCGTATCTACACCGCGCTCGACCCGGACGGGCTCGGCCCGCGCGGCTTCGGCCGCCCGCGGCTGCTCGCTCGCACCCGGGTCAAATTCGCCGACTTCATCCCGGCCCAGCCGGACCGGGGCATCGACGCCGAGCCCAAGCTGGCCTGGGACACCGGCCCCGGCCCGCATCACGGCCGGGTGTATGCGGTCTGGACCCAGGCAGGGGCCCGTAACCGGGACAACCTGAACACGATATTCCAGTACTCCGACAACGCCGGAGCCACCTGGACCAAGCCGGAACCGCTGAATGACGCCCAGACAGGCAACAGCCAGTTCTTCCAGTCCATAGCGCTCGACCAGGCCACCGGCGACGTCGCGGTCGGCTGGTATGACTGCCGCAACGCCAGTGGCCAGGGCGGGCACGGCTGCGCCCGACCCGATACTTACACCCAGTTCTGGGCCACCTACTCCACCGACGGCGGGCGCAGGTTCGCGACGGACTTCCGGGTTAGCAAGGGCACGTCCAATGCCAAGGACTCGCACAGCTTCTTTGACTATGGGGACTACACCCAGGTCGCTGTCCAGTCCCGCCTGTTCTACCCGGCCTGGTCGGACAACTCCGACAGCACCGGCACCAACCCGAACGGCAGACTGCACCAGGTAGACCTCTACACAGCCCGCGTGCGCATCTCGTAAAAACGGGCGATCTGTAAGCCGCTCCTCAGATCGGCGGCGCTCCGGCTCTGGGCTGACCACCAAGCTCTGCACCTGCGTGAACGGAGCACGAAGCGAATAGCCGCCCGTGCCCGACTCGGGAGTCATCGACGGCAACCGTGACGGCAACGTGCGCAGCCAACGACAGGCTGGGACAACACCTGGCAGCCCAACACTCCTGCTCAACTGGGATGAGCTGGCTATTCGCTTCAACTGAAAAGCGAAGGTCGGCAGTTCGATCCTGCCCCTGACCACCACTCTACGCAGGTGTTGAGCTGGGACGATGTGTCGCAGAGCACCCCGGATCCGGTTCTTTGACTGACCGCGATGTCCCGCCCGCGACCGTGATTCGCCGCCGGATGTCGGGTGATGCGCGCCAGTCGTCCGCCAACTGATCTGCGACATTGGGCGCGGATCGCGGCGGATGTGTGTTGCCGGTGACCTTGCCGGTGCCAGCTATCGCGCCCGCATGCGGGCTTCGTAGTCAGCAAATGGCTCAAGCCCAGCTTGTGCCCGGCGCTCATCGAGGCGCCCGGGATCTTCGATCGGGCACGGCCCCAGCGCGCCGTCCGTGATGGTGAACTGGGTGCCATAAAGCTGAGACTGCCCGGCATTGGCCCGGACCCTGTCCTCCAGGTAAGCCAAGTGCGCCGCGGAAGCTTCCCCCACGGCGACCGCCGCGCGCAGGGCGTCCAGGAATGCGCGCTGCTGGACAGGATCGTGGTCAGCGTGCTGGGCCAGGAGCCACGTTGCCTGGGCTGCCTGCTCGCCGACGAGCGTCCGCCCTGGCCATCCCCGGCGGGCGAGCAGGTCAGCAAGCCACCGGGTGTTGTTGTCATCGATGCTCTGCCATTCCTCGCCGAGGCCGTTAGGGAGCCGGCCAGTGTCCGGATCAGCTCGCGCGGCAGCCAGGTGCCGGATCCGCTGATCCTCCTCCCGCCGGGCGAGCAGCTCCTGCCGGAGTTCTTCATCCACCAGGCCATTGCACCCGAAGGTCACGTTCAAAGGAAAGTGCATTTGCAGCACCCGCGCCCCGCGATGCAGGGCGCACGAAACGCGCATGCCGGGAGGCTGCCGCCGCGGGCGCCCGCTCCTGCACATCCGTGCGTCCAGGCTCTGACGGCCTGCTCTAGTTCGCTGGCACCTGTCGCACTTCAACTGGCGGATATCTGGGCGCATCTCTTGTCGGACGACAAGCGCGTAGACGCGCTGAGATGGCGTGTCCTCCGTCGGGAGATGCGCGACAGGTCGGTCGTCCGCCAGCCGATCTGCGACAGTCCAGAGCGCGGATCGCGGCATAGACCGGGCGTTCTCGGCACAGCGGGGCCCGTATAAATATGCGGTCCACATACACCATCCGGCCGTGGATACCCATGACGGATGGTGCGCTGACGACGTGATATGCCGACAATAACCGCTCGCCTACCCCCCGTTATGGTTGACTTCCCGTCCGATCGCTGTGGTCATCTGCCCCGTACCGAAAGGTCATTATGTGCACCCCTGCTGGGCATAGTGGACGCGCGGCGTTGCAGCTCTTCGGTTCAGGCCCAATGAGTGGTGGCATCTTGCCCGGCGAGGATTCCCGCGGCGGCCAGGTAGATCGACTGGTTCAGGCACTGGTTGGCCCGGGTTGTGGGATAGCTGGCGGAGCCATTGCACCACATGTTGGTCGGATCCGCGTTGAACAGGCCCGGAACGCGCCTGCCTCGTCCGCCGCCTGCGTGAGCCCAGCTGGATCACGGCGGCGAAACGCCACGGCTCCCGCGGCTATGATCGCGCTCCGTCACGGGTCGGCCGCTCTCTGGTCAGGCCGACGTTCATCTCCATGGTGACCCGTGCCCCGCCCTCGGGCCGGTTCTGGGCCTGCACCTGGCCGCCGTGGGCCCGGGCAATCGTGCTCACCACCGCGAGGCCGAGCCCGGCCGTTTCCCGGAGGCCGCCGCTGCCTGCGCTGGATCGGACGAACGGCTCGAACGCCGTGCCGAGGAGCGCCTCGTCGAATCCCGGGCCGGTGTCCTCTACCACCACCGTCAGGACGTCACCCTGGACGGTTGCACGAACTTGCACCCGGCCGCCGGTCGGCGTGTGCCGCAGCGCGTTGTCAAGCAGGTTGTCGACCGCCTGCCGGAACCACACAGGATCGACCCGGACGGCGGATGCCGCCGCCTGGAAGCTCACCTGAGCCTTCCGGCCATGCCGCAGGCCGTGCCTGCGCCGGGCGTCCTCCAGGAGTTCTGGCAGGGTCGTCTGGGCCAGCCGGACGGGGAGGACTCCCCCGCGGGCGCGAGACAGCACGAGTAGGTCTTCGGTCAGCCGGGTCAGGTGCGCGTTCTCCTGGGACACGCTGGTCAGCGCGCTCGTCAGTTCCGTGACGGTCTGCGGGCCGGACAATGCCACATCCAGGTCGATGCGCTGGATCGCCAGCGGGGTGCGCAGTTCGTGGCTGGCCCGGTCCACCAGGCGGCGCTCGCTGGCCACAGACGCCTCGATACGGTCCAGCATCTGGTTGAGCGTGGCGCCGAGCAGCGCGATCTCATCCGTCCCGCCGGCCAGCGAGAGCCTGCACCCCGGATCGGAGGCCGAGATGTCCGCGGCCTGCCTTCTCATCCGCTCGACCGGCCGCAGCGCGCTGGCGATCGCCAGCCAGGCTCCCAGGGAGATGAGGATCAGGGCGGCCGCCCCGGCCGTGATGAGCGTGGCGGCGAGCTGGACGAGTTCGTCGTGCCGGTCCTGCAGCGAGGCGCCTACAGCGACGATCACCCGGCCATGTCGGGTTACCACCGGCACGGCAAGAACCCGGCTCACGTTGCCGATGCCGGGAACCGTCCGGTCGAAGAACGTGGCCCGGCGCAGCGACCGGGCCTCCAGCGCAGAAAGCAGCTGTGACCCGGCGATGCTCGAGGTCGACTTGAGCACCCGCCCGGAGGCGTCGTCGATCTGCGCGAACACCGTAGTGCCTTCGATGAGCGCCGGCTCGACACTCACTTGCGCCGGCCCGTCGTCCCTGGCGTTAGGGGCCAGCAGGTCGGCTCGTGAGGTCAGGCTCGCATCGACGGTCGCCAGCAGGTTGGACCCGGTCTGCGCGTAGATGAAGATGCTCAGCCCGGCGACCACGACGGCCACACTGGCGCCGAACGTGATGGACAGCCGGTACCTAATCGGCAGCCGGGCCCAGCGCATCATCCCGTATCCGGTAACCCAGGCCCCGCACCGTCTCCAGTGAGGCCCGTTTGAAAGGACGGTCGATCTTGTCCCGGAGCGAGCGGATATAGACGTTAACGATCCTGGGATCGCCGTCGAAGGCGAAGTCCCAGACGTGCTCGACCAGCATAGCCCTGGTGAGGACGTCGCCCGGCCTGCGCATGAGGTACTCCAGCAACGCGAACTCGGTCGGGGTCAGTGCGATCACGCTGCCGCCCCGCACCACCTGGTGACGCGCCGGGTCCAGCAACAGGTCGCCGACGGTGATCACCGCCGGGCGTGCCGCGGCCGGCCGGCGCATCAGCGCCCTCAGCCGCGCCAGCAGCTCGTCCAACGAGAACGGTTTCGTCAGGTAATCGTCCGCGCCCGCGTCCAGGCCGTGCACGCGATCCTCCACCGCGTCCCGCGCAGTCACCATGAGCACGGGCGCCCACCGGCTCGAACGACGCAGGCGGGCGCACACCTCGAAGCCGTCGACGGCTGTCTCGCCGACATCCAAGATCACGTCGAGAACGATGGCGTCGTAGTCGTTCTCGGTCGCCATCCAGATGGCATCTTGGCCACAGCTGACCACGTCGACGGCATAACCGTGCCGCTCGAGGCCCTTCTTGAGCAGCCGCGCCATCTTCGCGGAATCCTCGGCAATCAGGACCCGCATCCGCTGTCACCCTTCGTCGCTCTCCTTGCCTTCACGGTCCTGCCCGCCCCGGCCTGCGGGCGCCGGCCGCACGAGACCGGGTCCGGACTGCGCCTGTGGCAGGCCGCCCCGGTCTCGCGCTGGCCGCGAGGCCCACATCCCTGGAGCTAGCCGTGCACGCTGACGAGAGTGGCGGTTTCTTTGGGACCCAGGGCCGCCTCTTCCATGACGATACCGAGGCCAGGGGCGTAGATCTTCTTGTCGAGCACGGTGGGCTCGAGCACGGTGAACTCATACGAAGTGACCACGTTGTGGACCACCCTGAAGGGGAGCTTGAACGAGCCCCCACGGTTGACAATCCACGCGGTGTCCTCTGCCTGCCCCCGCAAGAACTCCTGCCGGTACGCGTCGGGAATCCGGGGATGCGCCTTCATGACGATCCCGGGCTCGCCGTCGTGAACCCCGGCAAGCCAGGAGCCGGAGTGGTCCACGTGCCCGCCCGAGTACGCGGCGGTCTTCTCGCCGAGATACCACACGTTGCCCTGCTTGTCCTGCGCGTACCAGTCGGTGGTCTTCTCGAGCAGCTTTCCGTTGTGGGTAGCGATGTCGCTCACTGCGACGGCGGTGATGCCCTCGAGCACCCGGGTATCCGAGGTCACGTGAACCACGTCGGTCTGCGTAACCCCGTCCTTGATGCCGCGGTAGGTCAACGTTCGACCGACCGGGAACGGCAGGTACGGGTTGGTGATGGAGCGGACGAAATCAGCCGGGCTCAGCACCGGCTCGTATCCGTGCCGGACCGGCGCCCCGGCGGCCGCCCCCAAGACGAGCACCCCCGCCCCAGCCAGTACGACGGCGGTCAGCACAGCGAGCACCTTATTTCTCATCTACCTCTCCTTCCTCTGATGCAACTCCCGCTCTCTCAAGCGTGCGCGGGGACGAGCATCGCTTCTGGCCGGTGAAGAAACGGTGAAGGCGCCTAGCCGTGCCAATCGGGCAACTCGGCCTCGACCCAGCCGGAAGGCGGGAACCTCTCCGGCGTGCATAACCAGGCGATCTGCTCGTGCCAGCCTCGCCGAAGAGAGCATGTGGAGCCCCGCGCAGAGTCGGCGATCTGGACGTTCTGGATGGGATGACGCGTCTGACCGGATACGTCGAATGGGTGCTGCCGAACAGCGAATGATCATGCTGATCCGCGCATGAAAATGTACACGTACAACATCCGCTATTCGGCAGAGTCGGACGTCGGTCAGGCACACCAAGCCGCCTAGCGGATGAGCCTCGCCACAGACTAGAAGGCTCCGGTTCCGTCCGGCCCGGCGTTGTTGGCCAGGGCCGACGAGGACGAACTCGCATGCGCTGGACGGCCGGCTGCCCCGGCGGCCGGGACCGGGGCAAGGTTGAGCGCCCAGCAGATCGCCACGACGCTTAGCGCGACCGCGTCGCGCCGCGCGGCGCGCCGTTCCGGCCAGCCGGGCCGTGCGCGGAGCGTGCCCCGGCGTGGTCTCATTTGTGGTCTCGTTTACGCCGGTGCACGGGCGTCGATCGCAGGTCGCTGGGTGGCGCTGACGACGCGAAACGACGAGCGTGGCCGCGCCGAGACGGTGATCCCTGCTTCTGAAAAGCGGAAGGTCGGCAGTTCGATCCTGCCCCTGACCACCATTCTGACCTGCGTCGATGTGCATCTAGTGATCGTCAAAGTGCAACTTGTGACGAGTGTAGTCTCATTTTTAGGCCAACTATTGCAAGCGGACGGTCGCGCTTAATGCGCGTAGCCGCAGGTCACAGGCCCGCCTGTCTCGTACGGTCAGCGTTGATTTCGGCGACCAGTGGCGAGCATTCGCCGAGCCCGGGAAGCGCTTTGATCTGACATGCAGCGTTGCTGTCACAGCCGGGTAGCGGCGGCGAAAGGGGTGCCGCGCAGGAGGGAGCACGAGCCCTTGATCTTCCTAGTCCGGGGCCGCGACCTTGGCACGCCACAGTCCAACACGGCTACCCTGACCTCTGCCCAGCTGGGGCGGCGCCTTTGCGACATCGACGTCCCTTCCCGCACGCGCGGTTCAGCTGCTGCCGGGCGGGACGATGAATCACGACGGGGCAGCGGCCCAGACGCGCCGCCTCCCTAGCCCTCGCGGTGCTAGGCCAGGTGACCGGGTGCGGTGGCCGCCGCTGATCAGTTCTCCCGCCATCACCCCCGCGTCGGAACCGGCAGGTCACAACGCCAAAGCGGCGGATGGATTCCTACTCGTCTGCGCCGATGTGCCAACCGGGCGATTGTCGCAGGAGGCTGGGACCTGGCATCTTGGATGCGAAACCGACTGCTGGCTGCCTGGCTGGGCGCGAATGGGGGATCGCTACTAGCGCGGTACGGGTCGTGGCCGTCGAAGACCGCGTCGACGGGTAGGAGGCCACCTCGCAGGAGCGAGCCACGCTGCCAGGGCTGATTTGGCCGTACGACGCTGCAGGACAAGGAAAGACAACGCAAGCCAGCGAGGGCCATCCTGTGGCAGGCAGGCCGCTAAATGCCCAGGTTGCTGATAGCTGCGGCACTGCATACGGAACGGAAGGCTGAGGGCTCGAGTGCCGCCGAGCGCGCCCAGGTCTTGCCCGCGCTGGCGAGTTCCGTGCATCAGTCGCTGGTGGCGAGGGTTCAGGCCCGGCGGCCGAGCAGGCCCAGCAGGCGGATGTCGTTGGGGGCGCCGGGGCCGGCGGCGATTCGGGTGCCGAACATGCCCGATGCCGCTAGGAAGTCCGCGTTCGCTTTGGCCCAGGGAAGCAGCAGAGCCACGACATCGGGGTCGAGCGCCTCGCCTTGCCCGGTGGCCCGGGCCAGATCCCAGCCGTGGATGGCCAGGTCGGCGGTCAGCTGCAGGACGTACTCCTGACCGGACGTGTCGCCGAAGGACAGGTGCACGATGCGGTCCAGGGCTCCCGGTTGCGCCACCGCCACGTGTGCCCGCTCAATCGCCGAGGCCAGCAATCCCGGCCACGCCGCGGCGTCGCTGCCAAGCAGGTCGCCCTCGAACCGATCACCGACCTGCTCGATCGTCAGGCCTTCGAGCAGCGGTGGCACCCAGCGCTGCTCATACAGCAGGTGATGGACCAGCGTCCGCACGTCCCATTGCGCGCAGGGAGTGCCATCATGCCACCGTCCCGGGCCCACACCCGCCACCAGCGCGGCGAACCCCCGCCCGCAGCGGCCGTGCAGCTCGACAAGATCATCTGGGACCAGAGGCGGCTCGCGCACTGTCTCAGCCTACGGGCTGCCGACCACCAAGCCTGATCACAAAAGGATCCGACAAGACCCGATCCCAGCAGACACGCTTACGGCCGCAGTCCCAGGTGAGCGGCCACATCCGACAGCCTGGGCCGATTTGCAGGAGGTTAGCGTTCAAATCCCCTGGCTCCCACCCACGTCAGCAGCCGGTTGCGATCTTGTGGCCGGGCTTCGCTGATCTTCGTGCGGAATCCCTTGCCGCCCGGCCGGTGACGACCCGAGCGCTACAGCGCCGCCCGATAGTGCGCTCGCTGCGCCTTGCGCAAGGACTCAACCCATTCTCCGCCAGTCAGCAGGCGAGTCGTCTTCGCTTTCCGGACCGCGCCGCCCGCGCCCACCGCGAGCGCAAAGGAGGCGGCAGCCGTGTCGTCGGGTACTTCGAACACGGTCAGCAAGTCGGACTCGCCGAACGGGTGGCCGTTTACCAGGACCTTGCCGCCAAGCGCCTCGATCGTCGGCGTGATTGCCTCGATCCGGTCCTGCGGGTTGCTGATCTGCGCTCTCAGCGACTCTGCGGTGTAGGTCGCCTGGTAGATGTAGATAGCCATCAGAAAGTCTCCTCTCCAGGATGTATCCGGCCGCCGCCCCGCGGAAAGGTGACCTTGTGCCGCAGGCGCGGGGCCCCGTTCTCACCCGGTATCGCCTTCACCTCTTGTACTACCACTACAGCCGCACCTCACCCTCAGGCACCAGCGGCCGGCTCCGGAACGAGAAAGTCCGGTTGATGGGGCGCTCCCGGACGGTCTGAGTGCGCCTGACGGATGAGGCCCATGTGCAGCAACCGGTGCAGGAAACTTCGATGCCCGGCAGCGCCCCTAACGGCCGCGGCCACGTCCATCCACCAGCCGGAACGACCTGTTGCGTGTGAGTTCGATGTGAAGCGTCGGCACACAGCAGGTTCCCGCCTGCGTAAGCCATGTTCCGTCCCGGCTAGGGCCGCCCCGGCGCCGCGGCGGAACTGGCGGCGCTCCAAGGCCCCTGGCGCTCAGCGTGCCGCCTGGTTCCGCGCGATGGGCGTTAGACGTGCTTGGTGGTGCCAGTCACGACGGTTCCCGGATCGGTCTGGAGATACTGGACTTCGGAAGCAGCAGGCGTGACCGTGATGTCGTAGTGAACGGTCTGCCCGGTGCTTCGCATCGCGACCAGGGTCCCGGTGCAGTTCCGCTTCAAGGTGTAGGTGGTGTTGCTGGTGAAGCGCACCGGTCCCTGCTTTTCGGTCATCAGGGTGACAACGGCGGAGGCCTTGCCGTTACCGTTGAAGGTCACCAGGGCCTGCAGGGCGAGCGGCCCGGTAGCGGTGGAGGTGCCGCTGAGGTTGCCCGCGTAGTTGCCGTGCAAGGTGCGCAGGGAGCATCCCCCATGGGCGTTCGGCTGCGTCCGTCCGGTTTTCGCCGCCGCCGGGCCGATCAGGAATCCCAGCGCGAGGGCAAGCGCGCCCAGTAAGGCGGCCGCCGTCAGTAGGCGTCGTTGGCCGAAGTGATCTCGCATTGCGTGTTTCATCACTACCTCCCGCGATTCGGGTACAGGCCAGCCCGGCACGTCAAGCCCGCGATGCCTGAACGTGCCTCCTGCTTCTTCCGGCGCCAGACCCCTGACCACCCGTTGAGCATCACGGAGTTCTTCTCGGCCGGATGTGAAGACCCCGCTGGTCCAAGGACCGAGCCTCTTCGCCGCTGACCTGGCATCCAAACTAATCGAGGGGTCGAAAGCGCGTACAGAGCCACACATTCAGGCGGGGAACCTTCAGCGCCATAGACCAAACGGCGCAGGGCCGGCCTTCCGGCCGGGCGAGGTCCCTCAGGTCGGAGGACCTGGTGTCCCCCGACGCATGCCGCGCTGGCACCAAGCTCGGCTGGTCCACGGGTGTCCCGGCTGAGATGCCCGCGTCAGTGCCGCAGGCAGACAGCGCCAGCGCCGCGACAGCTGCCCCGATCGCCAGGTTGAGTTGCGTTCTCATGGCTGTGTTCCTTCGCTTCCGACGGCCGCCGGTCGGCCACGCAAAACGAGCAGAACCCGGCACCGTTGCGATCTGGCTGCGGTCTTGTTGTAGGCCCACGCCACCTCCGCGTGATCATGCGACGCGGTGCGGGACGGCCCCGGTCCTGACTCTGCCCGGGCGGGATCAGGCGCCCTGGATGACCGAACGCGTCAGCCGGCCCGGAAGGCCGTGCTGGCCATGGGGAGCACCGCCGGCGCCGCGGCGGAGACGTCCTGAAGGCCTCAGGACCCGCTCCGCACAGCCATCCGGCACGGATCATCCCGGCGCGCTGAGCAGCGCACGCACATGCCCCGACGAGTGACATCACACGAATGCTCAGAGCCGGATTGCGTGCCGTCGCTCGCCTGGCCAGGACAATTGCCAGCCACTCGTATCCCGCAAGCCCGACGGCCGACATGGAGTATAGCTTCAAGAAACCGCGGTTCGTTGATCATGATATGCGCGCATGAGTATCGCGCGGCTGGGCATCAGCACGCACCCGGAGAACGTGTTGTCATCGGCCACCGTGACCATGAAACCAGCTGACCGTGTCCCTAAGGTGCATGCGCCCGCAGATCGACCTGTTCGGCGTGAAGCTGGCAGGGCCCTGGCGGACAGAACCGTTGCGCAGATCGGCAGCTACGCGCGCCCGTCTTACCGGAAGGCTGCCACGCTCAGTGACCGATCAGCGAAGCCACTTGACGTGACCGACTGGGTCTGGACGGCCGGAGGCGGCAACGACCTCGACGGCCACATCATTCAATACCCGCTCGCTCGCACGGACCTCATCGGCGGCATTCGCGGATGTTGCCTCTACGAGGCTCTTGAGAGGTCGTTGGAGGCGTCTGCAGGCTGAGCCGGCGCGTTAGCGGGAACCGGTGATGTAGTTGGTCAAGTGCGCTCGCTCGGTTTCGAGCTCGTCGATACGGTTCTTCACCACGTCGCCGATGCTCACGATCCCTCGCAAGCGCCCGTCTACCACGACCGGCGCGTGCCGGACCCGGTGCTCGGTCATGATGCGCATGACCTCCTCAACTGGGGTCTGTGGCGTAACCGTGTGCACCTCGGCTGTGTAGATAGCCCTGATCGCCTCAGACAGCACCGCGGCGCCTCGCTGGGCCAACGCCCGGACGATGTCCCGCTCACTGGCGATTCCGTCGACCGAGGTGCCGTCGTGAGAGACGACGACAGCACCGATCCGGTGTTCGGCGAGCACCGTGAGAAGGTGCCGCACGTCGGTATCCGGGGTGACGGTGACGACCTGCCCGCCCTTAACGCGAAGTACGTCGCTGATACGCATCTGGCCCTCCCAGACACCCGGTACGGGACTGATCGTGTGCTCACCGGCACCCCCAGGCTATTACTTCAACCCCGCGGTTGCAGGGTAGGTAATCGGCGGTGAATCCCGGGGCATAGGCCGGGCTCGGGTAAGGCGACCGCAGAGCAGCAGGCGGGGCGAAGCCAGTAAGGAGCGCCGAGCCTGGGAACCCGCCCCAAGGCGGCCGCGCTGCGGCTAGGAGCGGGCTCGGGCGGCGCGTTCATAGGCGGTCCTGACGGGCGTCCCGACACCGGGACGCCGTGATCATCGGCTGGCCAGGTCCAAGGCCTGCGCGGCAGGAGGGTCGGGGCGGCCGGGGTGAACGTGTCAGCACCGTCAGCCCATGCTGTTGTCAAGGTGGGGCGATGATTTCGGCGTCGGCGGCTTGACTGCTAGAGGAGAGCCGATGGGTAAGGTGCTTGCAGGGATCACCATCTCGGTGGACGGCTTCATCACCGGGCCCCGCGATGACCCTGGCTGCGGGCTTGGGGTCGGCGGCGAGCGGGCGGCGGTGGCCCGGTGTGCCGTCATCCCGCGAGCACGCGTCTGCCGACGCGAGCAGCACTAGGCGCTCGTTGCCCGAGGTCGGCACGCTGGCCCAGACCCGGCCGATGACTGCGATGCTCATCCCGCCCGCCTCTCCGACTGGCGCCCTGACGGTCGGCTCGCGGCTGCAGATGCTTGGGCAGCAGGCCG
>Ga0207700_10000376_pt1 | contig 26077 bp, 26 predicted proteins | sample LARL82metaG_FD_184348 | JGI IMG/M metagenome (GOLD analysis project Ga0207700, IMG submission 184348) | Corn, switchgrass and miscanthus rhizosphere microbial communities from Kellogg Biological Station, Michigan, USA - LAR L8-2 metaG... | ecosystem: Host-associated > Plants > Roots >...
GCCTGTTCCATGATGTGCTGACGTCATGGCACCGGCTGAGACCACCGTCTCCGTGACGTCGTTCAACATTCATCACGGGGAGGGTACCGACGGTGTCCTGGACCTCGCACGCATCGCCCGCGTGATCAGGGCCGGCGGCGCCGACATCGCCGGCCTGCAGGAAGTCGATCGCAACTTCGCCAAGCGCAGCGACTGGACCGACCAAGTGGCCGAGCTGGCGGAGCTGCTTAGCTGCCACGTCGCCTACGGCGCCAACATCGACCTCGATCCCCCTGAGCCGGGGAAACCGCGGGCCCAGTTCGGCAATGCCGTCCTGTCTCGTTACCCGATAGCCCGATGGGAGAACGCGCATCTGTTCCGGTCCCCCGGCGAAGAACAGCGCGGCCTTCTGCACGCCGAGGTGGACATGCCCGGCGTCCTGCTGCACGTTTACGTCACCCACCTGGCCGCATTCTCGGCGACGGACCGGGTCCGGCAGGCACAGCAAGTCGTGCAACTGGTCAATGAGAATGACCCCGCCGTGCTGCTCGGCGACTTCAACGCACGCCCGCAGACGCCGGAGATCGACACCCTCAGGGCGGCACTTACGGACACATGGACCGCAGGCCCCGGCGCCGGCCCGCTCGCCCCGCAGACCGATGCGCCGGCGGCCCGCATCGACTACATCTTCACCAGTCAGCGGCTGAGTGCCACATGGACGGGGTTCAGCACCGACGATCCCGCCGCGTCAGACCACCTGCCGGTCGTCAGCCGGCTAGCTTCCGGCGCAGGATACGGGTGCTGACAGCACCCTCGACCTGGCGGCGGGGGGGCCGGGGCGTACCTGGACTCTTCCGTCCGCACCCGCATCGTGTGCCGCTACCAGCCTGCGCCGGGCGGCCCGGACTCCTGGCACACCTGACCGAAGCGTGGCGGGAAGGGCCGGGGGGATAGCGCAGCCGTCGCTCACGGGGCGAGTCTCCGGCTGGGTGCAAGCGGGGTTGTCATCACGCTGATCGTGCTGGAGCCGAGCCGGCCGTGGCTGGCGGTGACGGTCACCATGCCAGCGCGGCCGGGGATCGAGCGGAGGAAGGCGCCGCCGATGCCGCCGTAGATCCCCAGCGGGAACGGGTTGTCACCGTCCAGCTGTCCCGGGCCCGTCAGCGACAAGGTGACGTCGCCGGTGACGTGCGGCCGCTGGTTGCCGTAAGCGTCGACCGCGCGGAAGGTGAGCCTGGTGGTATCTGTGCCGTCCGCCTGGATCGCCGGATGGTCAGCGGTGAGCGCGAGACGGTCGCGTGAGGTGTCGGCGGACATGCGGACCGACGCCACCTGCTGCTCGCCCACGTAGCCGTCGATGCGCAACTCGGGGTGGCTCGAGCCGTCGACGGTGAGGTCCGCGAACACGGGCGGATAGGCGAGGTTGCCGAACCGGGCCCGGTCGGGGGTCCCGGTTGCCAAATGCCCGCCGGCGAGGTAGATCTCAAGCCGGTCGCAGTTGGTGGCGATCATCGTTTCCGGCCCTGGACCTTCCCGCGGTGACCTGATGCCGAAGTCCCAGAAGAAGACCGGCAAGACCACGGGCCGGACCCGCGGATCGACCTGCGAGCGGTAGAACGCGGCGCCGGGCTTGGCTACGCGGAAAGTATCGAGGACCCCGGTGTCTTCAGGGCTCTCCAGATCCGGTTCCCGCCGTTGAGCGAGGCGTAATCGAAGCCGACCCAGCCGAGCAGTCCCGCGTAGCCGGCGTCTGATCGGGCACCGTTGTGCGCCTGGGCGTGCAGGAACGCCTGGGTGGCCAGCACTGCCCCGGTGTCGATCCAGCGGTACGCCGACCGACCGGACAGCGCTCCCACGGCCTCGCTGATCAGGTAGGGCACGCCGGGCAGCGGCGGCAGCAGCCGGGCTCTGCCGCGGCGTGCGTGGTAGTCGTTGTAGGCGAAAACGTCTTCGTCCCAGCGGGCCGCGGAACGGTGAGCCATCGCTCCTGACGTCTGCCGTGAACCGTCAAGCTCGCCGGCGATGCGCCGAGTCCGGGCATAAAGACCCGGGTGGTCGGCGGTCTCGTTCAGCCGGGTGCCCCAGACGATCACCGACGGCCGGCTGCGGTCGCGGGTCACCATGCCGGCCACGTCGCGCACCGCCTGCTCCTGCCAGGCGGCGCCGCCGACGTACTGCCACCCCGGCGACTCCTCCCACACCATCAGGCCCAGCTCGTCGCAGGCATCCAGGAAGTGCGGCGATGGCGGGTAGTGCGCGCAGCGGACCATGTTGCGGTCGTGCTTCAGGATTTCGGCGTCCCTGCGCTGCAGCCGGGCCGCCATCGCCATGCCGGTGTAGGGGAAGAGCTGATGGCGGTTGAGGCCGAAGATCTGCATTCGTTCGCCGTTGAGGTAAAACCCGCCGGGCCGCCGATCAGCACCGACCGCTTGGAATTGGTCGTCCGGCGGTCGCTGACAACCCCCCCTTGCTCTGGTTGAACCGGTGACCAGGTGCGCGAACGTGGCGATGTCACCGTCGTCCCAGTCGGTCAGGGCGGCTTCGCGAGTCATGTCCCCTCTTTTAGGTTGTAATCTGCAACACGCTAGCGGCTGGCGAAGCGACCACGTCCAGGCGCTGAGGCTAACTTCCTGGTAGAACCATCCGATCCGCGTGGGCGCGGATTCCCGTGCTGCGCCCTGGACCGACCGGAGGCTATCCATGGAACCTGCCGCGACGACGTCCGCTTCACCGGGACCTGCGCTCGAGCGCGGGCCCGCGGCCTTGCGGGCGCGCCGTCTGGCTGCCGCACGCCGACGGGCCACCGGTCTCCTCGTGGGAGTAACCGTGCTGTTCCTGGCCGTGACCGTGGTCGGCGCCCACGGGACGCTCCTTGGCTACGTACAGGCCGGCGCCGAGGCCTCCATGGTCGGCGGCGTTGCGGACTGGTTCGCGGTGACGGCCCTCTTCCGCCGCCCCCTGGGCCTGCCGATACCGCACACCGCTTTGCTCGTCGAGCGCAAGGACCAGTTCGCCGTTACTCTCGGCCAGTTCGTCCAGGAGAACTTCCTCAACGCCGACGTTCTTGCCGAGCGGATCCGCTCCGCCCGTCTCGTGCCCCGCCTGGCCGCCTGGCTTACTGACCGGGCCAATGCCGCTCGCTTCGCCGGTCACGCCGCGGATCTGCTGGTCACGGTGGCCGAAGGTTTCCGCGACGAGGATGTTCAGCGTGTGCTCACCGCCGAACTGACCCGAGCGGTAGATGCCGTCGAGGTGGCGCCGCTGGCGGGCCGGACGCTGCGAGTCATCATCGCCGGAGGGCACCACGCCGATCTGTTCGACGCTGTGGTGTCCGCCGCCGACCGATACCTCGCCGACCACTACCCGGAGCTTCGCGAGCTGTTCGAGGCCGAGTCGCCCGGCTGGGTGCCCGACGCGGTATACCGGCGGGTTTTCGATCGCCTATTCACCCGCCTGCGCCACCGCCTGGCGGCCATGGCCGCCGATCCCGACGACGAGGCCCGGCATCAATTCGACGAGTGGATCGCCGGGCTCCCCGACCGTCTTGAGACATCCCCGGAGCTACGCGAGCGCGGCGAGCGCCTCAAGCGGGAGGTATTGGGTAGCGCAGGACTCCGGGACTGGTCCTCGTCGCTGTGGCAGAAGGCTAAGGAGGCGCTGCGAGCCCAGGCGGCAGACCCGCAATCTGAGCTGCGCCGCCGGCTGGCCGATGCGCTGGAAGCGGCGGGCCGGCGCCTCGGGTCAGACCGCCGTCTCCAGCAGGGCCTCGAGCGCATGGTCGAGTCGGGAGCAAGGGCACTCGCCGATCAGTTCCACGACGAGCTCGCCGACCTTGTCACCGGGACCATCGAAAGGTGGGATGCGGCCGAGACCTCGAGCCAGCTGGAACTGCTCCTCGGGCGCGATCTGCAGTTCATCCGCATCAACGGCACGGTGGTGGGGGCGGGTGTGGGCCTGGCCTTGCACGCCATTGCCCTGGCTCTGGGTTGATGGTGGCGGCAACGAGGGGCGGCCGTCAGCGATGCCGCAGGCGCATGGGCAGTTTCTGCCCGGGCCGCAGGGTCACCTGGGCCACGGGGGCCGGCATCCCGCGCGCGGTCAGCTCCAGCCGGAACCGCCTGGCGATGGTGGCGAGCACTAGCACCGTCTCCAGCTCGGCGAAGGAGGCGCCGACGCAAGCCCGGCGGCCGCCGCCGAACGGGATGAACGCATAACGGTGCCGGGTGGCGATGTCGCCGTCCCCGCCGGGAAGGAAGCGGCTCGGGTCAAACCCGGCCGGATCGGACCAGAAGCCCGGGTGCCGGTGCACCAGGTACGGGGAGATCGCGACCATGCTTCCGGCCGGGACCGGTGTGCCCGCGACGTCGTCGTCGGCTAGGGCGTCGCGTTCGATGGTCCAGGCGGGCGGGTAGAGCCGCAGCGCCTCAGATACCACGGCCCTCGTCCAGGGCAGGCGGGGCACATCTGCGGCCGCCGGGTCGCGGTCCGGGAGCACTGCCGCCAGCTCCTCCTCCAGCCGCCCCCTGGCCGCGGGGTACGCCGACAGCAGTGCCAGCGACCAGGTCAGCGCGTTCGCGCTCGTCTCGTGACCGGCCAGCATGAACGTGGCCACCTCGTCGCAGATCTCGCCGTCGGTCAGCGGCTCACCGTCCTGCGCCCGCGCTCGCAGCAGCACATCCAGCAGGTCACCCGATGACCTGGCTGGCTGGGCGCCCGCCCGGCGTGCCGCAATCAGCCGGCTCGCCGGGCCCTCGATGCCTTCGGCGGTGCCCCCGAGTCGTCGCGCCGCAGCCCTGACCGCCCGGGTGGATACCGGGCCCCACGCGATGGGCAGGAACGTGGTCAGCACCGCAACCCGCTGGCCAATGCTCATTGCCCGGCTCAGCTGGCCGGCGTCATCGGCCAGGTCCGCGCCGAACAGGGCGACCCCGACGATCTCCAGGGTCAGCCTGCTCATCTCCCGCGCCGCATCGATCAGCGAGCCGTCGGCGAGCCCGGCCCACCGGCTGGCCAGGCGCTGCGCGGCCGCCGCCATCTGCGGGCCGAACCCAGTTGCGTCCCGGCGGGAGAACACTGGCTGGATCAGGCGCCGGTGCTTCCGCCACATCTCACCCTCGCTGGTCAGGAGCCCGTTGCCCACCAGCGCCCGCAGCGGCCGGTACGTGAACGCCTTCACGTATCCGTCCTGGTTCACCGCCAGCACGTGCTCGGCGTGCTCGGGCCGGCTCAGCACAAACCACGAGCGCCGCGGCGCGAACGGCACCCGCACCGCATCCCCGTACCGGGCCGCGAGCCGCACGTACCCGGCGAGCGGGTCACCCAGCATCCCCGCCAGCACCCGGGCCGCCTCTGGACCGCCCGGGCCGGGCACCCTACCGTCGGATACCTGCACACCCATGCCCCCCATCATCCGCCAGCCCCGGAGGCCTCAGAACCGGCTCGGGGGATGACCCGGGCCGGGCCGCATGCGGCCCGGCCCGGGGTATTGCGCTTCGACTACCGCTGCTGGATGAACTGCGTCGTCGCAGTGCGCGTGTCGCCGTTGGCGTCGATGAGCGTCCAGATTGCGTGATAGGTGCCACGCCGGAGACCGCTGACCTTCACGCCGTTCTTGGTGTTGACGTTCGAGGCCGCGAACACCGTCTTGCCGGATCGTGTGATCTTGAGCGCGATGGTGCTCTTCGGTCCCGGGGAGCCCGCGCGGGCGCGGGCCGTGAACGTGCCGAACAAGTTCGCGCCGTTGAGCGGCGAGGTGCTCACGATCTTCGGCACCTCGGTCATGGTCTGGCCGCCGCTGAGCTCGTCAGTCTGCGCGATCGTGCTCGCAGGCAGCCCCGCGGCGTTGCCGTTCATCGGGCAGATCTCGCCGGTGAGGGCGATGCCGCCGGCGATCGAGCCGGCCGAGGCGCTGGTCGGCGGGGTCGTGATGGGCGGGCCGTAGTACTCGCCGGGCTGGCACCGCCCACCCGAGAGCACCGTTTGGTTTCCCTTGATCGCGGCCCGCAGGCGGGCGACGTGCAACGTCGTCAGCGTGCGCGAGCCGTTTGAGAGCGCGACCGTCTCTCCGCCCTTGATCGCGAGCGGCACGGACACCGCGCCCGTTGTGTCGGCCTGGCCGGAAACGCTCTTGCCTCCGGCTTTCAGCGTGTAGGTCTCGCCCGCCGCGAGCCCGGTGCAAGTGACGGTCTGGGCCTCGAGATTGCCGGTGCACATCGGGAACCCGCCCTGAGGAATAACCAGGAAGGGGTTAGAGAACGACGACACCGAGTCAGCCTCGCCGGCCGGGACGGTCAGGTTCACCAGCGCGCCGGTGAGGTTGGGGTTGGGATCGGTCGGGGGTGTGAACGCGCGGTCGTCGAGCGAGCTCCAGGTGACGGCCTGACCGGGTGTGACCGCCGCCTTGAGCGGCGCGGTCGCCGCGTCGCTCGACGTGTTGCAGAAGTCCGTCGGCGATTCCGTCCCGGGCACGCCGCCGACCGTAAACGCTTCCACGCCGGTCTGGAAGCATGGCTGGAGCGTGATCGTGGGCGGCGGGAAGCCCTGGACGGTCTGCGTGTTGGTCAGCAAGCTGCCGTTGTCCATGGCGACCCAGCCGGTCCAGCCGGACTCGGTGAACGGGTTGCCCCCGTTGCCGGTGAGGATCTGCTGCCGGCTCGGCCTGGGCGCGCCGGCCCCCGAGTAGTCGACCGTGATGACGTCGCGGTCGTCGCCGACCGCATGGGTGCCAAGCGACACAGACCAGCTACCGTCGCTGGCGGTGGTCGCAGATCCGCTCGCGACCGTGACCGGCGTGCCGGAGGCGCTCGCGCGCTGCAGCGTGACCTTGACCGAGACCCCCGCCGTGTGGTGCTCGATGTTGCCGCTGACGGTCCGCGAGAACTGCGTCAGGTGGACCTGCGGCAGCGGCAGCGGGTTGGTCGTGTTGGTGGTCGCCTGGACGCAATTCGGGGTGTTGCTGTTGTCCCGGTTGGCCCACATCTCCTGGATCAGGTACTTGTGGCCGTTGACCACCTGATTGAACGGGGATCCGTCGGCGGCGAACCCGAGCGGGGTGCCGACCTGGGGTCCGAACTCGCACTTGTCCCCGATCTCGAACCCGTTCGGGTCCATATAGCCGACTCCCTCGGGGTCGGTCATCGCCTCGTTCACCTCGTGCGCGACGATGTCGATCACGTGCTCGGCATCGGGATAGCCCTCGGGATCGTTGCCCGGGTTGTTGACCGCCGTCGTCTCGACGATCGGGTCGCCCGTATAGGCATAGATCGTCGGGCCGTGGCCGAGATCCGACACCGAGTGGTAGCCGCCGAAGGCGTTGGTCTCGCAGACACCGGGGGAGATGCATTCATCGACGCCGGGCGGCGTGAATACATACCAGAGGTCGTGCAGACCGCGCGAGCCGTGCGTGGCGTTGATGACGCGATTGATCTCAGCCTGGACCTGGGCGTCGGTGATGCATGTCGCCGTGTTCTGGGGCGAGGCGCACTGCACGGACTTCGACGGGTAGGGCTGGGTGTCGATCATCATGTCGCCGGGGGCATGGTGGACGGTGTTGGTGCCATGGGTGATGCCGCCGGGTGTGGTGCCGAATCCGTACTGGGGCTCGACGGTGAAGACGTTGCAGCGGGCCTTGGTACAGGTCTGTCCCGACGTTCCCGTGCTGGCGTGCGCGACGTCGGTGAGGTACTGCTCGATCATGCCGATGTAGTTGTGCGGCGCCCCGGGCGGCCTTCCCTGGAAGGGGTTCGTGCCGCCGGTCCAGAAGATCGTGTGTACGGTGACCCCGCCGGTCATCGTCTGGCCGCCGTGGTAGGTGACCGGCGTCAGCGGCTGAGACGCGCTCTGGGCCGCCTGGAGCCTGCCGTTCCGGAACGTAAACGACGGGAAGATCCCGAGCGCGGGGCCTATGCGCGGGTGAAACACCGGTTTGGCTGCAGGGCCCGAGTTGGCCAGGGCGCTCGACGCCATTAAGCCGCTTGGCGCGAGCGCGAGGCAAACCGCGCCGGCCAACAGAGAAAGCATTATCTTCGCGCGTGCCATTTGTGCCCTCTCAATCTCGTGTTGCTCTGCTCTACGGATTGATGGTGATAGTCAGCGTCGCGTTCACCATGTTGTCTTGTGAATCCTGCACCTGCATGGGGAAGCTGAAGGTGCCCGCCTGGGTCGGCGTTCCGGTCAGGACGTTGTTGAGGTCGGGGCCGGTCGAATCGAGGGTGAGGCCGGGCGGGAGCTCACTGATGTTGTTGACGACGAACCAGTTGTACGGGGGTGTGCCGCCTTGGGCATTGAGGTCGAGGTCGTGGCTGTACGGCTTGCCAACGGTTCCGGCCGGAAGTGCGGTCGGGGTAATCCGCAGCGGCGGCTCGATGGTGACGGTGAATTGCTGCGTGGCTTGCTGACCGCTGTAGTCGGTGAGCCGCATGGTGAAGGTGTAGGTGCCTGCTGTGGTCGGCGTTCCGACGAGCTCGTCGTTGGCGTCGCGCGGGTCGGAGAAGGTCTTCAGGCCGAGGCCGGGCGGGAGCTGCCCGGAGGCCACTGACCAACTGTAGGGCCCGGACCCGCCGCTGAGGAAGAAGTTCTGCGCAACCGCGCCGCCGACCATTCCTACGAGGTCTGTCCCGCCGCTGGCGTTGATGGTCAGCGGCTGGTTCTGGTCTACGCCGATCGTGTAGGCCTGGTACAGGGGCTGGCCTTGGTCGCCGGTGCCTTGCACGGTGAAGGTGCGGCCGGGCTGGACGCCCGGGTCGGTGGGGGTGCCGCTGACGATGTCGGCGGAGCCGGTGAAGGTGGCGGGCAGAGTCAGGCCGGGGGGCAGGGCGCCGGAGACGACGCTGAGCGTGCCGCCGGCCTGGTGGCTGGTGACTAGGTGCCCCCGGTAGGGCTGGCCGATCACGGCGTCCGGCAGCACGCAGATTCCGTTTTCCAGGAAGCCGCCGTTGACAGACGGGTCGCACAACAGCTGGTCCGGTGGACCCTGCACGGTGACGGTGATCTGGTAGGTGAGGGTGGAGGTGTTGCTGCCCACCGCCGCCTTGATGGTGAAGTTGAACGTCCCGGCCCGGGTCGGGTTTCCGGCGATGACGGCGCTGGTCGCGGACTGGGTGGACATGGTCAGCCCGGGCGGCAGGCTGCCCGCGGTCAGCGTGAAGGTGACCGGGAAGTTAGAAAGGCCAACCTTGTTCGCCGCGATGGTCGCGGAGTAGCTGTCCGGCGCGGTGGTCTGCCCGAAGGGCAGCGCGCATACGCTGCCGTGCAGCACACCGTTGGTGGGCGGCGCCGTGCACAGCAGGTGAACGCTCGGAGGCGGGTAAGGCTTCGCCGACGCCGGGGCCGCGACCGCGCCCGCCAGAACCGTTACCGCACTCATCGTGGCTGCGAGCGTGAGGGCCGCCTTCACTGTCTTTCTCACCGTGATCCTCCTTCGGTCAGCCCTGCGGGCCCTGGACACGAAGATGAGGCTGGCATGCTGCGGTGAGAGCGCCCCGAACCGCCAGCGGAGATACTCGTCCACATCTTGCACGCAACGAGCAGCCATCCGGTTCAATCCGCTGGCCATCTAACTGAGCGGTACCCGCGCCGCGGGCAAGACCGCTGCCACTGCGGCCCCGAGCCGGGCATCATGCGGACGAAGGAGCGCCGCACCCGTCAATTAAGTTCGGTAAACCGGTTGACGGGATCATTAGCCTGGACAAGTGCGTCATGCCGTGTTCCTGCCGCCGTTTGACGATTTCGCTGATCCCCGGCGGCTGGTCGACCTGGCCATAGCCGCGGAAGAGTCGGATTGGGCGTGGACACTGACGGGGAGATGAGCCGGTTCGGCGAAGATCCCGATAACCGCGTCCTGGGCGCGAAACTGGATGAAGCCCTCGAGCTAGTGCTCGCCTTGTGGTCCGGCGACGAGGTCAGCCACGCGGGCACGTACTACAAGGCCGACGGGGTCGCGTTCCTGCCACGCCCGCTCCAGCAGCCCCGCCCGCCGCTATGGGCCGCGGCCTCGGGCACGGGCAGGCCGCGGCCGCTCAAGCGCGCCGCCCGGCTGGACGGGTTGTTCCCCGCTGAGGGCACTCCCGACAGGCTCGGCCCCATGCTCGACGTAATCGCCGCCGAGCGCGGAACGCTGGACGGCTTCGACGTCGCTCTTCCCGCTTTCCCCGGCAGCGACATGGAGGCGTTCGAGAGGGCGGGTGCGACCTGGGCGCTGTGGCACTTCTATCCGCCCGCTCCCGCCGACGACATCATGAAAGCCGTCAGCGCCGGTCCTGCGGCCCGCTCTGGTTAGCCAGGACAAGATCACCTGGCCCCCGGCTGGCGAGCGGTCAGCGAGGCTGGATCTCACCCATCGGACCGAAGCCGTCATGCGGCGTGTCGATGTAGATGATCTGCGGCTGCGCGGACACCAAGTCAGGCATGGCGTCGAAGAACCTCTTCACGTACGGCTGCTTGACGTGGGTGGCTCCCGCCTCGGCGTCCTTGAAGCCCTCGATGCAGATGAACTCGTTCTCATCGGTGAGGCTCCGGGCGAATTGGAAGAACAGGCAGCCATCCTCGGAGTTGACGTCCGTGGCGTAGGAATCGGCCAATGCCAGCCACTCGTCCATCTTGTCGGGCCGGATCGGAATCTTGATGTTGATCAGGATCATGCGATCGCTCCTTTGAGATGACTGTCGTCATAATCGTGGTGCGATCGGCGGCGGCTGGTCAAGCTGGCCTGCCGGGTATCGGTCTGCCCCATCTCCCTGCTCAGCGCAGGAAACCGGTGATCCGCTCGCGCAGTGACACCGGGTCAAGGCCGTGCGCGGCCGCATGCTCGGCCGCGGTCCCGTACCGGCGCAGCTCGGCGCGGCCGACGCCCAAGCCGAGCACTCGGTGCGGCAGGTCGAGCAGGGCCTCGTCGACCTCGCGGTTCGAGGTTCCGGCGAGGTACGGCTCGACCAGCACGATGTCCGCGTGGCCTGTCGCGCGGACCGCGTGGCGCAGTGCGCCGGCATCGAACGGGCGCACGGTCGCCGCGTAAAGCACTGACAGATCCAGGTCGGCGACCGCGTCGAGCACCGGCTGCAGCATCGGTCCGACGGCTATCACGGTTCCCCGCTGCCCGTTGCGGACCGGCCGGAAGCGGCCCGGCACCACTGACTGCGGTTCGGCATTGCTCTGCGCGGACAGCCGCAGGTAAACCCGATCATCGCGGGCGGCGGAATTGCGCAGCAGCAGTTCGGCCTCGTCGGGGTGGCCCGGGATATGGATGGTCCAGCCGTCGAGCGTGTCGAGCAGCGCGACGTCCCCGGGGCTCTGGTGGGTGCGACCCTCGGTGGACATGTCGTAGGAGCCTCCGTAGCTGGCCAGGATGGCGCCCACGTCCTGGTGGCCGAGGTCGAGCTTGACCTGCTCGAACGGCCGCTCGACGAGAAAACTGGGGAACGTGTGCGCGATCGGCCGCAGCCCAGCCTGCGCCAGCCCGCCGGTGACCCCGATGAGCAGTTGCTCGCGGATCCCGACGTTGATCACACGGCCGGGGTGGCGGGCGGCGGCGGGCGCGAACTGCGATGCGGTGATGTCCGCCAGCACCACCGTGACGCGCGGATCGCTGTCCAGCAGCTCGGTGGCAGTAGCGACGAAACGCTCACGCATGGATTCCATTGCCATCTCCCAGTGCTTACCCGGGCTTACCCGGCGGACGGAACCCCGGTGGGGCGAACGTTTGCTGGCGAGCGGGTGACCAGCGAATCCTTGGGCTCGACGACCGCCACCACGGCGCGCGGCCGCCCGGCGTGCGGGGCGGTCAGTGCGGCTTCGAGCGCATCGTGGTCGCGGCCGTCGACGGTGACGGTCGACCAGCCCTCGCGCTCGAACCTGGTGCCGACGCCGCCGGACCAGCCATGAGTGGCTGAGGCATTGTCGATGATGACGGCATGCAGGTTGTCCAGGCCGACCGCGCCCGCGAACGCGATCGCCTCGTGGTTGGAACCCTCGTCCAGCTCGGCATCGCCGACCAATGTGAACACGCGAGGCTCGGTCCGACGCTGCGCGCGCAGCCCGAGCGCCATGCCGACGGCAAGGCCCAGACCATGGCCGAGCGAGCCGCTGCCGATCTCGACACCGGGTATCAGTGTCCGGTCGGGGTGATGGCCGAGCGGTGAGTCGAATCCGGCGAACCCGGCCAGCAGGCTGGGATCAATGAAGCCCTTGGCCGCCAGCACGGCGTAATAGGCCACCGGACCGTGTCCCTTGGATAGCAGGAATCTGTCCCGTCCGGGTGCGTCCGGATGGCGAGGATCGACGTTCAGGACCCGGTCGTAGAGCACCCACAGCACGTCGAGCGTGGATGTGGCGGCCGGCCCATGCTTCTCGTCACCGGTCATCACGGCCATCAGCGGCTCGAGATCGCCGTAGCCATAGTGGATTAGCTGCGCTGTCGTCATGGTTAACATGCTGCAACTTAAAGTTCACTTTAAGTCAAGCGCTATTATCTGCGGATGGCCAAGCTTGCGGACCGTGTCACGATCGGCGAGTTCGCCCGGCGCGCCGGAGTCGCCGAATCCGCCCTGCGCTATTACGAACGACTGGGGCTGATCTCCTCGCAGCGGACTGCGGGCGGGCAGCGCCGCTACGCCCGCGTGATGCTGCGCCGGGTGGCGTTTATCCGCGCGGCCCAGACCGTCGGGCTCAGCCTCGCCGAGGTGCGCACGGCACTGGCCAAGTTGCCGGATGAGCGCACGCCGAACAAGGCCGACTGGAACAAGGTGTCGGCCACCTGGATCCGCCGCGTCGACGAGCGCATCGGCGAACTCGAGCAGCTGCGCGCGACGCTGAACAGCTGCGTCGGCTGCGGCTGCCTCTCGCTGCGCACCTGCCGGCTCTACAACCCCGAGGACACCGCCGTAACCCGCGGGGCCGGCGCTCGCTGGCTGCTGGGCGACACCCCGCCGGTGTAGCGGCCGCCCAGACAGATCAGATGCCCGTCCCGATCTCGACGCCCTCCGTAGCCACCTCGGAGCGAGGCTGGAATCATGGCGTAGGTGGCCGAGCCGAAGATCGTCGTTGAGCATCGTGAGCACCTGTGGTATCTGCTCGCCGAGGCGGCTCAGGTCGAGCACCTGATCATGTGCCAGTACCTGTACGCGGGCTTCAGCCTGAAGGCCGGATCGCAAGACGGGCTGACCGCCGAACAGGCCGCCGCGGTGGCTCGCTGGCGCGAGGTGCTGACCGGTATCGCCATCGAGGAGATGCTGCACCTGGCGCTGGTCTTCAACGTGATGACCGCGATCGGAGCGGCGCCGCCGCTGAGCCGGCCGAACTTCCCGCGCAGCAGCGACGACCTGCCCGGCGGCGTCCAGTTCCGGCTCCTGCCGTTCGGCACCGACTCGCTCACGCATTTCCTGTACCTGGAACGGCCGGAGGGCATGGAGCGCATGGATGCGGAGGGATTCGTGCCGACGACCCCGCCGCGCGACCCCATCGAGGCGGGCGAGGCCATCTCGCGTGCGCAGGACTTCGGTACCGTCGGTCACCTCTATCGCGGCATCGAGCAGGGCCTGGCGGCCCTGTCCGGCCGGTTCGGCGAACGTGGCCTGTTCGTCGGTCCGAGGCGGACCCAGGCCACGCCCGAGTTGTTCCGCTGGCCGCAGCTCGTCGCGGTGCATGACCTGGCGTCCGCGACGGCTGCGATCAACGAGATCATCGAGCAGGGCGAAGGGGCGCGCGGCGACTGGCGGCCCGCGCACTACGGCAGGTTCCTCGCCATCTGGGAAGAGTATGCCAAGCTGACCGCGGCCGACCCGGCGTTCGAGCCGGCCTTCCCGGTCATACCGGCATTCACCCGGCAGCCGTACGACATAACCGAGCCGCAGCCGCTGGTGACCGACCCGCTGACCTGCTCGATCGCTGAGGTGTTCAACCTGGGCTACGAGGTGCTCCTGCAGATCCTGAACCGGTTCTTCACGCACACCGATGAGACCGGTGAGCAGCTCGAGATCCTGGTGGGTGCGGCATTCGGGCTGATGGCAGGCGTGCTGCGACCGCTGGGCCGGACGCTGCCGCGGCTGCCGGCTGGGCCCGACCATCCCGGGCGGACGGCCGGGCCGACGTTCGAGATGTACTACCAGTTCGGCAACTTCGTACCGTGGCGTGAGCCGGCCTGGGCGCTGCTGTCCGAGCGCGCGACCATCCTCGCCACGCGGAGTGCAGACGCTGCGGACCTTCCCGGTGCCCCCGCCGCGGTGAACGACGCGGCTACCGCAGCCGCCGGCATAGCGGCGCAATTTCTCGCGCACGTGCCCGAGGAGCTTCGCCACGCGCAGTGAATCCCTAATGCCGGGCTGGCAGGTGCTGTGATTGCTGGACACGGTAGAACGGGCGCATGAGTGAACTGCTGGGCAGCCTTCAGGACCGGTCGTTCGCACGGGCAACCGCCGCGACCAATACTTCCTATCCCCCGCAGCGACGGCTGAGCGCCGCGCAGCTAGCTTCCTACCTCGACCGGCGTGCCTTCGCCGTGGTTGGTTCCACTCGTGCTGACGGCCGGCCGCACGCAGCGATGTCCATTTTCATCCGGCGCGGCATTACCTTCTGGTTGCCGACCATGGCCGGCTCGGTGCGAGAACGGCACCTGCGCAGCACGCCCTGGCTCACGATGGTGATCGCCGAAGGGGACCACCCTGTGCACATCGCGGTGATCGCCGAAGGGTCTGCCGAGGTGGTCGCGCCGGCGGAGGTGCCCGCGGATGTGCGGGCCGCTGCCAGCGCCGACTGGGTCAGCGCCTGGATCCGCCTAACGGCCGAGCGCCTCCTGTCCTACGCGGACCAAGGCACTTTCTCCTAGCGACCCGCCGGCGAGAAGAACGCCGACGTAAGCGGCGGACGGGTCCGCGAGCCTGCTCATGCGCCTGCGGTGACCAGGGTCTGGTCGCCGACGGCGGCGCGGACGCGCAGCCGGGCCTGGTGCAGGCGGCTCTTGAAGGCGGCCTGGCCGATCCCCGCGATCTCGGCGGCTTCCCGGGTGGGGAGTCCCTCGACGTCACGCAGCACGAGCGCGGTCCGCAGCGGGGGCGGCAACTCGGCCAGGGCCTGGCTCAGCGCACGACGCAGTTCGTTGTATTCGGCCTGCCGGGACGGTTCGAGAGCCGCCGGCGCGGGCAGCTGCAGTTCGTCCGCCCCGATCGCGATTCCTGGCGGCCGACGCGACCTGCGCTCCAGCGCGCGGTTGGCCTCGTTAACCGCGATCCGGTATAGCCAGGTGAAGTAGCTGGACTGGCCGCGGAACCGGGCGATGCCCTGCCACGCGCGGAGCATCACCTCCTGCGCCACGTCCTCCGCCTCGCCGCGGTCGCCGAGCAGCCGCAGCAGCAGCATGAACACGCGGTCGGCGTAAGCGCCGGACAGCCGTTCAAATGCGCCGACGTCCCCGGCCTGCGCCCGGGCGACCAGGCTCGTCTCGGTATCGGCCGGATCCCTGGTCTGCCCCCCGGGATGGAGGCCGGGCCGGTCCTCCGGTGACATCACGCCGCCCCGGCCTGCGGCGTCATCACGCGCGCGGCGACGAGGGCGCGCCACCGGGCCCGCCGGACCGGGCCCGGTCGAAAATCGTCTCCGGCGCGTGCACGCCCGCGAGCCCGCCGAGGCCATGGGCCACATAGACCAGCGCGCGCATCGCGCGGATGCCGCGCCCGCAATCCACGCAGCCCCGCGCGTGGCGGTCAAGACGCCGCCGGGCACGGGGCCGCAGGTCGCCCTCCACATAGTGGGATAGATGCCGCTGCGACCATTGGTGGTCATCGGTCCGGCCGGGCATGCCCATCACGTCTCCCCTCCCGGATCAGGGCTGGGACTGCCGACTGTCACGGTAGTGGATCACCCTGAGCCGGGCCCGGAATCGCGGTCAGCTATCGCGCTCCTGCTGGTCCGCGGTCGCCGGCTCGAACGCCAGCGAGCACGAGTTGATGCAGTACCGCTTGCCGGTCGGCTTGGGACCGTCGTTGAAGACGTGACCAAGGTGGCCGCCGCAGCGGCGGCACACGACCTCGGTGCGCCGCATGAACAGGCTCTTGTCCGACCGCAACTCGACCGCCTCGGCGACCGCGGGCTGGTCGAAGCTCGGCCAGCCGGTGCCCGAGTTGAACTTGGCGTCCGAGCTGAACAGCTTGGCGCCACAGCCGGCGCAGTGGTAGAAGCCGTCCTGGTGGTTGTGGACGTACGCACCGGTGAACGGCACCTCGGTGTGCGCGTTACGCAGCACGCGGTACTGCAATGGGGTCAGTTCCTCGCGCCACTGCTCGTCCGGCTTGGTGACCTCGCGGGTGGTGGTTGCCTCGGTACTGACATGAGCCTTACGCATGGATCGGGTTCCTTTCCCTCTCGCCCGTCACCTGTTTAGACCCGCACCGCACGAAAACGATTTTCGGTCGCGACGCCGGAGCCGGTCCGGAGGCGTCGGCGCCGCGCCGAGGCCGCACCCAGCGCCGTGCCGCGGTGGAGCCGGCAGTGGCCGTCACTCAACGTCCTGCCCTGGCCCGCCGTCGGCGGTGAGCGGGGCGGTGGCGCCGGCCAGGAGGAAGGCGACGGCGAGCACGACGGCGGCCACCCAGAGGCTGTGCAGGACGCCGACGCGGTCGCCGAGGAAACCAACCACCGGCGGGCCGGCGAGGAAGGCCACGTAGCCGATTGAGGCGGCCGTGCTCACCCGGGTGGCGGCGTGGGCGGGATCGTCGGCGGCGGAACTCAGGCCGACCGGGAAGCCCAGCGAGGTGCCCAGCCCCAGCAGCAGGGCGCCGGCCATCGCCACCGGCAATACCTCGCCGAACTCGATCACGAGCAGGCCCGCCAGCGCGGTGACCGCGCACACCCGGAGCACGGGTACCCGCCCGTAGCGGTCGATGAGCTTCGGGCCCCACCAGCGGCCAGCGGTCATGGCGGCGAGGAAGACGGCGAACGTCAGGGTGCCTGCGACCGCCGCGGCGTGGTAGCCGTCGATGACCGCCAGCGAGAGCCAGTCGTTGCCGGTTCCCTCGGTGAGCGCCATGCACAGCACGAACAGGCCGATCAGCAGCGTCCGCGGCTCGGTCCACGACGCCAGCTGGCGGCGCCTGGCCGCCCGACTACCCGGGGCTGGTGCGTGGGTACCGGGCAGGAACCTGCGAGCGGCGACCGGCACCACGGCCGCGACCACCACGGTCACGGCCAGCAGGTGCGCGGTGACTGGCACGCCAAGGGCGACCATGACCGCGCCGATGCCTGCCCCGGCTACCGTGCCGATGCTCCAGCCGGCGTGGAACCTGGGCAAGATCGCCCGGCCAAGCAGCCGCTCGATGGCAGCGCCCTGCACGTTCATCGCTACATCCCAGGTCCCCGAGCCGAACCCGAAGACAAACAGCCCGGCGACAACAGCAGGCGTGCCAATCAGGACACCAATCGCGACGACGGCCATCCCCGTGGCCGCGACCGCGGCCATCACGCTCACCGTTCGGCTCTCCCCGAGCCTACTGATGATCAGCCCCGACAGCGGGGTGCCGATCCCCGATCCCACCGCCAGGCACAGCAGGATGAGCCCCAGGACCCCTGGCGTGACGCCCAACTCGGCGCGCACCTGCGGGATCCGGGCTGCCCAGTTCGCGAACAGGAAGCCATTGCCGAAGAAGACGATGTAGACGGCGTTCCTCGCCTGGCGGAGCGGTACGTCATCGACCAGCGCCGACTGCGGCCCGGCCGCCCTCACCGGCGGCAAGCCCGGGGAAGCCCAGGCTCACGGCTACCCCAAGATCCCACGCCACAAGTCTGTCACGCCCGCCCAGCACGCCCGTCCTACGGCCCGTGATGGCTGCGCTGACACCCGATACCGTTCGACGAAGTCTCGGCAGTGGAATCCCAGGGCGCCAGCGGTTATACCACGGATCGTGCACTGCGAGCGCCGGACCCCGAGCTAGCTCGGGGTCCGGCGCTCGCCAAGTCGGCAGATCAGAGCGTTACGGCACCCCCGCAAGTGTGGTTCCCGAATGTCGCGCGGGCGCGGATCTTGTCCGGACCGGGCCGGTTAGCGATGACCTTCCTGACCGTGAACGAGCCGCTCGGCCCCGCAGTCGTGGCGCGCCGCGAGACGACGACCGCGCCGTTATCCGTGATCCGCACCGCCCACACCTGGCCGGCGCGGTTCGAGTCGACCTGGTATTCCATTTCTATGACGCCGTCGTCGTGCTTGGCCTTCAGCTGGAAGTGACCGCCGCCGGTGCAGGCGCCACTGGAACTAACGCCGCCGCCGCCTCCCGAAGCGAATGCCGGCGTGGCCGCGACCAGGAGCGGAGCGGTGCAGCCGACGGTGATCGCCGCGGTCGTCATCAGAAGTCGGGTACGTGGGTGGTTTCGCATGGCAGCCTCCTGGGCTTGCTGGAATTGACGCCGCAAGCCTGACGACGCGCGGGTGGTAGCTGCAATTGGCCGATAGGCCTAGTACGGCAGCGGCCATTCGGAGTTTGACCTGGGCCGGAGCAAGGTAGGGATACGTCCGCGCAGGGTGCAGCCGCCTCCCGGTCGTGCGTCGGTGCGAGCAGCAAAACCGGAGGCGGCTGCCCCGCAGCCTTCGACGCCATCCCCCTGACCGCGGTCGGCGTGAACCGGGACCCACCCGGGGCGCGTGCTCTAGGTGTGGAAAGCGCCATCGCCCGCCGGGTACTAGGACGACTGTCCAGTGGCGGACCTAGCCGTGGTCCGGGTTTCACTACCTGCAACGCTCCCACGGAAGGAAGAAGCCATGAAGAAACTGCTGATCGCCGGGGCGGTGGCCGCCATCGCAGCCGTGCCCGGCGTCACCGGTCTGGTGGGCAATGCGTCGTTCGCGCAGAGCGTCCCGGTCCAGGTCCCGGCGGGCGCCAGGACCATGGTCGACCACGGCCGCCACGCCGAGCCCGCGGACGACCACGGCCGCCACGCCGAGCCCGCGGATGACCGCGGGGTGACGGCCGAGCCCGGGGACGACCACGGCCGCCACGCCGAGCCCGGGGACGACCACGGCCGGCACGCCGAGCCCGGAGATGACCGCGGGGGCACGGCCGAGCCCGGGGACGACCACGGCCGGCACGCCGAGCCCGGGGACGACCGCGGCGGAGCCAGCGGCCCGGGCGCGGCAACCACCACTCGGGGCCCCGGCGACGGCCAGGCATCCGGCTCGGTGACGGCCGGCGATGGCGGGTCAGGGCATGGCGGGCACCACGACGGATCGGGGCACGGCGGGCACGACGACGGGTCAGCCGACCGTTGACCCAGGCAGACGGGGCGGGCACCACTGGGGACTACTCCTACCCGGGGGAGCCCGCCCGCGTGCCGTGGCTGCGGCTCAGCAGAACGGAGGCCCGGACCCCGCCGGAGCGCCCACTGCGGCCCCGGACGGTGCTGATCCAGGTCATCGCCGGGGCCCTGGCGGTGGTGATCGGTGTCGCGGTGGCAGGCGCATTCGCGAGCCGCCGGGTCGCCGAGCGGGAATCGGTGACCGACGCCGCGCACACCACCGACCTGATCGCGCAACAGGTGGTCCAGCCAGCCATCACGAACGGCCTGATCTCCGGCAATCCCGCTGCGCTGGCCGCCATCGACCGGGTCGTCCGCCATCAGGTCCTCAGCTCATCCGTGGTCCGGGTCAAGCTGTGGACCGCCACCGGGCGCATCGTCTACTCCGACGAGCCGCGGCTGATCGGCCAGACGTTCCCGCTGGGAAGCCAGGAGCGGGCAGCGCTCGCCCGGCCCTCCGTGCACGCGGAAGTGTCCAACCTGGACCGGCCGGAAAACAAGTTCGAACGGGGCCGCGGCAAGCTACTCGAGGTGTACCGGCCGGTCTGGACGCCGGCCGGTCAGCCGCTGCTGTTCGAGACGTACTCGCCCTACCAGCAGGTGACCCAGCGCGCCGGCCAGCTGTGGCGCGGGTTCGCCGGCATCACCATCTCCAGCCTGCTGATCCTGGTCGCGCTGCTGCTGCCCATCTTGTGGCGGCTGCTGAACCGGATCAGCGGCGCCCAGAGACAGCGCGAAGTGCTGCTGCAACGCGCAGTCGACGCGTCGGAGGAAGAGCGCCGCAGGATCGCGGGCACGCTCCACGACGGGCCGGTGCAGGAACTCGCCGCTACGTCATTTACCGTGGCCGGAGCGGCCGGGAAGGCGGCCGACAGCGGGCAGCCGGAACTGGCTGAGATGCTCACCACCGCAGCCGGTACCGTCCGCGCGAGCATCCGAGGGCTCCGGTCGCTGCTGGTTGACATCTATCCGCCGAGCCTGACCAGCGCAGGGCTGATCCCCGCGCTCACTGACCTCACCGAAGTGCTCGCGGCCCGGAGCATTGCCACCCACCTCAGCCTGGCCGAGGACGCGGCGGCGCGGCTGTCCCCGGCCCGGCAGCAGCTGGTGTTCCGTATCGCCCGCGAGTGTCTCCGGAACGCCACCCGCCACGCCAGCGCGCGTAACGTCGAGGTGCGCCTGTTCCGGCACGGACATTCCACCGTGCTGGAGATAATCGATGACGGGACCGGATTCGATCCCGCCCCCGTCCTGGAAGATCCTGCCGACGGCCACTTCGGCCTCCGGAGTCTCACCGACGTGGCCGCGGATGCCGGGGCGGACCTGCTACTAGCCACCGCGCCCGGGGCGGGCTGCCGGTGGCGGCTGGAGGTGCCAGGCCCGTGACGACCGTCCTGCTAGTGGATGATCATCAATTGGTGCGGGCAGGACTGGCGGGCCTGCTCGACGGCGCGGACGACATACAGGTCGTCGGCCAGGCAGCGGACGGCCAGCAAGCGCTTGAGTTTGCGGCCGAGCTGTCCCCCGACGTGGTGCTGATGGACCTGTCCATGCCGGTCCTCGACGGCATCGAGGCCACCCGCCGGCTGCTCGCAGCCCACCCCGCGGCCAAGATCGTGGTGCTCACCTCCTTCTCCGATCAGCCGCGCGTGGCTGACGCGCTGGCCGCAGGCGCGGTCGGCTACCTGCTCAAGGACTGCGAGCCACGTGACCTGATGGCCGCCGTCCGCGCCGCCGCGCAGGGGCACGCGCCACTCGACCCGCGGGTCGCCCGGGCGCTGCTCCCCTCCGGCCAACTCGCCCGCCCCGCAGACGAGCTAAGCACCCGCGAGCAGCAAGTGCTCAGGCTGGTGACCAAAGGGCTGGCCAACAAGCAGATCGCGCGGTACCTGGGCATCAGCGAGTCCACCGTCAAAGCCCACATCAGCAACGTGTTCCGGCGCATCGGCGTGACGGACCGCACCAGCGCCGCCATCTGGGCCCGCGACCACTTGCCAGACCGGCCGACCGCCCCGCCGGCCAGCCAGGACACCTAGCGTCCTGCGCCTGAATTCATCCGCACGCCAGCAGCCGCGCTCGCGCCCGCTCCAGGCGAGCCAGCGGGGCGCGAGCTATCGGTCAGGATGGCATGGCACGGTTAAGGTGCCTCTGGGCTGGTAGTAGCAGGGCAGGAGCCCGGCGCTGCTGGCGGCCAGGCCCGCAGGCCTATGCCGCGGGCACTTTCTTCGGGGGGTTGCGCGCAGGCAGCCTGCGGACTGTCCCGGGTCGCCCGGCGGCGGGCTCCGCGTCCAGGGCGGGTCTCTGTGACGTCCTACCTGCGCCGCAGCCAGAAGTCCAGGCAAATGATGATGACGGCGATGATCAGAATCGTGGTGAGCATCGGCGAGCCGATCCTTACCGCGGGGCCCCCTTGTCTTGCTCGGACATTATGGGCGATTTGGTGTTCTTATGTCCAGGTATGTCCGCGGTGCGGGCGCCGCCGCCACAACGGCCCCGGTGATTCGGCATCCCCGGGACCCACACGCGGACGAGGGCTGCTCCAGTTGACTGGCTCAGTTTTCGGCCTCGGCAGCGGCCTTCAGGTGCGCGAGCCAGGTAGCCAGTGAGCCGTCCAGAGCTGATTGCATCCCAGTGACGTCAGCTTCGACTGGCCCGCCGGCGAACGACTCCTCCGTGGTCACGTGGACGCCCGTGGGCGTCTCGGCGAATGCCCACTCGTGCACTCCGGTGATGCCCCCGGAGGTGCCGTCCCACAGCGTCCGAGTCCCCTCCGTCACCGCGTACACGGTCGAGACAACGGTGAAGCCGTAACTGGTCCATTCGAAGGAGGCACCCGGCTGGAACGGTCCATCGAGGTGCGCCGCGGTAATGGCAGTTTGCCAGGTAGGCCAGGCGTTGACGTGGGTGTGCAGCTGCCAGACGGTGCTCAGCGGTGCGTTGATGTCGATCTCGTGGTGGGCGCGCACTGGAGCGTCGGCGTCTATCCCGGCTGGGACGCTCATCGCTTCCTCCTCATCGCCGATGCCCTGATCAGCGTGATCGTACGGCGACGGCCCTGCGAGCGGTTGCCGGTCGCTACGCCTGCGGGTCTGCCTGCCCGAGGGTGGCCAGGGCCCGGCGCAGCTCTCGGCGTGAGCCGACTCCGAGCTTCGTGTACACCTTGCTGAGATGCCATTCGACGGTCCGGGTGCTGAGGAATAGCTGGGCTCCGATCTCTACGTTGGTGCGGCCGCCTGCGGCGAGCCGGGCGATGTACGCTTCCTGGGCGGTGAGTTCGCTGACCGTCCCGACCGTCCGCTTGCGCACCGTGTCGCCGGTGGCCAGCAGTTCGCGCCGGGCCCGCCCGGCGAACGCCTCGATGCCCATCGTGGTGAACAGGCCGTGGGCGGTCCGCAGCTCGGCGCGGGCGTCCCGGCGCCGGTTCTCGCGGCGCAGCCATTCGCCGTACACGAGGTGGGCGCGGGCTACGGCCGGGCGCATGCGGGTCCGGCCGAGCCGCTCGATCGCCTCGCGATAGCAGTTCTCCGCGGTCTCACCCTCGCTCAGCAGGGCACGCGAGCGCGCCTCGGTGCCAATTGCCCAGTCGGTGCCGCTGGCGCGGGTCGTCTCGGAAAGCCGCTGCAGTGCGTCGGATGCGCGCGCGGGCTGGCCATTGCGGACGGCCGCCTCGACCAGCTCGGTGAGCGACCAGCCGAGGACGCCTATGTCGTCGTACTCGCAGACCAGCTCGGCGGCGGCCAGAGCCTTGTCGTAGTGGCCGAGGCCGTTGTAAAGCAAGGCGGCGGCGTACCCGGTAGTCACTCCCCTCCCCTCACCCCGGCTGTTCAGGCCGTCCATGGTGGCCTGGATGAGTTCGGTGGCCTCGGCCTCATGGCCCCGCCACGCGGCGATGCCCGTGACACCGTAGGGCGTGAGCTGGGTCCCGGTCGCGTCGGCGACCGCCTGCGCCTCCGCGATGAGCGCCGCGCCCTGCTGCAGCTCGCCCTCGTGGGTGTGCAGGAGGATACGGGACCGGATTGCGAGCGGGAGCTCACTGAGTGCCCCTGCTGCACGCGCGAGCTCGACGTGTCGGCTGGCCAGGATGTGCCATGTCTCGTCGTCCCACACCGCCATGGCTGCCCGTTCGGCGAGCCACAGCCAGCTGAGCCCCTCCTCCGCCGAGATGTCCTGGCTGCGGAAGGTAAGTAGCGCCCGTCTCAAGGCGGGCGTCCCGGCCGCGTAGCCCTCCGTGACCAGCAGCGCCAGGCCGTCCAGGAGCAGGTCGCGGGCGCGCGCCGGCGCCGGTGGCGCGGGTGCCATACGTGCGGCTCTGGCCACGTCCCCGACCGCCGGAGACAGCCGGCCGACGAACAACGCGGCGGTGAACGCCTCTAGGTAGGTCTCGCGGGCCAGCCCGACGTCCAGCGCCTCGAGCTGCTTGGCCGCGCTGAGCAGGAGCGGGGGCGCGTCACGGCCATGGCTCGACGCGAACGCGATCTGCGCGCGCAACAGATCGCCGCGGGCACGCTGCAGTTCATCCAGCGGCCCGGCCTGCGCCATGGCCAGCAGGCCGAGCGCGGCGTCGAGGGCGCCAGCCTGGTGCTTGGCTTGCGCTGCGGCTAGCGCCCGCTGTGCGCGGCGCCCCGGGTCGAGCGTCAGCCGGGTGGACTGCTCCAGGAACGCGGCCGCCGCCGCGAGACCACCGCGGCGCTGGGCCCGGCCTGCGGACCGTTCAAGTTCGGCAGCAACTTCCTCATCTGGGCCCGGCGCGGCCTGGGCCCGGTGCCAGGCCCGCCGGTCGGGATCGACCGCCGGGTCGGTGGCGTCGGCCAGCGCGCCGTGCAGCTCCTGCCTCGTCTGGACCGAGGCCGACCGGTAGGCCGCCGAGCGGACCAGCGGATGCCGGAACCGCACCCGGGCGCTGAACTCTGCCAGTCCCGCCTCTGCCGCCGACCTTGCCGCCCCGGCGCCGATTGCGAGCCGCCCGGCCGCCCGCCACACCAGCACCGGATCGCCGGTTGGATCGGCCGCCGCCAGCTGCATCAGTCGCTGCGTCTGTCTCGGCAGCGCCTCGAGCTGCCGCCCGAGGCTCTCCTCGATCCGCCCGTCGAGCGGTACCGCGCTGCTGACCCCGAACCCGCCCGTTAGCTGTGCCGGCGTCAACCCTCGCGGCAGCTCCAGCAACGCCAGCGGGTTGCCGTGCGTGTCGGCGATGACGCGGTCCCGGACTTGCGCGTCCAGCGGCCCGGTCAGTCCGGTCAGTACCGACTCCAGTAGCGCCGCCGCATCGTCCTCGGCCAGGCCCTCCACCACGAGCTCCGGCAGCCCGGTCACGTCTTCGCCCGGAACCCGCGTCGCGAACACCAGGCCCACCGGCTCGGCCGCCAGCCGCCGGGCCGCGAACCCGAGTGCCTGCGCTGAGGCGTGGTCCAGCCACTGCTGGTCATCCACCACGCAGATCAGCGGGCGTTCCGCCGCCGCCTCGGACAGCAGGCCCAGCACGGCCAGGCCGACGAGAAACCGGTCCGGGACTGGGCCAGCGCTGACACCGAACGCGGTCAGCAGCGCTTCGCGTTGCGGAACCGGAAGAGACTCAGCGTGGTCGAGCATCGGCGCGCACAGCTGATGCAGTGCCGCGAAGGCCAGCTCCATTTCCGACTGCACGCCCGCCGCCCGCGCTACCCGGCATCCCGAGGCCCGCCCGGCCAGGTAGTCCAGCAGAACGGTCTTGCCCACGCCGGGCTCACCGCGCACCACCAGGGCCCGGCCCTCACCGGCCCGCACGCCGACAACGAACCGGTCAAGTACGCCACGTTCCCTCAGCCGGTCCGTTAGCCCTGCTGCGGACCCCCTGATACCAGAATGTGCCGTCATCGGCCTCCCAGGAGGACACCATTAACGCCGCCTGTCAGCCTATGGGGGGACTGAACCAGGAAACCAGGCGCTCGGCCGCTGTTGAGGGGAGATCTGCACCGTTACTCCCGACATCGGCGGGCCAACGGAGTGGCCGCCAGCGTGATGCGGATGAAGGCGCAGCAGATGGTTCCGAGCGGGTACTGGCGTGGCCCGGGCCGCAGACCGAAGCACCGGCCAGTGGTTACCACGGGCGCGACGCGCCCCCCCAGAGCGCGACGCTGAGGCAAGTACCACCCTGCGGATCAGCCGGGCCGGCGTCTCGCCCCCGCAGGCGCCGGCCATTCCCGCCAGCGGAAGGAAACCCCATGCCCGCAATCGCCGTCGCCCAGGAGAACAACACCGACATCGAGATCCACTACGAGGATCACGGCGCTGGCCAGCCCGTCGTGCTGATCCACGGCTACCCGCTCAGCGGCCGCGGCTGGGACAAGCAGGTCCCGGTCCTGCTGGACGCCGGGTACCGGGTCATCACGTACGACCGGCGCGGGTTCGGCCAGTCCAGCCAGCCGACGTTCGGGTACGACTACGACACTTTCGCCTCACCGACGACGTCTACAGCATCCGCTTCGCCTGGCTGAGCAAAGGCAAGATCCCCTCATCCCGCCTCAAACCACACGACGACCTGCTGCCCGACTTTCCCTACACCGGGCCGCCGAGCCCCTAGCCGCCCGGGGCGGATCTTTCCTCCGCGCCAGCTGCTGGGCCGGGGTGGTCATCCACAGCGTCTACCACAATCCAGGAGGTGCCTGTCCATGGAATACCTCGTCAGCATGACCACCCATGTTCCGGACGGAACGCCGGAAGAAGCGGTCCAGGACATCCGCGCCCGCGAGGCCGTCCGGTCGCGCGAGCTCACGGCCCAGGGACACCTGCTGCGGCTGTGGCGCCCGCCGCTGCAACCGGGCGAATGGCGCACCCTCGGGCTGTTCACCGCCGC
>Ga0207700_10000378_pt1 | contig 25808 bp, 24 predicted proteins | sample LARL82metaG_FD_184348 | JGI IMG/M metagenome (GOLD analysis project Ga0207700, IMG submission 184348) | Corn, switchgrass and miscanthus rhizosphere microbial communities from Kellogg Biological Station, Michigan, USA - LAR L8-2 metaG... | ecosystem: Host-associated > Plants > Roots >...
GCGGCAGCCGATGAACTACGAGATCCACCTCGGCCACGACCAGGACCAGCTGCCGCACCTGCCAGGCAACGTCAGCGCCGAGCCGAGCGAGGTGAACCAGCGCGAGTTCTACCGGTTCTGGCTCGAGGTGATGTCAGACTCCCGAAGGTGAGCACAGTGCGAGCACGCCCCGTCGTTGATGCGCACATCCACTATCTTCCACCCGCACTGCTCAACGTCTTCATGAGACGGGCGAGGCCGCCGCGGGCAGAGCGGCAGGACGAGTGGCTCGTGCTGGATTTCGGCGATGATTACGTGGAACGAATCGACGCCCGTCTGACCGAGCCCGAGCACCTACGTGAAAATCTTCACCGGGCGGGAATCGACATCGCGCTCGTCAGCATCAACCAGCCCGGCGTCCTTCGGCTGCCACCGCCCGAGGCCAGGGCCGTCGCCCGGGATGCAAACGACGAGCTCGCCGATCTGGTCGGTGAGAGCCGGGGTGCGGTGGAGGGCCTCGCCACGCTGCCGTGGCAGGCCACCGATGATGCGGTCGATGAACTCGGGCGGGCCGCGTCGCTCGGGCTCAGGGGGGCGATGGCCTGCTCCAACGTGGCAGGCCGGCCGCTTGACGATCCCGCCTTCGACGCAACCTTCGAGGCGGCCGCGTCGCTTTCGATGCCGCTCCTGCTCCACCCGACGGTGCCAGCACAGGCTTCCGCTCTGCAGGAGCACGGGCTCATCTGCGCGGCGGGCTTCTTGTTCGACACGACCACCGCGATCTTGCGGATGGTCTTCTCGGGGACGTTCGATCGCCATCCCCGGCTGAAGATGATCCTCGCTCATGCCGGCAGCCTGCTGCCCCTTCTGATCGGCCGTGCCGACCGGGAGTATGCCAGGAACGCACTGCCGGGTGCTCTTCCCGAGGGGCGACAACCCAGTGACTACGTACGCAGGCTGTACACCGACACGATCGCTGGCTCGCCCAGGGCACTTGAGCTAGCCATCGAGTTGTTCGGTGCGGATCGGGTCTGCTTCGGCAGCGACTACCCCTTCGGCAACCAGCAGAAGGCACTTGACCTCGTGCACGCGGCCTCCCTGCCACCTGAGACCGTCTCGGCTGTCTGCGGGGGAAATGCGACCGAGCTGTTCGATCTCAAGCTGACCCACGATCCGGCGCGGGAGACGGGGATGCGGTGAACAGTTACCGCGAGCCGCGGTGACCAGCCAGGAGTACGAGGCGCAGGTCAGCCGGAACGGTCTCGCATCGGCGATGCGCCGGCCTGGTGGTCGTCCGATGACATCGGGGAACGGTGAAGGAGCCAGTGGTGCCAGAGCGACCGGAAGCCATGGTCCGGGAGATCAAGACTCACCTGACGGCAGAGAGCAGCCGGGACCTGGAGGCGCTCCTAGCCGGCATGACGGACGACTGCTACAACCTTGTGCTTTGTGACCCCTCGCCGTTGTACCAGGGACCCGAGGCGGTCGCGAGGCGGTACCGAGGCCTGTGGACCGCCTTCCCCGATCTTCACGTGCGGCTGCGGCGCCTGGTCGCGATCGACGGTGATCTGGCGGTGACCGAGCACACGCTGTCGGGCACCCACGGCGGCCCTCTGTTCGGAGTCGGTCCAACCGGCCGCCCGGTGCAAGTCGAGACCGTCGTCATCTGGGAGTTCGCCGGCCAGCGGATCCGGGGCGAGACGGTGTACTTCGACCTCGCGACCATGCTCCGGCAGGTAGGGGCGCTGGCACTACCCGGGGGCGACTCTGCTCCCCATGCGCGGTGAGCTCAGCCTTGCTGCCCGCCGCTACTCCTCTGGCTGCCACAGGCCGCGCAGCTGCTCCCACTCGGCCTGGGCTGGATCTTCCGCGGGCGGGACGTATCGCGCTCCGGGGAACGTTCGCGCCGGTGCCGTGAAGCTTCCTCTGGAGATGAGCCGCTTGATGTTCGCGCGGTAGATCTCGTCGACGTCGGCATGCTGCAGCGGCTCGTCTTCCAGCCACAGGTTCTTCGGGTGGACCGGCTCCTCGTACATGCGCCGGAAGATCTCCGTTCGCAGGTCCTTCATCCAGTTGGAATTGAGATTCATCGTCCGGAACTGGCGGAGGGCCTCGATGTCGACGATCCCGGCGACGAATGTATTCGCCCCCGATGCAGTATGCCCGAGCACGTTTCCCTGGTAATCGACGACATGCGAGTTGCCCCCCGCGATGTCATACGGATGCTCCATCTTCGGGTGCACATAGACCGGGCCGACATTCGGGCAAATCATGTAGACGTTGTTGAAATGCGCATGTGCCCGGTTCTGCAGCAGCCATGTGCCGCCCGGCTCCAGCCCGGTCTGGGTCATCGGCACCGCCTCGCTGGGACGGTACACAACCTCGGCACCGTTGAAGGCCAGCGCGCGTACCGCCTCGGGGTACTCGCCGTCGGAGCAGCAGATGGTGCCGACATTACCGATGTCGTCGGTGCGCAACACGGGGTAGAACGCGTCGATCCCGTCGCCGAACAGTTCTACCCATCGGTCGTAGACGTCGTGCGGGACGCACGAGTGCTCACGGCACCACAGGTGATTCTTGGCCGCCTTGTGCACGATCCGGCCCTGGGGGGAGATGACGAACAGGGTGTTGAAAAAGCGGTTGTCGATCACCTCGGGCCAGCGCGCCTTGCACTGAGCGACGATGTAGGTTTCGTACTGGCGGGCGAGCCCGGCGAGCCGGTCGGTTTCCGGCCCGGGGATGTCGATGAACAACTCGCGTGCCGCCGTGACGTGCGGGATGTCGAAGATCTCGTCGGTAAACCCGGTCAGGGCACCCTCGGCGAGCGCGATCAGCCGCACGGGCATGTTGATGCCGATGATCGACACGGCGGCGTGGATTGCGTCCTCGACGATCTGCAGGTTCCGTTCGATATCACGCCGACTGCCGATGCCGTGCACAACGGTAGAGACCCCGACGGCCATATAGGGCGCCACCTGCTCCTGCGCGCGTGCGCTCACCGTGTGCCGCCCGGCGTTCTCTCCAGGGGGACGGTTCCGTTGTGCTCTGACAGGCAGCTAGCCACTATGCCTCCTCATGTTGTTGACAGCATGAAGGTGCACGGGCGAGCGTCACAAGACTGTGGTCCGGTGAGCGAAACGGTTGTCCGGTGCGCTCGGGCACGGTTTCGCTCACCGGATCGCACCTATTGCCATCGATGCCCGGGTGCCTTCATGCTGGAGTGCCGCGCGACGCGGGCATCGTGTGGATGTCTTCGATGCCATGAAACCGGGAGGAGCACCCAGGTCCGAAAGGAGCGTCCGTCGTCATCACCCTTTCCTGAGTCGTTGTGCATCACAGACACATGGCACCCTGCCCCGCGTCAGCATGTGATTGACGTCTGACACGACCGACAGGAGATCGTGATGACTGCTTCAAGAACGGACGCTGGCATGGGGCAGCCGCGCGAGGGGCTCCGTACCGTTCTGAAGACCCGCCACGCGGTGATCACTTCGCTGGCCGTGATCACGCCTGCGGGGGCGATCCTCTTCCTGCCCATCCCGATCGTGGCGAATGCGGGCGCGGCGATGCCGCTCTCGATCGTCGTGGCGTTCGTGGTCGTGCTCGTGATCATGAACGCGGTGTACCGATTCTCGCAGCGGATCTCGAGCGCAGGATCCTTCTTCGCCTTCGTCCGCGATTCGCTCGGCGTCCGCAGCGGATTCTTTGCCGGGTGGCTGTTTCTCGCGTTCTACCCCGTCCTCGTCGCGCTGAATATGATCTTGTTCGGCGCGACCCTGAACGGGATCATCCTGGCGCACGGGGGGCCGAACATCCCCTGGTGGCTCCTGATGCTGATCGGGCTGGCCCTTATCTGGGGTGTCGCCATCATCGGCATCCGGCTCTCGGTGCGGTCCGACCTGGCCCTGCTGACATTCGAGTTCTCGGTCCTGCTCGCCCTGGCGCTCACGATCCTGTTCAAGGGCGCGCCGGGCGGGGACTGGCACGCACACGTCTTCAATCCCCAGGCTAGCCCGAGCGGCTTCAGCGGTGTCGTGGTCGGCGCCGTGTTCGGCGTTCTCGCCTTCACCGGGTTCGAGGCGCCTGCTTACCTGGGCGAGGAAGTTGAGCGCCCGCGCCGGACCGTGCCGAGGGCGATCCTGATAACCACGGCCCTCATCGGCGTCGCCTACCTCTTCTTCTTCTACGTCACAACCGTCGGCTACGGACTCTCCAACATCTCGAAGCTGCCAGCCGACCCAGCCCCCTGGGACACGATGGGACGGACCTACTGGGGGTCGGGCCCGACCGTCCTGGTCGACATCGCCTCGGCCGTCGCCTTGATCGCTGGCGGGCTCGCGGCCCAGAATGGCGCAGCGCGGATGGTGTACGCGCTGGGTCGCGACGGGCTGATGCCACGTCCGCTCGGTCGCACCCTGCGCCGTTTCCGCACGCCCGGGGCGGCGCTCACCGTCATTTTCGGAGGCTCAATCGCGATGGGGCTCGGCTTCGGCCTCGGCTTCCAGCCGCTCCCGGCCTTTTCGCTGCTGAGCCTGATCGTGACGCTCTGCGCGCTCGGCGTGTACGCGCTCGCGCAAGTCGGCCTCGCGCGATACTTCTGGCGACTAGGCCAGTTCAACCCGTTCTGGCACGGGCTCGTGCCGACGCTGGCGGCCGCCGCGATCGTCTACCTGTTCATCAAGAACATATCGCCGAAACCACCGTATCCGTCCGACCTCGCGATCTGGATCGCGATCGGCTGGGCGATCGCCGGGATCCTCGGCATGATCGGACTCATGATCTTCAAACCTGGCCGGCTCGCAGAAGCAGCCGAAATCATCGGGGAAGGTGATACGCCCGAGGAGAGAGGGCTCCTCGAGGCCTAGCAGCCGTGACATATAGGGGAACGGGACGCCTTGCTCGTGAGAGCACAGGAAAGGATGCACCTAAATACTTATGGACATCCAGGACTTCACCAATCCTGACGTGATAGCACAGTCGGAGAAACACGGATACTCGCATCCTCTCGATCCGCTGTCGGCCGACGAGATCCGGCTGGCTCGTTCGATCGTGCAGCAGCTCCCGGAGCTGTCCGGTGACACCTACTTTCCGGCGATCCGGCTCCTGGAACCGCCCAAGCAGATCGTTCGTGACTTCTCCGCAGGGCAGGCATTCGAGCGACGGGCCTGGGTTGTCGCGCATGACTTCACGACCCATGAGCTCTGCGACGGCGTTGTCTCTCTCGACCGCCGAGAGGTGCTTGAGTGGAACGCGAGGCCGGGCCTGCAGGGCCCTCTCCTGCTCCAGGAATACGACGCGGCGATCGAGCTCATCAAGCTGGATCCTCGCTGGCAGGACGCCATCCACCGGCGGGGGATCGACGACCTGGACACCGTCAGGGTCGACGCCTGGATGATCGGGAATTTCGGCATTCCCGAGCACGAAGGCCGACGACTGTGCGCCTCTCTCGCTTATCTTCGGGACCAGACTCCCGATCTCCCTTACGCCCGGCCGATCGAAGGCGTCGTTGCCTACGTGGATCTCGATACCAGGGAGGTCATTGAGGTCCTGGACCCCGACCCTGTTCCGGTTCCCGTCGATCCTGGCCGGTACGATCCCGGCGCCGTCGGCCCGCTCCGGGCCGATCTGCGCCCGATAGAGATAACACAGCCCGAAGGAGTCAGCTTCGAGGCTCGCGGACACGAGATCGCGTGGCAGCGGTGGCGGTTCCGCTGGTCCTTCAACGCGCGCGAGGGCCTGGTGCTGCACACGATCGGACTCGAGGATGACGGCGAGTTGCGGCCGATCGCACACCGGATTTCTGTGTCGGAGATGGTGGTGCCGTACGGGGATCCAAGTCCTGCGCACTACTGGCAGGGGGCATTTGACGTCGGAGATTTCGGCATCGGACGCGCAGCGAACTCGCTCGAACTTGGCTGCGACTGTCTTGGTGTGATCCAGTACTTCGACGTGACTATCCACGACGACCAGGGCGAGCCCGTCCTCATTCCGCGGGTCATCTGCCTGCATGAGGAGGATTACTCGATCCTCTGGAAGCACTGGGACTTCATCGATGACCATACGCAGGTGCGTCGTCAGCGCCGCCTGGTCCTGTCCTACATCGGCACCAATCTGAATTATGAGTACGGCTACTACTGGTACTTCTATCTCGACGGCACGCTCGAGTTCGAGGTAAAGCTGACCGGCGTCATGCAGACTAAGGGTCTCGCTCCGGGGAGGGAAGACCGCTATTCGGTGGTCGTAGCGCCGGGAGTCGGCGCGATACATCACCAGCATCTGTTCAATGTCCGCATGAACATGGAGGTGGACGGACCCGCGAACACGGTCCATGAGGTGGATCTCGTGGCGGCTCCAGAGAGCCGGGAGAATCCGTGGGGCAATGCGATGGTCATGAAGGTGACGCCGCTTCTGCGGGAGAGCAATGCGCGACGGTCAATCGACGCACGCGCCGGGCGCAGCTGGGTCGTCACGAGCGCGAACCGCCAGAACGCGCTAGGTCAGCCGACCGGTTACCAGCTCCTCCCACAGGGCTCGCCGTTGCTCCTCGCGCCGCCGGGCACGTGGCTCGGCAAACGGGCCGCGTTCGCCCGGCATCACCTGTGGGTAACCCCCTTCCATCCCGACGAGCGGCACGCGGGTGGCGAGTACCCGAACCAGCATCACGGCGGCCTGGGCCTGCCGGCCTGGACCGCAGCAGACCGGCCGCTCGATGGAGAAGATCTAGTCCTCTGGCACACTTTCGGGCTCTCGCATATCGCCCGGCCTGAGGACTGGCCGGTAATGCCGGTCGAACACTGCGGTTTCAGGCTGCGCCCCTGGGGTTTCTTCGACCGCAACCCGACTCTGGACGTTCCGCCGACGGCAGCAGGCCACGGTCAGAGCGACCGGTGAAACGGAGCCGAACTGGCACTACTTGGCTTCCGGCCTCGAACAGAAACGGATGACACGAATGGATGACATCGGGGACCTGCTCCAAGCCCGGCACCACTGGATCGGGGGTGAGTGGCGGCCGTCTCGCGGTAGTGGCCTGTTCGAGGTCGTGGATCCCAGCACTGAGCAAGTGCTCGGCGTCATTTCCAGCGCGACCGGGCCCGACGTGGACGACGCGGTTCGCGCGGCGTCGCGCGCGCTCCCTGCGTGGTCGCAAACGCCACTGGAGGAGCGCCTGCTGCTGCTCGAAAGGCTCTGCGATGTCATCGACGACAGCACCGGCGACTTCGCGAGCCTGATCACGCAGGAAGTCGGCGCGCCGGTAGCCATATCGGCGCCCATGCACGTCGGCCTGGCACTCCAGATCTTCCGCTCGTTCATCGCACTGGGCAGGCAGCTGCCGCTCGAGGAACGGGTCGGAGAGTCGCTGCTCCTGCGAGAGCCCGTGGGTGTGGTGGCCTGCATCACGCCGTGGAACCTCCCGCTGATCCTTATCGCGCAAAAGCTTGCCCCGGCGCTCGTAGCCGGGTGCACCGTCGTCCTCAAGCCGAGCGAGCTCACCCCGTTCAACGCTCTCTGGCTGGCCCGCGCAGCGCACAAGGCCGGGTATCCGCCGGGCACGTTCAACGTCGTGACCGGTGACGGGCCGACCGCGGGCGAGGCCCTGGTGCAGCATCCCGACGTCAGCAAGATCTCCTTCACGGGGTCGACGCGAGCAGGACGCCGGATCGCGGCACTCGCCGCCGGAACGGTGAAGAGAGTGGGACTGGAACTCGGCGGCAAGAGCGCGAACGTAATCCTGGAGGATGGCGAACTGGAGCGAGCAATCACGACCGGTGTGCACCAGGCGTGCTTCAACTCTGGTCAGTCGTGTATCGCGTGGAGTCGGATCCTGGTCCCCCGAAGCCGTCTGGCGGATGCCGTCGACCTCGCCGCTGGGGTCGCATCGGGTTTGAAAGTCGGTGACCCGCACGCTCCCGATACGGAACTCGGCCCTCTCGTGTCTGCGGCAGCGATGTCCCGGGTACACAACTACATCCGAAATGGACTCGACGAGGGGGCGAGTATCGCTACCGGAGGAACCGAGCGTCCCGCCCACCTTCCTTGCGGGTACTACGTCTCCCCCACCGTCTTCTCTGGCGTTACCCCGGAGATGACCATCGCGCGCGAGGAGATCTTCGGGCCCGTCGTGTGCATTCTCACGTACGACAGTGAGGAGGAGGCGGTGGCGATCGCCAATAGCACCGAGTACGGCCTGCACGGATCCGTATGGTCAGAGGACGAGGGCCGAGCACTATCGGTGGCCCGGAGGATCCGCACCGGGATGCTGAACATCAACGGCTACGGCTTCGACGCGATGGCCCCGTTCGGCGGGTGCAAGCAGTCAGGTCTCGGCCGGGAGCTTGGGACGGCCGGCCTGGAAGAATTCTTCGAGATCAAGGTGGTGCAGACCCTCCGTGCATGACCTGCCGCTACACAGGTCTTCACCATTCCTGCGGCTGGAGGCAATGATTGTCCGGCCCATTACGCAGAAAGACTCCTGCGCTGGGCAATCACTCCCCCATTGACCTGGTGAGACCGAGCACCCTGGTGAGTCCGAGGGCGGCGGTCCGCACAGCCGCGGCGGTGCGTTCCGGGCGAAAACGCGTGGTGGGCCCGGTAACGGATATCGCCGCCCAGGCTCGCCCCGCAGGATTCAGCAAGGGGCTGCCGACGCAGGTGATCCCCAGCTCATATTCTTCCCGATCGTAGGCCACGCCGGTTTCAACCGCGTGCGTAAGCTCAAGTTCGAGCCGGCGCGGGTCCGTAATCGTGTAGCTGGTTCGGCGCGGAAGCCCATTCTGGATCACGGCCTGCACCAGCTGAGGAGTGGAGTAGGCCAGGATCGCTTTGCCAAGGCTCGTGCAGTAAAGAGGTTTACGGGTCCCCAGCGTTGTCGGGACGGTGCACCCGCGCCGCCCGGCGATCTTTTCGACGTATAGGACTTCGGCATCGTCCAGCACGCCGAGGTGAATGGTCTCGTGGGTAGCTTCGTAGAGGTCTTCCATGAACGGCAACGCGGCTTCGCGCAGTTCCCTCTGACGCGCTACCGAGCTGCCGAGTTCAAACAGCTTCAGCCCTAGCTGGTACTCCTCTCCTACACGTTCCAGCACGTGGAGCTCGATGAGTTGATTGGCCAACCGGTAGGCAGTGGCCTTAGCCAGCCCCGACCGGCGAGCCAGTTCAGCTAACCCAACGCTCGTGCCATCCGCACCGATGACCTCTAGCAAGGCGAAAGCCCGTTCCAGCACCGACGTTCCGGTTCGCCCAGTGGACCGCATGTCATGCATCTTGACTCCCCCGGCCAGTCCTGTCAATAACGACCCGGTAGTAACGGCCTAGGGACGAAGACCAGGTACCGCGGCTGGCAACTGCCCTGCGGGATCGCCCGGTCCCCGCCGCCGGTGACCGGCAACGAACCCAGCCCGGGGGGCTCGTTCCCATCCAGGCCGGAGGCTTCCGCATGCGAACCCGCCACGCCGGAATCAGCTGTTTCACTCATCGGACCGCATGCCTTGCAACGCTCCCGGCCGCACCTTCATGCTGTCAGTGGAATTAGGAGGCAGAGTGCTGAGTGAGGCCCAACGTCGGCAGGTGAGCGCTACGCTGGCCGACGCTGAACGGCGGAGCGCGCCGGTCCCTCCGCTAAGCGAGACCTTTCCTGCTATTGACACCGGCGACGCCTATGCCATCCAGCGCATGGGAATTGAGCAGCGAATGGCGAGCGGCGCTCGGCTGGCCGGCCATAAGGTCGGTCTCACCTCTCGTGCCATGCAGGAGCAGTTCAACGTCGCTGAGCCTGACTACGGCCATCTGCTTTCCGACATGTTCGTCCTTGAGGGCATGACCATTCCCGCTAATGAGCTATGTTCGCCCCGCGCTGAGCCTGAGGTTGCATTCGTCCTGAAACACTCACTCACTGGTCCCGGCCTTACCGTGGCGGACGTCCTGCGGGCGACCGACTTTATCCTGCCCGCGATAGAAGTGATCGACAGCCGCATCGCGGACTGGCGAATAACGCTGCCCGATACGGTTGCCGACAACGCTAGTTCCGCCCGGGTAGTGCTTGGCGCTAATCCGGTTCCACCTAGCAGATTCGACTTGCGCCTCATCGGCGCGGTGGTCTTGAAGAAGGGCAAGATAGAGGAGACTGGTGTGTCCGGCGCCGTGCTCGGCAATCCAGTGAGTGCCGTCTGCTGGCTTGCTAACAAGCTTGCGAGCTTTGAGGTCGGACTCGAGGCGGGTCAGGTAGTGATGCCCGGTTCCTGCACCCGTGCCATCCCAGTCGGACCTGGTGATCACGTACGCGCGGAATTCGACGGGCTTGGCTTTGTGTCCGCCCGCTTCAACGGCATGTCAGCCGCATGAGCCCGGATATCTCTCGACCAGGTGAGGCGACCATGAGCACAGCCAGTCAGCAAGCACCCGCCAAGGTGCCTGCCGCCATAGTCGGATCGGGCAACATCGGCACTGACCTGCTGTATAAGCTCCACCGCTCGGAGGTCATCGAGCCCCGGTACATGGTCGGCATCGACCCAGACAGCGAAGGTCTTCGACGGGCCGCCAGCCTCGGCCTCGAGGTATCCGCAGCCGGGGTGGAGTGGCTGCTAGCCCGGACCGACCCGCCCAGGCTGGTGTTCGAGGCCACCTCCGCCCAGGTACATGCCGCCAACGCCCCACGCTACGAGGCCGCCGGGATCCAGGCCGTCGACCTGACGCCTGCGGCGGTCGGCCCCTACGTCATCCCGACGGCCAACCTGACCGAGCACCTCGCGGCGAGGAACGTCAACCTCATCAGCTGCGGCGGCCAGGCCACGATCCCCATCGTCCGTGCCGTGACCCGGGTAGCCGAAGTGGCTTATGCGGAAATCGTCGCCAGCGTGGCCTCGGCATCCGCAGGCCCGGGCACCCGGTCTAACATCGACGAGTTCACCCGTACCACCGCGCTCGGCATCGAGACCGTCGGCGGGGCTAAACGCGGCAAGGCCATCATCGTGCTCAATCCGGCCGACCCTCCGCTCATCATGCGGGACACGATTTTCTGCTCCCTTCCCCCGGGCACCGACCATGCGGCGATCGTGCGATCGATCGAGGCGACGGTGGCAGCAGTCCAGGGCTATGTGCCGGGTTACCGGTTGCTCGCTGAGCCCCAGTTCGGCGGCTCGCCCAATGGCGCCGACGGGGATCGAGTAGTGATCCTCGTCGAGGTGGAGGGAGCGGGTGACTACCTACCGCCGTATTCCGGCAACTTGGACATCATGACCTCTGCCGCGACAAAGGTTGGCGAGGAATTTGCCCGGCACCTGATCGGGGTGACCCGCTGATGCCGTACTCGGCAGACCTTGACGTCCGCGTTACGGACTCATCCCTTCGAGACGGCTCACACGCCGTCAGGCACCGGTTCTGCGAGGATGACGTGCGCAGTGTCGTCGCAGCGCTGGACCGGGCCGGCGTGCCAGTGATCGAGGTGACGCACGGGGACGGGCTCGGCGGATCGTCGTTCACCTATGGGCTGTCCGCGACCGATGAGCAACTCCTCATCCGCACTGCGGCCGAAACCGCGGCCCAAGCCAAGATTGCCGTGCTCATGTTGCCCGGCATAGGCACGATGGACGATATGCGCGCTGCCTGCGATGCCGGCGCGACGGTAGTACGTATCGCGACGCATTGCACAGAAGCCGACATCGCCATCCAGCACTTCGGGCTGGCACGACAACTGGGGATGGAAACCGTCGGATTCTTGATGATGGCCCATTCCCAGCCTCCGCAAATACTTGCGAAGCAAGCACGGATCATGGCGGACGCAGGAGCGGAATGCGTGTACGTCACTGACTCTGCGGGAGCTCTGGTGCTAGAGGAGGCGGCCGAGCGTGTGGCCGCCCTCGTAGCCGAAGTCGGAGCGGACGCACAGGTCGGCTTCCACGGGCATCAGAACCTCGGGATCGCGGTGGCGAACACGGTCGCGGCTATCGGCTCCGGCGCCACCCAGGTCGACGGCTGCACCCGCGCGCTCGGAGCCGGAGCCGGTAACACGCCGACCGAAGTACTCGTAGCCGTCCTTGACAAGCTGCGCATCCGAACGGGCATCGATACCCTGGCCATGATCGACCTGGCTGAGGACGTGGTCCGGCCGCTCATGGATGGCGAATGCGTCATCAACCGGATGTCACTGTTGATGGGATACGCCGGTGTCTACTCGAGCTTCCTGCGCCACGCCGAGCAGGCGGCTCAGTCCTACGGTGTATCAGGCGCGGAACTCCTCCTACGTGCTGGCCGTCGCAAGCTGGTCGGCGGCCAGGAGGACCAGTTGATCGGCATCGCTGTCGAACTGGCGACCGAACGGGCCCGAGATGATCACCACTGACATCGGCAAGTGGGCCGACTACCTCGCCACCGCCGCTCTCCGTAACGAGGCGGTGTCCCCGATCACCGATGTCGAACCCACGCTCACCGTGCAGGACGCCTATGCCATCCAAGACGCGATCATCGAGCGCCGGCTGGCGTCTGGGGAGCGACTGGTCGGTGCCAAGGTAGGCCTGACCTCGCGCGCCAAGCAGCAGGAGATGGGAATCAACGAGCCCGTCTACGGCTGGCTCACCGACGCCATGGCACTCGAGGCAGACTCGTCCCTGAGGCTGAGCACACTGATCCACCCCCGGGTGGAACCCGAGATCGTATTCATCCTGGGTAAGGCACTGGCCGGGCCCGGGGTCGGCATTCATGACGTACTGGACGCTACCTCGGCGATCTGCTGCGGCCTTGAGGTCCTCGACAGCAGGTTCATCGACTTCCGCTTCCTGCTCCCAGACGTGATCGCCGACAACACGTCGGCATCGCACTTCGTTCTCGGCACGACCCAGGTCCCGCCGACAGGAATCGATCTATCGCTGGCCGGCTGCCTATTCGAGGAGAACGGGGCTGTCGCCGCGACTGCCGCCGGGGCGGCCATCCTCGGTCACCCGGCCGCGGCGGTGGCCAAACTCGCTAACTTCCTCGGCCCGCGAGGACGTCACCTCGAGGCAGGCTGGATCGTGCTCTCCGGTGGTCTAACCACAGCTCGGGCGATGACATCGGGCTCAGAGCTCGTCGCGACGTTCGCCCATCTCGGCCGAGCGGGGATCACGGCCGAGGCCTGACGCCTTAGAGTCCTGCGGCGGCAGCGAGGGCTTCCAGCGCGGGGATGGCGCGCCGCGGCGGGTGATTGTGTCGATGATCCGGGCCGTGTGAGCTGGCTGCGCGGGCCCGGCTGGTCCGCCGGGTGCCGGACGTGGTGTTTAATGGATGCTGGTTGTAGTCGAAATTCGTTACGTGTACCTGCGCCTGCGAACTTCTGACAGCGGGCGCCGCGAGTACACGGCCAGGTCTTCCTGGCAGGCTGGCGGTCGCGATAACCCGGGGTGCACGCACGTGCCTCCCGAACGATCGTCTCCGAAGGAGAAGACATGGCTGAAGGCACCGTCAAGTGGTTCAACGCCGACAAGGGCTACGGGTTCATCGCCCCCGACGACGGGACCGCCGACGTGTTCGTCCATCACTCCGCCATCCAGGCTGACGGCTTCCGCAGCCTGGAGGACAACCAGCGGGTCGGCTATACCCCTGGCCGGGGCCCGAAGGGCCCGCAGGCCGAGGACGTCCGCCCGATCTGACGGCTAGCGGACCGGGCCGGGCGCCTGCTGGGCTGCCCGTCCCGGTCTGCCCCCCCGAGATTTCCCCGGTCCGGGATGGCGCGGCGGGGCGATGCCCCAACTGGTCAGCTGACCGGCGCGGCCTTCCCGTTGGCCGCGCTGGTTCCACCCTCTTCCGCCCCTTGCGGGGTCATCGCGCCACGGCCCGCGGAGCCCAGACCATTTCTGGTGGCGCGGGCCGTTCCGGCACCCCGGCGATGGCCGCCAGATCCGAGCCGTCAATGGTCTCCCGTTCGAGAAGGAGATCGATAACCCGGGCGAGAGTGTCGAGATTCTGGCGCAGCAGCATTGTCGCCCTGCTCTCGGCCTCCCGGAGCAGCTTGGCTACTTCCTGGTCTATGGATCGCTGCGTCCCCTCGGCATAGGGACGGCCGGCGAACGGGTTATCACGGCTCGGTCCTTCCGGGCCGTAGCCGATGGGCCCGACCTCAGCGGAGAAGCCCCATTCCCGCACCATGCGGGTGGCCAGATCGGTAGCACCGGCGAGGTCATCCGCCGCACCGGTCGATGGCTCCCCCAGAACGATGATCTCCGCGGCCCGGCCGCCCAGCCGTACCGCGAGCGTATCGGTGAGGTAGCTACGCGGATACAAGTGGCGTTCGGACTCTGGCAGCTGCTCAGTCACGCCGAGCGCCGCGCCGCGAGGGAGGATGGTGACCTTCGCCACGGGGTCGGCGTGCTCGGACAGTATGGCGACGAGCGCGTGGCCGGATTCGTGCACGGCGACAGAGCGCTTTTCCTCGGGCAGCAACGCGTTGGAGCCGTCGCGCCGGCCGATCAGCAGCCGGTCCCGCGCCGCGGCAAAGTCCGCGGCGGAAAGGACATCGCGCCCATCCCGCACGGCGTTGATCGCCGCTTCGTTCACGAGGTTGGCGAGATCAGCGCCCGAGAATCCCGGTGTCCCACGGGACACCGTGTCGAGATCCACATCGGGACCGAGTTTCTTGCCCCGCCCGTGGATGGCCAGGATCGCCGTCCGCTCCTTCTGGTTGGGCAGCGGGATCTCCACCGTCCGGTCGAAGCGGCCGGGCCGCAGCAGGGCCGTGTCGAGGATCTCGGCCCGGTTGGTCGCCCCCATCACCACCACGCTGGCGCCCGGCTCGAATCCATCCATGTCGGACAGGAGCTGGTTGAGGGTCTGCTCGCGCTCGTCGTTCGAGCCGAACCCACCGGGACCGCGGCGGCCCCCGATGGCGTCGATCTCATCGATGAAGATGATCGACGGAGCATGCTTGCGGGCGTCGGCGAAAAGACTTCGCACCCTTGATGCGCCGACACCGACGAACATCTCAACGAAGCTCGACCCGCTGAGGGCGAAGAAGGGGACGCCCGCCTCGCCGGCGACCGCTTTGGCCAGAAGCGTCTTCCCGGTCCCGGGCGGACCCACCATGAGTACGCCTTTAGGACCGACCGCGCCCGCCCGCGCGTAACGCTGAGGGTGTTTCAAGTAGTCGACGACTTCCATGACCTCGGCCTTGGAACCCTCATAGCCGGCGATGTCCGCGAAGCGCGTGGAAGGGCGCTCCTCATCGTAGAGCTTGGCCTTTGACCGGCCTATGCTCATGATTCCGCCGAGCTGCTTGCGGCCGCGGCGGGCGAGCCAGACGAAGACGCCCACCAGGAGCAGCAGCGGCCACAACGAGAAAAGCAGGCTCGCCACGGAGGACGAGCTCGAATTGGTGCCCGTTACCTGGACGCTATGCGTGAGGAGGAGAGGGGAAAGGGCGTTGTCGTTCAGCGCGGTGGGGATCTGGGAGGTGTAGGCGGCGCCGTTATCTAGCTTCCCGGTCACCAGCCCCGTCGAGCTGATCGTCGCCGTCGAGACCTTATTGGCCGTCACTTCACTGACGAAGGCGCTGTAGCTGAAGTCTCGGGTCGTCGAACCCTTGATACCCGGGTGGAAGAGGAGGAGGGCTCCGAGCACAGCCCCGCCTAGCAGGAGCCACAGCGGCCAGCGCGGGGGTGTCGACGGCGCGGGCGCGGGCGGCCGCTGGTCCAGCTTGTTCATCCTGTTCGGTGGACCCGGCCGGGCGGGGGTCGACCGATGGGCGGTATTCATGCCCTGATGAGGTCGGCGGAGCGGAAAAATTGCATCCATATCAGTCTCGGCTCTAGGAAATTCGAAAACTAGCCACCGAGGTCCAGGGCAGCCGGGCAAAGTCGTCGTGCGCGTGCACGGAAGGAAGACATTTTCCGAACGGCCACCAGACTGGTGCACATTCGGAGCGACCGCAGACGCCGCGATGACCGGCGGACCTGAGCATTAACCCGTGCAGTGCGACCGCCTTCGCATGTGGTCCTTCATCATCTAGAGCGCACGCTCGTCCGTAGATATTTCCGGGAGCAGCACCGCATGCCGCCCGGCCCCGCAGCCGAGGTCAATCGCGCGCCGGCCGACCGCGGGCAACAGGCCCGCCAGCCACGGGCGATCAGGTCCTTCCCGTTCGGCTCGCCTACCCGGTCGTAGTCCATTACCGGCTTTGCCGCTACGGGAACGGGTCAGCGGAGATCTCCGCCGCCGGCCAGCACCGCTATGACCAGTTCCCGCAACGGGCCCTGGAGATCCCGCTCCGCGACGTCCACGGCATGACCGTCGGCCTGGATGTGGTACACGGGCTCGCCGGGCCGGGGCCGGTAGGCGGTCGGAACGCCGGGCGCGGCTTGTTCGGCGAGCCGCGCCCACCGGCCGGCGTCCTTGCGGCTGGCTGTATCCACGGCGCGGGTGAGCACAGAGCCGTCCCCGCCGACCCTGATGACGACGATCATCGCCGGCCAGCCGCTGCTACGGGGCGCGTTCCAGGCCGGTGCGGACCCACGTGCTGCTGCCCCGCTTCCCAGTCCCGGGTGCTTAGCCGGATGCTGTCCGGTGCGGTCCCGCCGCGCCGGGCGGGGACCCGGCCGGGCCGCTGCCCGAGGAGAAGCACGGTGCCTCGGAGGGATGAGGTCTGTGCCGGCACGACGCTATTTCCCTTTCCCGGGGCGGGATGGACCGGGGGCGCTGGCGCGGTAGCGGCGGTCAAAAGCGCCCCCGCTGCGACCGCCTCATGATGTAGAGGCCGGCGAATACGATGATGGCGATGATGATCAAGACAGTGAGCATGGCTCGCTCCTTCGATGGACCCGGGGACCACGAACCGTCGCCGGCGGGTATTCCCCGGTTCCTGCTCAGCAGCCTATGTTAGAATCGAAAAACTAGCAATATGGTTCCAGTATTGTTAATCTTGCGTGCGCTGAGAACTGGATACTGCTGACCGGCCACGCCCGGGTGCTGCTGGCCGCCACCCGCGACCCCCGAATGCGGCTGCGCGCCTGTGGCGGGCCGTGCACAGCAGCGTCCGGCGGTGGTTGGTCAGGAAACTCCAGCTCGTCATCCCTAGCGGCCGCCGAAGTTTCTTGAAAAATTTTGCTAGTTTCCGGTTGCGTAGATAAGCTGAGGACAGGCACCGGGGACTAGCCGCCAAGGGCGGCCAGCGACCACGGCGTCACCGGAGAAGAGGTGGTCCAGATGGTCGCCGCGCTTGTGATCATCATCGTGCTCATCGTGCTCGGCGGGGCGGTAACCGCCGCCCGGTCGATCAAGATCGTTCAGCAGTTCGAGCAGGGCATCGTGTTCCGGTTCGGCCGGATCGAGGCCAAGCCCCGCGGGCCCGGCGTCACCGTGATCCGGCCGGTCGGCGACCGCATGCAGAAGGTCAACATGCAGATCGTCGCGATGACCGTCCCTGCCCAGGACGGCATCACCAAGGACAACGTGACGGTCCGGGTGGACGCGGTGGTGTACTTCCGGGTGGTCGACCCGATCAAGGCGACCATCAACGTGCAGAACTACCTGTTCGCGATCTCCCAGCAGGCGCAGACGTCGCTGCGGTCGATCATCGGCCAGTCCGAGATGGACCAGCTGCTGTCCGAGCGGGACACGGTCAACCGGGAGCTGCGCCGGATCATCGACGAGCCGACCGAGGGGCCGTGGGGCGTCCGGGTCGAGCGGGTGGAGATCAAGGACGTCTCGCTGCCGGAGAGCATGAAGCGGTCGATGTCGCGGCAGGCCGAGGCGGAGCGCGAGCGGCGGGCGCGGATCATCACCGCCGATGGGGAGTACCAGGCGTCCAAGCGGCTGGCCGCGGCGGCCAACGTGATGGCCCGCGACCCCGCCGCGCTGCAGCTAAGGCTGCTGCAGACCGTGGTCGAGGTCGCCGCGGAGAAGAACAGCACGCTGGTGATGCCGGTCCCGGTCGAGCTGCTCAGGTTCTTCGACAAGCTCACCCCCCCGGCGCCCGCGGGCGGCGGGAAGTCAGCCGCGGACTCGGCCTCGCTGGCCGACTTCGGCAACGAGGATGTGGCCAGCGAAGAGGCGGCAATCGAGAGCGGAGCACCGCTCGAGATACCCGCGGTCCCGCCGATCCCCACGCTGCCCGTGCAGGCAGCCAACGGCGAGCTGGCCGCCGCCGTGGTGCCGCAGCCGGGCGCGGTGGCCCGGCACACCGACGACGCAGACTCGGGCGCATAGGCTCCGCTCCCTGATCTGGGGACGTCGGCGCGGCGATCACTGCCTGCCTTCCCTGAGGCCTCCGCTAGTCCGGCGCTGTTGCTGGCCATCGCCGGTCAGTGTGGCGTGCGCGATCGCCCCGCTGACCGGCCAGGAAGTCGAACACGTCCGCGGCGGTGACCTCTAATCCGGCCACCGGTTATATGTGCTTGTAGTACGTGGCGAACGCGGCGGGAGCCGGCGAGAACGGCCCGGTGGCGATCTGGACGACGCCAACGTGGTTCACCCGCTGATACTCCTGCGGGTTCAAGCTCTGCAGGGCCGTTCCGTCGATGAGGCAGTTGAAGAACTTCAGTTTCCCGAAGTTCGGGACGCCAAGGAGAGTTCCGGTACTGCTGGACCACGCGTCGTCGCCGATCCAGGCGGCGTTGGCACTTGCGCCCGCCCCGGTGATCGTATTCGTGACGCTGACGCCTTTGGTCGTGTCCGTGACCTGGACCGTGATGCCCGAGGTGGTCACGCTCGCGGACAGGTTGATGACATCACCCGCGGACAACGGCGTGCTCGTGTAGTTGGCCTCGGTCCCGTTGACGAGCAGCCACGGGAAGTAAACGGCCTTGCCTTTTGCGCACCCGGTGAACACGCCTGCGACCGAGTCGCTCTTAAAGTTGTTTGCCGCCACGCCCACGTCGGCGGAAATGCCGACGGACGCGGTCGTGCAGGACAGCGCGGGCACGGTGAAGGTCGCCGCCGACGAGGTCGCCGATCCGGCGGTGACCGAGGTCTGGTAACCGGCGAACGTGCGCGTGCTGGTCGGCGCGGCGGTGATCCGGCCAAACGTGTGATCCCGCGCCGCTCCGCCACGACCGCCCGCGAGGCCGGCCAGGCTGATCGCGTTGGACCCGGCACCCGGGTCGACGGACCTGGAATTAGGACCGCGGGCGCCCGGGCCACTGGCGGCCGCGGAGGCGGCGCCTGCCGTCATCACCCCAGACAGTGCCAGCCCGCCAACAGCGGCGGCCGCGACGAGCGTGCGAAGAGCGTGTGGCATGGTAAAGCTCCCTCCTTCGTGAGGGGCCCTGGCATGCCTGATCAGATCACGCATCACCGCCCCCACCTTCCCCTTTTGAGCAGACGCTGCTGGCGCGGGTGGCCATCGATGAGCCGGCAGCTGACCCGTCCGTGGGAGCCGTGCACGGAATCTGGGGTTTTCCGCCGCTATTGCCGGGCGATCCTGGCACGGGCACGACATCGGCGTCAAGACCAGCCGCCCGGCCCTGTCGTCACCAAGGCGCGCACCGTCAGGAGCCGGCCGTTACTGCGTTGCTGCTGCCAGTTCCGCCTGTGTGTGCTCGTCCAGCGTGATGCCGGCGGCCGCCACGTTCTGCTCCAGGTGGGCCACGGATGACGTGCCGGGAATCAGCAGGACGTTGGGCGCAAGGCCCAGCAGCCAGGCAAGCGCGATCTGGGCGGGGGTGTGGTCAAGCCGCTTGGCGGTGCTGCGCAGGCGCTCATTGCCCAGCACCGGGTTGGCCTGGCCGAAGCCGGAGCCCAACGGGAAGAAGGGCACGAAGGCAATCTCCCGCGCGGAGCACTCCTCGAGGATCGGCATCGAGGCGCGATTGGCCAGGTTCAGCGGGTTCTGCACGCACGCGATGGGCGTGCGGTCCAGGGCGTGCAGCAGGTGGTCACGGCTGATGTTGCTCAGGCCGACGCCCCCGATCAGCCCTTCGTCGCGTGCCTGGACCATGGCGGCCAGCTGGTCGTCGAATCGCTGGTCTGGGCTGGCGCCGTCGATGAGCCGCAAGTTGACGGCGGCCAGCTGCCCGACACCGAGGCTGTGCAGGTTGTCCTCGATTCCGCGCCGCAGCTGATCAGGTTCGTCGTAGGGCAGCCAGCCCCCGGACCCGTCGCGACGCGCTCCGACCTTGCTCACCAGCGCCAGGGTGTCCGGGTAGGGGTGCAAAGCCTCCCGGATGAGCTCGTTGGCGACGCCAGGCCCGTAATACTGCGCGGTGTCGATATGGTCCACACCCAGTTCCACCGCGCGCCGCAACACCGCCAGCGCCTCGGCACGGTCACGCGGCGGACCGAACACGCCCGGACCGGGCAGCTGCATCGCACCGAAGCCGATGCGAGATACCGAGAAAACGCCGAGAAGGTAGCGCTGCATGCGCTGATTCTAAATAACCGCGCATGCCAAACGAGCAGTTAGGGACCAGGCCCCGGCAAAGACGCTTCGCACTTTATGATCGTGCGGAGGGATCGGCCGGGCCATCGTGGCCCTCGCCGGTGACTGCTAACCCATGATGCTTTGCGGCCGGGCACCGGCGATGACTTGGGCCTGGTGCATCGTCGTTTCTGGGGGCGGGCAGGCCGCAAGGGGTCTCGCTCGCGGTGAAGCAACGTACCAGGAGGTCATCGTGTCGCAAGTGCGGGTGCACAACTTCTCCGTGTCGCTGGATGGGTTCGGCACGGGCGCGGGGCAAAGCCTGGACGCCCCATTCGGGCACGCGGGAACCCGGCTGCACGAGTGGTTCTTCCCGACCCGCACGTTCCGTGCCATGCAGGGCCAGCCCGGCGGCAGTAGCGGTATCGACGACGCTTTCGCCAGCGCCTGGGGCCCGGGCATCGGCGCCGAGATCATGGGGCGGGGCAAGTTCGGCCCGCACCGCGGCCCCTGGCCGGACCAGGAGTGGAACGGGTGGTGGGGAGACAACCCGCCGTTCCACACCCCGGTCTTTGTTCTCACCCACCATCCCCGGCCCGCCGTCCAGATGAACGGCGGCACCACGTTTACCTTCCTCGACGCCAGCCCCGCCCAGGCGCTGGCGCAGGCGCGCCAGGCCGCCGCGGGCGGGGATGTCCGCATCGGCGGCGGCCCGTCCACCATCCGCGAGTTCCTGGCCGCCGGCCTGATCGACTACCTGCACATCGTCGTGGTGCCGATCGTGCTGGGCCGCGGGGAGCGGCTCTGGGATGGTCTGGAGGGGCTCGAAGACCGTTTCCGGATTGAGGCCGTGACCAGCCCCAGCGGAGTCACTCACGTCACCTTCAGCGGGCGGTAACAGACGGAAACACCGCGAGACACGCCAGCGGCGGGTCCACCGGCCGTTCTTCAGCTCCTACTCCGCCGCCTCGGCGCCCCTGGACCGCCGGCGATCACGGCAGCGCCTCCTGCTGCGGCAGGTACTTAATGCTGCCGAGGACGTGATCCCGGATTATGGCAGCTACCTCTTCCTCATTCCTGCGTTTGAGTGCCCTGACGAGTTGCGCATGCTGGCGAACCGATTCCTGGTGCGGCAGGCCGGCCTGGGGCCCGCGAGGAAACGACCGCCACAGTAGTCGCAGGAGGAGGAGAAGCATCGGCGAGCGCGCACACTCGTAGATCCGGAAGTGAAACTGCCGATTTAGTTCCGCCAGCCGATCGTCATCCGGCTCGCATGCGGCGACTTGCCGGTAGAGAGCTTCGATTTCCGTGACGTCGTCGCTGGTCATCTTGGACACGGCGAGGCTTCCGGCCAGCGCTTCCAATGCGGCCAGGATTCGGTAGTTCTCCTCCATTTCCTCCGACTCGGTGCGCGCGACGGTGGCCCCCCGGTGGACGTCTGCGACCACGAGACCCTCCGACTCGAGGCGCCGCAGCGCCTCCCGCACCGGGGTGTAGCTCACGTCGAACTGTTCGGCGAGGTCGCGCTGGCGAAGTGGCGTGCCGGGGGAGAGTCGCCGGTCGGTGATGAGTTCTCTGAGTGCGTCGGTAACCATGTCACTCTTGCTGACGTATTTGCCCCTTGCCCGCGGTGCTGGCTGCCGGATCACGCCGGAGGGATGGTCGCTGGTCTCGTCGCGTGGGCGGGAAGGATCGTCTACCCGCTCGCCCGCCTCGCTCATGGCTTTCCGGTCCTCATGATGGACGTGGCTGGGGGTTGAGACCGTGCGCAGGAGATCCGGGCGACGCGTCCTGGGCGGATTGGCCGAGAAAAACCTCGCGTATGTCGGGACGGGCGACAATCTCGCTGGCCGGGCCGGCGATCTCGATCCGCCCCGCGACGAGAATGTAGGCCCAGTCGGACACCCCGAGCGCCTCGAACGCCTTCTGCTCGACCAGCAGCACGGCAGTGCCCGAGTCGGCGAGTCGCCGCACCTGGTCCCGCAGCACCGCCCGGGACAGCTCGGGCGACAGGTTAGAAGTCGGCTCATCGAGGACGAGAACCGCCGGCTCGAGCATCAGGACCCGGGCTATCGCGAGCATCTTCCGCTCGCCTCCGCTGAGCTTGCTCGCGGTTCTGGACCGCATGTCCGCCAATGCCGGGAACGTCGACAGCACGGCCTCGATCCTGGCGGTGAGCTGGGGCTTCGTGAGCAGGTAGCCACCCATCTCCAGGTTCTCGGTCACGGTCAGGGTGTCGAACACGTCCTTTGTCTGCGGGACGAAACCCAGCCCCATCCGGGCAAGACGGTGCCCGCGCATGTTCGTTATGTCGCGATCACCGAACGTAACCTTTCCGGCCATGACGGGGAGCCTGCCGGTCACGGCCTTGAGCAAGGTGGACTTGCCGGCGCCGTTCGGCCCTATCACCGAGACCGCTTCCCCGGGCCCGACGCTGATGCTCACACCGGACACGATCGCCGCGGCCCCGTAACCCGCCGCGACATCCTGGAGGCGCAGGACCGCCGGCGGACGCCCCGCGCCGTCCGGCGGCTGGCGCCCGGTCACGCTGTCCGGGCGCTGCGGCGGGTGGCCAGGCCCACCGGGGGGTGGGTTATCCGATGAGGTAGGCATCCAGTACCTCCCGGTCGGCGCGGACCTCGGCCATGGTTCCCTGGGAGATCACCCGTCCCTGGGCCATCACGATGACGGGGTCGCACAGCCGTTCCACCACGGCGAGTTCGTGCTCGATCATGAGCATGGTGAGCCCTTCACCGCGCAGGTCGAGCAGGTGCTGCTCGATCCGCCTGGCCAGGGATGGGTTCACCCCCGCCATGGGCTCATCGAGCAGCAGCAGCGCCGGGGCGGCCATCAGCCCGCGCATCAACTCGAGTAGGCGTTTCTGGCCGCCGCTGAGGTTTCCGGCGTACTCGTCTTCCTTGGCGGACATTTCGAACCGTGCCAGCAGTTGCCGCGCCCGCCCCACCATTTCCCGCTCATCCGGTCGCCAGTACCGCTTGCCGAGCGCAGCCTGCCACAATGCCTCTCCCCGCTGGGACGGCGCAGCTACCAGCAGGTTCTCCAGCACGGTAAGTGCGGCGAACTCGCTGGAGATCTGGAAGGTCCGGGTGATCCCGCGCCGGGCCACCTTGTATGCGGGCAGCCCCGTGATGTCCTGGCCCCGGTAGGAGATCTTCCCGGCGGTCGGTTTGAGTGCGCCGGCGATGACGTTGAGCACGGTCGACTTCCCGGCGCCGTTCGGCCCGATCAGGCCGGTGATCCGGCCGGGTGGGACCTCGAAGGACGCGCCGTTGACCGCATGGACGCCGCCGAACTGGCGGTGCAGGTCGGCCACCGTGAGCAGGGTATCGGCGCCCCCGCTCATCGGCCGGCCCTGGTGGACGTCAGCGGCTGCTCTGCTTCGCGCTCAGCAGCCGGGGAAAAGCGCCGTCGGCGTTCGGGAATGACGCCGCGGGGCCAGAACCACAAGAAGACCAGGGCGAGCACCCCGACGATGATCCACTGCAGGGCGTCGATGAACCCTGGCGGGCCGAACTGCGGGACGAAACGAGTGGCTTCGAGGAAGGCGACCGGCACCAGCAACGCCCCGACCATGACGCCCAGATTGTTCCCGGATCCGCCGACGATGACGGCGGTGAAGTACACGAACGTCTCCGGGTACAGCCAGGAACCGGGCGACCAGGCGGAGATGAACTCGACCAGGATGGCTCCACTGACCCCGGCGATCACGCCGCCGAGCACGAACGCCAGCATGCGCAGCCCGGTGACGTTCTTGCCCAGCGCCGCCGCGGCCTGCTCGTTGTCGCGGACCGCGCGCAGCGTGCGGCCGAGCGGCGAGCTCGTCACAATGTGCACGAGCCAGTAGACGCACAGGCAGATCACCGCCGTGATGCCGACGAACAGCCACTGGTAGCCAATGGGCGAGAGATTGACCGTCGTCGCGAGCGGCTTGGGGACCAGGGCCAGCCCGTTCGGCCCGTTCACCAGACCGACCTGGTTGGTGGCGATGCTGGTCGCGATGAGCGACACCACGAGCATGACCATCGCCTCGTAGTCGCGGCGCAAGCGCCGGATGGCGAAGCTGCCCACCAGCACCGCGAGCAGGCCCCCGACCACCCCGGCCGCCAGAATGGGCAGCGGGAAAGGCCAGTGAGCGCCGCCGACATACTGCTGGAACCCGCCCTTGGTGGCCGGCCCGAGCGTCAGCACCGCGGCGGTGTAGGCGCCGGCGGCCTGGAAGATGATGAAGGCGAAGTTGACCAGCCCGGCCACGCCGAACTGAAGGTTGAGCCCCCAGCAGGCCATCACGTCGACGCCGAGGTAGACCAGCACCGTAGAGATATAGAACTGCCAGGCGACGCTCACGCCGCGACCTCCTTGCGGGTAGCGACCTCCGACAAGATGCCCTGCGGCCGGGCGATGAGGACCACTACCAAGATCACGAAGGCGACCACATCCTTATAGTCAGGGCTGAAGATGGCGGCCGCTAGTTCGCTGGCGATCCCGATGACCAGGGCCGCGAGCATGGCCCCGTACGGCTGGCCGATCCCGCCGAGAACGGCCACCGCGATGATCGGGATCAGGAACTGGGCGCCGGTCGTGTCGGTGAACGAGGTCACGTTCATCACCAGGATCACGCCGGCGAGGCCGCACAGGGCACCCGAGATAGCCCAGGCGAGGTCGATGACCCGGTCGGTGGCAATCCCGCAGTTGCGGGCCAGGTCAGGATCGGTGGCGGTGGCCCGCATCGCCTTGCCAAGCTTGGTGTAGCGGAGCAGCAGGTGGATCCCGAGCATGGCCACGACCGCGATGCCGATGATGGCGAGCTGGACGGTGGTGAACACCATCCCGCCGATGTGGACCGACGCGGGCCGGGACATCTGCAGGCTGAAGAAGCTCGCGCCGAAGATGGCCAGCAGGCTGTTCTGCAGGATGAGGCTGACCGCGATGGTCACGATGATCATGCCGAACAGGCGTGTCCCACGCCGGACGAACGGCGTGTACACGAAGCGGTTCAGCAGGACCGAGAAGACGGACCCGAACGCCGCGCCCGCCACCAGCGCCAGCCACACGCTGAAGCCGGCGCTGGTGACCAGGTAGGCGACGAACGCGGCCGCGGTCATGATGTCGCCGTAGGCGAGGTTGAGGATGTTCGTGACACCGAACTGGAGGGTGAATCCCACTCCGGCCACGGCCAGGATGGACGCGGTCACGATGCCGAACCCGATCGCCGGCACCAGCGTGCTCACCATCGCCTCCTCAGCGCTGCGCGCGGGTCGCGGTCCAGTGCCACCACGGCACCGCTGATGGAGCAATCACCGGCTGAGCGATGCGATCTGCGCCGCCGACACCGAGCCGACCAGCACCGGGCTGCCCTTCACGTATTTCGCGGCCTCGAACGCCCCGGTCGAGTTGTGCCATTGGTTGAACGCGATGGGCCCGCCCGCGCCGATGTACTGGATCTGCTTGCCAGCCTTCAGCGCCGCCTTCCCCGCCGCGAACGTGGTGACGACCGTCT
>Ga0207700_10000383_pt1 | contig 25749 bp, 30 predicted proteins | sample LARL82metaG_FD_184348 | JGI IMG/M metagenome (GOLD analysis project Ga0207700, IMG submission 184348) | Corn, switchgrass and miscanthus rhizosphere microbial communities from Kellogg Biological Station, Michigan, USA - LAR L8-2 metaG... | ecosystem: Host-associated > Plants > Roots >...
CCTCTCAGGCTGCGGCGCGCGGCGGCACGCGCAGGGCTAAAAAATCGTCTACAAAACCGCGCGGCAAATCAGTCCTGCAAAAGCTCGGCCCTGGTTTGATCACGGGCGCGGCTGACGATGATCCGAGCGGTATCGCGGCCTATTCTCAAAGCGGAGCGCAATTTGGGTACGGCCTGTTGTGGACTTTGTTCTTCACCTACCCGCTCATGGTCGGTATACAACTCGTAAGCGCGCGAATAGGCAGAGTCAGTGGATACGGCCTGGCGGCCAACATGCGCCGTCACTATCACCCCGTCGTGGTCTATGGCCTCGTCGGTCTGCTCTTGGTCGCGAATGCGATTAATATTGGCGCGGATCTCGGCGCAATGGCCGATGCGCTCGCACTTTTGATTGGCGGCCCCCGGCAAGCATACATTGTCGCCATCGGCCTGCTTTGTGTCGTCTTACAAGTGTTCGTATCGTATGTGCAATATGTCCGCGTTCTCAAGTGGCTTACGCTATCGCTGTTTGCGTATGTCGGCGTAGTCTTCGCGGTGAAAATTGCGTGGAGTGAAGTGGTTCACGGCGTTGTCTTCCCCGCAATAAGCCTTGAGAAAGATTACATCACGACCGTGGTCGCCGTTTTAGGCACTACGATTAGCCCCTATCTGTTTTTCTGGCAGGCATCTCAGGAGTGTGAGGAATTGCGCGCGGTGAAGGCGGATAAAGCACTGCGCGCCCACCCGGAACAGGCCAAACGGCAGATGCGGAGAATGACCCTTGACACGACAATCGGCATGGGCTTTTCGAATCTCATCGCTTTCTTCATCATGCTCACTGCGGCGGCAACCCTCCATGCGCACGGCGTTACCGATATCCAATCTTCGGCACAGGCGGCAGAAGCCTTGCGTCCGCTCGCAGGTCCGTTCGCATTTCTCCTCTTTAGCATGGGCATCATTGGCACCGGATTGCTCGCCGTGCCTGTTCTGGCAGGCTCGTCCGCATTCGCGCTCGCGGAAACCTTTCGATGGCGAAAAGGCCTCGACCTGACACCGCTGCGCGGAGCGAGATTTTATGGCGTTATCGCGGCATCAACCTTGATTGGTGTCGCGCTCGGATTCAGCCCAATCGATCCCATTAAGGCGCTTTACTGGGCCGCTGTAGTCAATGGAGTTATCTCGGCGCCGATCATGGCCGCAATGATGTTGATGTCCGCGAATCCGAAAGTGATGGGCAGCTTCGTCATCGGAACACCACTAAAGATCCTTGGCTGGGCAGCGACTGCGGTCATGACCGGAGCCGCGACCGTCATGCTTTTTCAGCAGAGTCTATGAGCTGCTTGGTATCCGCATCGGATCCCCACAGACGAGGGCCAATCGGCAGCGGTCACTACGGCACGTAGCTGAGAGGCCCGATGGCGCCTCTTTGCGCCCCATTGCAGCCAGTCGCGATCAATGAAGCTTCCATTCGGACGATTCGCGAAAGGCGCGTACGACGCGAGTCGATCCGGTGCCAGTTTGTGGATGCGTAGTTGTTCGCGTATCCGCCTCGCATATCACGCGCGCGTCTGCCAAGTCGCTGCCACCAGCAACGCGAAGCCCGCGACCGCAGCGCTAGCGTGGACGATGATGAGCCATTTGGGCAATGGCAGTTGCTTCCAGTGATAGCTCAGATTCAGGATTGCGCCACCGCCGGCAGCGGCGAGAAAGAGCGCGAGCGCAACGAGTGCCATCCCCGGCAACCCCACCGTCGCAGCGGCGTAAAGCAGCAAGGTAACTGCGGCGGCAGCCAGAAATCCGTGCAACATTGCCAGCGACGCGGGCGGCGGTCGGTCGCCCATGAACCTGATCCCCGCCATAACCAGTCCGCCTGCTGCTGCAAGGGCAAGCAAGACCGTCGAAGTAATCAGAATTGACGCAGGTTCCATAAGCCTCCTTCCGTAATTCCGTTTGTGGCCGGTTCTGAGTTTCACTCATTGGATGCGATGGCAAGGCGCCGCGTTCCGGGCTTCTATCCTTTCCCGCTGTTCGGTCGTTGATCCTCACGACTCGGTGGGCATCGGCTCGAGGTCGCACGCGTCACGAAGCCGGTGGGTGCTCGATCACTCCATGGGCGGACCGATCGCGTAGAAAATGCGGAGGCGGGCGCGGTTCGCGCCGCAGTCCTGCTTTGCAGGACGCTGCCGCGTGGTGTCCTCACCAGTAGTCCGACACTGATCGGGCGACAACTGAAGCGCTGGTGCCTCCGGCGCGGATTCATCGCCATCGCTAATTTGGCGTACTCGCGCGGACGGCTGCTTCGGGCAGATTGGCGGGCGAGGTCGAATGTCTCCAACTGGCCGAGAGCAGTCAGGCTTCGACGACCGCTTTCTACGCGCAGTCGGCACCTATGTTCGTCAGCGAGCAGACCGAACAACAGCATTGCCGTACCCTCAGCTCAATCGCCGTGGGTCAGACCGCTTGCACCGCAGCGCGGTATAGGACGCGGAATTGGCGCCAATTGTCTGGATGCCTTCGGGCGGCCCTTGATCCTTGGCTGGCTTCGTCAGCTGGCTTCGAGGAGATCGGTGACAACCACGAGGTATGCCGGTTTCTTGGCCCAGCGATGAGACGCCGTGTGTTGCGGCGCCATCAACCCCCTTAGGACTACAGCCATGGATATGTTAGAACCCGGCAAATTCGGAATTGCAGTGCCGTTCAAGAAGCGCTACGAGAACTTCATCGGTGGACAATGGGTCGCGCCGGTCAATAAACAATATTTCGATAACACCACACCGGTGACCGGCAAGGTGTTCTGCGAGGTCGCGCGGTCTACCGCGGCCGATGTAGAGTTGGCGCTCGATGCCGCGCACAAGGCGAAGGGTGCCTGGGGAAGGACATCGACCACCGAGCGAGCGAATATCCTCAACAGAATCGCCGATCGCATCGAGGCGAACCTGCCCATGTTGGCGGCGGCGGAGACCTGGGACAACGGGAAACCCATCCGCGAGACGATGGCCGCGGACCTGCCCTTGGCGGTGGACCACTTTCGCTACTTCGCTGGATGTATCCGCGCCCAGGAAGGTGGCGTTAGCGAAATTGATCACGAAACCTATGCCTATCACTACCACGAGCCCATCGGAGTCGTCGGACTGATCGTCCCCTGGAACTTTCCGATCCTGATGGCGACCTGGAAGCTAGCGCCTGCCCTGGCCGCGGGTAACTGCGTCGTCCTCAAGCCGGCGGAACAGACGCCGGTGTCGATCCTGATGCTGGTCGAGCTGATCGCCGACCTCCTGCCACCCGGAGTGCTAAATGTGGTCAACGGGTTCGGCCTGGAAGCGGGTAAACCACTCGCTTCCAGCAACCGCATCGGCAAGATTGCGTTCACCGGAGAGACGACAACCGGCCGCTTGATTTCGCAATACGCCAGTCAAAACCTGATTCCGGTGACGCTGGAACTCGGTGGCAAGTCGCCCAACATCTTTTTTGCCGATGTGATGGAAAAGGATGATGCATTCTTCGACAAGGCGCTCGAAGGTTTTGCGATGTTCGCGCTGAACCAGGGCGAGGTGTGCACCTGTCCTTCCCGAGCTCTCATCGAAGAGTCGATCTATGAGCGCTTCATCGAACGTGCGATCAAGCGCGTCGCCGCAATCACTCAGGGAAATCCGCTGGATCCGGCAACGATGATCGGTGCACAGGCATCGAGCGAGCAACTGGAGAAAATCCTGTCCTACCTCGACATCGGCAGACAGGAAGGCGCGCAATGTTTAATCGGCGGTCAGCGAACGCAGCTCGAGGGTGATCTCAAGACCGGCTATTACGTTCAGCCGACAGTGTTCAAGGGAAATAACAAGATGCGCATTTTCCAGGAGGAGATCTTCGGGCCTGTGCTAGCGGTAACCACGTTCAAGAATGAGGAGGAAGCGCTGGCCATCGCCAACGACACGCTGTACGGACTCGGTGCCGGTGTCTGGAGCCGCAATATGAATACCGCTTTCCGCATGGGTCGCGGAATCCAGGCTGGGCGCATCTGGACGAACTGCTACCACCTCTACCCGGCGCACGCGGCGTTCGGTGGTTACAAGCAGTCCGGGATCGGCCGCGAGAATCACAAGATGATGCTCGACCACTACCAGCAGACCAAGAACGTATTGGTGAGCTATAGCGAGAACAAGCTAGGCTTTTTCTGATGCTCGACGCCTATGGCCCCATATCGCCAGACTGGCGATATGGGGTGTCGGTGTCTTCACGATGGTAAGGAGGCTTTCATGACCGAGGGAATTTTGCGCGTCACCGCGACTGACTCCGCACGGGCACTGATCGCCATCTTGCACGCAAAACACGGGGACCTGATGTTCCACCAGTCAGGCGGATGTTGCGACGGCAGTGCGCCAATGTGCTATCCGCGACGCGAATTCGTCATTGGTGACTATGACCGATTGTTGGGTCACATCGGTGGTGTGCCCTTCTACATAAGCGGGCCACAGTTCGAGTACTGGAAACACACTCAACTAATCATTGACGTGGTGCCGGGTCGAGGCGGGATGTTTTCGCTCGACGGCCCCGAGGGCCTAAGGTTCCTCACGCGCTCGCGCTTGTTTACGGAAACCGAATGCGCCAAGCTCGCCTTGCTCGAGGCCGCGACGGCCCCGTTGGTTAGGGCAGCTTCTCCTTCGTAGCGAGAGCCGGTAGTCGCAAACCCCGGGCCGCGTCTAGCATTCACGCGGAAGCGTCCGCTTTGTAGAAAATTTAGCTCGCGACCTGACCGTCCGGAAATGGCTGTGGATTCAACTGTCAGCGCACCACATTCTGGGTTTGGACGACGCATGAGCAAGTGCTTGTCAAATCGGTACTAATCGCAAGTAGCTCTGTTTCCTGGTCCCTCTCACTCGTGGTCGTGCGACCTTGGATCCTTCTAAGCCGCGTCGCAGCAAGGCCATAGGCTTCAAACCCTTGTCTGTAAGGATGTACGGTGTTGCGTCGACCGGTTGAGCCCGCAGCCGATTGCAGACAAACTACGACAGACTGTGCTTGATTGATCTCGGCCGGCCCAAGGGTGTTGAATTCTTTGGCTACCCAATCTTCACCCGTCTCTTACGTAGGATGCGGGTCCCTGATTTGAACCTGCGAGCGTGATCCAGTCGGGCAGTCCGTGCACCTTCTGCAACTTAAGAAGTGAAAGTGCGCAGCGACTTCGAAATTGCTCCGCAATTTTGATGGGTGCCCTGCCAGTACTGGCGCTACGGACCCTGATATCAGCCTAATTGCGGAGCAGAATTGCGACTAAGCAGTTGTTGTTAATAATTTCTGCGACAGACTGCTAATCCGTAGGTCCCTGGTTCGAGGTGCGCTCGCACCGACGGACCGAATTGCGGAACGCGATTCCCAGCGTACCGCCCCTTTCTGAAGCTGCTGGCGGCCCAAAGCTCTGCGGTCGTTGCCGCGGAGTTGGCGCGTGACGCTGTCCAACTAACGATGTTCCCGCCTGCGGCAGCACCGTGGTGTCCTTTCCCGCCAAGTGCGGACATTGGCGTTCCCACAAAAAGTAGTGTCTGTGGGTAGCAGCCTAATAGCAGAAGAATCGCTTGCGCTGCGTGTCGGAATGCAATATGATGCGCGTAATATGAAACGAGCTGCCAGTAGGTCCAAGGAAGCTACACACGACCGCATAGTCGAGGCCGCCGCGCGCGCCATCCGACGCAGTGGCTACAACGGCACCGGTGTCGCCGACATAATGAGGGACGCCGGCCTGACGCATGGTGGCTTCTACGCCCACTTCGGGTCGCGTGAGGCGATGCTCGCCGAGGCCGCCGACCGGGCCGGCAGCGAAAGCGTGGAATTGATGGAGCGCATCGCCGCAGCTGTGCCGCCGGAACACGCGCTGCCAGCGATGCTGAAGGCTTATCTCTCCAAGGCGCATGTCGAAAGCATTGAGAGCGGCTGCGCGACTGCCGCCCTCGGTTCGGAGATGCCGCGCCAGGCGCCGGCCGTGCGGCGCGTCGCCACGCGCCGTATCAAGGAAATGATCGACCTCGTCGCCCGTCAGTCGCCAGACTGGGGGCAGAAGGGGGCGCACGAGCACGCCCTGGTCACCGTGGCCACGATGGTCGGCGCATTGACGCTGGCACGCGCCGTCGACGACCCCAGGCTTTCCGACGCGCTGCGCGAGGCGGCGTTGAAGCACCTCACCTCCACTCTCGACTGACGCCGCTTGCGCGCGCAAGACCCTTTGCTCGAGTCTTAATATGATACGCATCATATGTATTGCAATCATCGCCATCCACTGAAAGGTGTTCCCTATGAAGATTAAAGATTCCGTCGCGCTCGTCACGGGCGCCTCATCCGGCATCGGCCAAGCTTCGGCGGAGCGGCTCGCGAAGGGCGGCTACAAGGTCTACGGCACCAGCAGGCGCGGCGCCCAACCAGGCCAGCGGTCTTTCGCAACGCTGCCGCTCGACGTTACCAGCGATGAATCGGTCGAGGCCGCCGTGAAGGAGCTCATTCGCCTGGAAGGCCGCGTCGACCTGCTCGTGAACAACGCCGGCTTCGGCGTTGCGCCCGCCGGAGCAGAAGAGAGTTCGATGGAGCAGGCAAAGGCAATTTTCGATACGAACTTCTTCGGGCTCATCCGCATGACTCGTGCCGTAGTCCCGCACATGCGACGCCAGGGAAGTGGCCGCATCATCAACATTGGCTCGGTGCTTGGATTCCTTCCGATGCCGTACGGCGCCCTCTATGCGGCGACCAAGCATGCGGTTGAAGGCTATTCGGAGTCGCTCGATCATGAGTTGCGCACAAGAGGCATCCGGGTCTCGGTCATCGAGCCCGCCTACACGAAGACGCACTTCGACGCGAACTTTCTGGCCCCCGATTCAAAGCTCGATGAGTATCGCGAAGTGCGCACGCACCTAGACAAGGTGCTCAAGAAGGTGATGGCAGCTGCCGACAATCCGGCCGTCGTGGCCGACGTTGTGCTGGAAGCAGCCGTCGCCGACCACCCAAAACTCCGCTACCCGGCCGGCGGGCTCGCGAATCGCCTGCGGTTGCTGCGCAGATTTGCGCCGGTTGCCATGGTGGATGCAGGCATTCGAAGGGATCTGCGGCTCGACGCACCCGCGGCTTTGTTGCCCCGCACCCCGGCCTTCGAGAAGTAGCGGATCAGGAGAGCGCTATGACCGATTTGATCAAGCGATACTTGGAAGACTTTGAAGCGGGACAAACCTTTCGGTCCGGCCGCATCGGCATCGATGGCGAACGCATCAAGAGCTTTGCCGCCGAATTCGATCCACAACCCTTTCACCTCGACGAACGTGCGGCGTCCGACTCGATATTTGGCGGTCTCGCCGCGAGCGGCTGGCACACCGCCGCGATCACGATGAGGCTGCTGGTCGAGAGCGAGCTTGCCCCGGTCGGCGGCATCGTCGGCGCTGGCTTCGACGAATTCCGCTGGCCACGACCGGTACGGCCAGGCGATGAGCTTCGGGTCGAAAGCGAAGTGCTCGAAGTACGGGCCTCGAAGTCTCGTCCCGACCAGGGCGTCATCAAGGTGCGAACCACGACGCTGAATCAGGACAACCAACCCGTGCAGGTGTCCGTGGGCAACCTGATCGTGCCGCGTCGTCCCGCGCGCGCGGCATGAAAGCATTCATCATCGATCGCTATGGAAGCGCAGATCGCGTGCAGGCCAGCGAAGTACCGGACCCGGAAATGCGGGAGGATGACGTCCTGATTGAGATCCACGCTGCCGGTGTAAACCCGGTGGATTCCAAGATCAGAGACGGAGCATTCAAACTGTTCTTGCCTTATCGAATGCCGCTCATTCTCGGTAACGAGTTGGCAGGAGTTGTAATCCGAGTGGGATCTCGCGTGCGGCGATTCAAGCCCGGCGACGAGGTGTATGCACGACCTGACAAGAACCGAATCGGGACTTTCGCGGAGTTCATCGCAGTGAGCGAAGGTGACTCGGCGATTAAACCCAAGAACCTGACGATGGAGGAAGCGGCTTCCATCCCTCTGGTCGGCTTGACCGCTTGGCAAGCACTCGTCGAAAAGGCGAAATTGAAGCAAGGGCAGAAAGCTCTGATCCACGCAGGCTCGGGCGGTGTGGGAACGTTCGCAATTCAGCTTGCCAAGCATATTGGCGCGACCGTGGCTACGACGACGAGTACGCCGAATATCGACTTGGTCAGGCGTCTCGGTGCAGATATCGTGATCGATTACAAGAAGGATTCGTTCGAAGAGATGCTGCGCGATTGCGATGTAGTTCTGAACAGTCTGGACGGAGAGATGCTCAGGAAGTCCCTCCGAGTGCTCAAGCCCGGTGGAAATCTCATCTCGATCTCCGGTCCACCGCATGCCGAGTTTGCGAGGAATCTTGGATTGAGCCGGATACTTGAACTGGCGATGCATCTCTTAAGCTTCCGGATCAGAAGACAAGTGAAGCGCCACCAGGTCAACTATTCTTTTCTCTCATGAGAGCAAGCGGGGATCAGTTGCGACAGATCGGTTCTCTCATCGAGACGGGCGCCATACGCCCGGTCCTGGATCGGGTCTTCCCATTTGAGTCGACCAAAGAGGCGATGGCCTACGTCGAAACGGGACGTGCAAAAGGGAAAGTCGTCGTTAAGGTTCGATAGAAGACGCGCTTTGCGTATCGAAGGCATCCGCTCTGAGGGCGTGTCCGCTATGGGTCGATCTCGACCGGTCGAAACGGCCACCAGACATGACCCTTTGTCGTTGAGCGCGAGGATTATAGGTGCGCCCTGGACCCGTCGACCGCAGACAAACGCTTATTCTAAGCAAGCTAGGCTTGTGCGTTCAGCCACTCAATACGAATTGCTACCTGGACCGTCACGCGACGACATCGGGGCGAAACCCCCTCGTGTGTAGCGGCATGCTCTCCTAGTTGGATGGCATGCCGACCTCTAACAATTTAAGCACAGATGGCCCCGGTAGGGGTATTGATGGCCGATACTTCCTGCGTTAGCAAGGGACACTATGATCGGCGGGATCGCTAGGCGGGTTAAACAGGGCGGGTTCTATTACGCTCTCGTAATGGATCGCAACGGGCGCTAAGTCGCCGTATCTGGCCAAAAATAGAACCCATGGGTGTGCGGTAATAAACTGATTCGGTAAAGCCATTTCGTGCGGGTGCGCGCCGTTCTGTTAATCCGCAGGTCCCTGGTTCGAGCCCAGGTCGGGGAGCCATTCCAGCTTTGCTTCGCACGAAAGTAACCGCTAACCGGTTAGACCCAAATAGAACCCGTTTGGCTTCTATTTCACCGGCGCCATGTGATCGGCACCTCGTTCGGGCGCATGATCTCGCTCACCAAACCCTTCAAATAAATCTCGGTCGTCTGCACACTCTTGTGACCTAACAGCACATGAATTTTGCGAATGCTGCCGCGGTCGGCGCGATACGTATGCGTTGCGCCCTTCGCTCGTAAATCACGCAAATGAAGTCGGGATACTGCGGACCAAGCGGACCCAGTAGCGGCGGAACATCGCGCCAATGCCGTCCACGGTCTACCATTTGCCATCTTCGCGTCGAACAAATGTCGGCTCCTCCGCAGCCGACAGTGCGGCAGATAGCGCTGCGCGTGCATCCCGGGACTTTTCGCATTTGGTCGGCGCGGGAGGCGCAACAACACAAAACACGTGCGGGCCGACGCGTTAGGCAATTGCCCTGACAATTCCGACCTGCTAGCGCCATCGTGGCCCTCGAAGACGATGGCGCGCCCTTCAACGAGAGGCGATCGGCGGCTCCCGCCGCGCATAGAATTCCGCGACGCTCTCGAGCTCCTGCGAGGTGAGAGGACGCACCACGTTTCGCATCTGCCCGTAGCTGTCATTGCGCCTTGCACCCGATGCCAAGGCCTTCATTTGCGTTAGCAAGTATTCCTTGGGCATCCCTTCCAGCCACGGCGCGCCGATTTTGTGGTCAATGCCGCCATGGCAGGCCACGCAGGGGACGATGTTTCGTAGCGGGTCGCCCACTCGCACGAGCGCGGGCGCGCCGGGCTCATCCGCTTGCACCGGCGCCGCGCGAGCCTTGGGCAGTGAATCGTAGTAGGCCGCGACGTCCTGGATGTCGCGATCTGTCAGCTTCTGGGCAATCGTTTGCATGAAAGCACTGGAACGGTCGCCACGCTTGTAGTCATGAAGCTGCTTGATGACGACCTCGGGATATTGGCCTGCCAGGTTCGGCGAATTGCCATCGCTCATGCCTTGCGCGCCGTGGCACATGCTGCACTGCTGAACCGCGATGGTCGCGCCGCGGCCGACCGCATCGCCCGCTCCCGAGCGTGCCATCTGGCTTGTCAGCACGACGTTGGTCGTGCCTTGACTCGCCTTTGGCCATGTACTCGTCGAACCCCATTCACTGGGCACGCCCGCCGCCCGGCAGATGCTGTCCCATATGCCCTTGGCCGTGAAGTCGCCTTGCACCGATGGCAGCCAGACAAAGCCGACGAGTAGCGCCGCGACCGTCAGTCCGGCCAACCCCAACAGGCTCCAGCGAAACCAGGGATTGCTCCACGCGTAGAGACCGGGTTCCTGCATCATCGTCCCCCGATGGGAATGGCAGGCACCGAAGTTTCTTTCAGCGAGGCGAGCTGCGCGATCGGAAAGCCGTAGTTCACGAGCGTGAGCGCAACCATCAATGCGACCCAGAGGCTAAAGCCGTTCAGGGCGACCGGCGTCGTTGCGGGCATGTGGACCGGAACGCTGAAGGTGAAGGGCGTCGGTTGCGCGTCGGTCCTTCGCGCCTGCGCGAGGATGTAGACGAAGAGAAGCGCGGACAGCACCAGCATCAGCCCGCCGATGGAACCCGCAATCAGCGTCCACCCCTGACCGTCCAGTGCGGCGTTGGAGAAATCGAAGTACGCCATGCGCCGCGGCATGCCGAGCAATCCGACCCAGTGCCACGGCAATGTCATGACCATCATGCCTATGAACCAGAGCCACACTTGCGCCTTGACGAGCCCGGCGGGCAGCGCTTTGCAGCCCGTCAGCTGCGGCCAGAGATCGTAGGCCATCATGAAATACATGATGACGATAGCGCCGGCAAAGATGAGATGGAAGTGGCCCGTCACCCACTGAGTATTGTGGATCGTCTCGTTGAGCTGGAAGCTCATGTTGATGAGGCCGCCCGCTCCCCCGAAGCCGAGCATGATGAAAGAGAAGGTGACGGCCAGCATCATCGGATTGCCCCACGGCAGCGCCCTGACCCAACCGAAGAGGCCCTTGCCGCCGCGCAGACGCGCCGCGATCTCGACCGATGCGACGATAGTGAAGACGGTCAGGAAGGTGGGCACCGCCACCATCGCGGTGAAGGCAGCGTGGACAAACTTGAAACCTGCGCCCACTTGCGGGTCCGCGAACAGGTGGTGGATGCCAATGGGCATCGAGAACACGAGGAAGAGCACGAACGCCACCCGGCCCATCGTGTCGCTGTAGAGGCGCCCGCCGATGGCGCGCGGCACGATCGTGTAGAACGCGATGTAGCTCGGCATGAGCCAGAAGTAGACGATGGCGTGCAGGGTCCAGGAGAAGAACACGCGCGCCAATCCGGCATCGATGGTGTCCTTGAAGCCGAGCGCCACCGGCAGGATCAGGAAGATGATCTCAATCGCCGCGCCTACCGAGGTCCACGCCCAGAGATACGCGCCCGCCACGTTGCCGAACATCGCCAAAGGCACCCGCTGACCGACGTTGTTCTTCTTCCAGGCCCGCAGGTTGATGGCCATGAGTGCCACCCACACCCACGAGCCCACTACGACCAGCACGACGCCCAGGTAGTAGAAGACGCTGCCGATCATCGGCGGATAAAAAGTATAGAGCACCGACGCACGGCCGAGCGCGATCGGGGCTGCGGCCATCACCGTCCCGACGATAACGAGCCAGAAGCCGATCCAAGCCCAGCGCAGGCCCAACAGAGGGCGCTTCAACGCGAGCTCGGTGATCGCATAACCGAAGCCCATCGCCACGAGCGTCGGAAAGACGTAGCCCATCACCGTGCCGTGGCCGGTGACCGAGCGGTAGTAGTGCTCTGGATCGCCCACCCATGCGCTGAGCGGGCTGCGCACGAACATCTGCCATTCGCCGAGCACGATGGCGACCGCGAAGGCCACGAAGGCCACCCAGAAATGCGCGAGCACGAGTCGTTTAGCGAGGAACACAGCTCATCCTCTCTCCTCGCCTTGCCTTGGCGAGAAACTCTTCGGCCGGTAACACCTGCACGCGCCCCCACATCGCCTCATGTCCCGTGCCGCAATACTCGTGGCAGGGCATCAGGCGCTCGCCGGCCTTGTCGAAGCGGGTGGTAAAGGTGGCGATGAAGCCGGGAATTAGCATCACGTTCGCATTGGTCTTGTCGACGACGAAGCCGTGGATGACATCGGTGCTCGTGGCGCGGAAGGTGACCGGCATGTCGGCCGGCACCACGAGGCATTGCGGCTCGAAGGAATACTGCTGCGCGATGAGGCGCACCATGACCTTCCCGTCGGCATCCAGCGTCGTGCCCAGGTTGTTCTCGACGAATTCGCCCGAAATGTGAAGTTTGCGCGGGTCGATGGTCTCGACGCGCGACGGTGGCATCGATGCCCAGTGCAGCCCGGTGAATATCATCATCGCCAGCAGCATCGCGATGATGAGCATGACGATGATCGCCCACCGGCGCTCGGCTCCGTCGGCGACAGCCACCGAGTCGTGCGCGGCGCCCGTCGGCGTCACTGGACTGCTCCCCGCGGCAGGAAGGCGAAGAAGTAGAAAATGAAGAAGATCGCGACCACGATGAAGGTGGAGACCCCGACGACTGCGAACGCGCCGGCCGGGCCACGCCGCAGGATTGCCTCGACGCGCTCGTCCTCGTGCGTGAGATCCGAAGCACTCGGCGTCTTTGGGTCAGCGTCATGAATTGCCATCGTGTAGTCCTCTTCCCGTTGTTCTATTCCGGAATGAGCGGACGTAGCTCGCTGATCTGTGCCGGGGTCACCGGCGTGCCGCTGTTCTCCCACGCCACGCGGATATAGGTCACCACGGCCGCTACTTCGTCGTCGTTGAGGATGTGTGAGAACGGCGGCATGCCGTGCGGCTTCGGGTTCTTCTTGGTGCCTGGTGCGTAGCCGCCGTTCAAAACCATGCGAATCGAGTTCACCGGCGACGACATCGTGATCGACTGGTTGCCAGCCATCGGCGGATAGCTGGGCGGATAGCCCTTGCCTTCGTCGCCGTGGCACATGAAGCATTGTTTCGCGTAGATCTTGCGGCCGAGTTCCATCACGTTCGGGCTGACAAGTCGCGCGCTGCTGGTTGGGGGCGCCTCTGAATCGCGCTTCGGGAGTTCCTTCAAATAGACGGCCATCGCTTCGACATCGGCATCGCTGAGATACTGGAGGCTGTTGTACACGACTTCTGCCATCGGCCCATAAACCGTGGCTCGGTCCGAAACACCGGTCTGCAGCAGGTCCGTGATCTCCTTGATGCTCCAATTGCCCAGGCCCGCCTCGCGGTTGGACGTGAGTGACGGCGCATACCAGTTCTGGTTCGGGATCATGCCGCCTTCGAATTCCTGTGAGGTCTTCGAACCCCCCAACCTGTTGATCGCGGTGTGGCACATCGCGCAATGCCCGAGGCCTTCCACCAAGTATGCGCCGCGGTTCCACTGAGCCGACTTGTTCGTATCCGGCACGTACTCACTTTCGTTGAAGTAAAGGGTTCGCCAGCCGATCAGCAAGTCGCGTTGATTGAAAGGAAAACGCAACTCGTGCGGGCGATTTTTCTGACTCACCGGCGGAACCGACATCAGGTAGGCATAGATGGCGTCGGAGTCTTCGCGCGTTACCTTGGTGTAAGAGGCAAAAGGCATCGCCGGGTACATCAGGGTTCCATCGCGGGAGACGCCCTTGTGCATCATTCGGTAGAAGTCGTCCGCCGTCCATTGGCCGATGCCCGTCTCGTCATCGGCTGTGATGTTGGGAGCGTAGAGATTCCCGAAGGGCGTGGGCATCGGCCGTCCGCCTGCGAACTGATTCCCACCCGGCGCGGTGTGGCAGGCCACGCAATCGCCCGCGCGGGCGAGGTACTCGCCCCTGTTGATCGTCTGGCTCGTGGGGTCGGTGGCGATCGCCCCGGGTACCACCGGCAGATACCCGGGCATGAAGTACGCAATTCCGCCGGCGATGGCCAACACGACGACGACCGCGGCGAGGAGGACGTTTCTCGTCCTTTTTCTCATGTGGCGGGGCCTACATTTGGCTGCCGCACGAAAGCGGCATTCTTTGAAGGTTGGCCTTCGCCGGCGACGCGTCGGCGGGCGCATCGCGCGTGGCCAGCCAGCTGGCGACGGCATGTACGTCAGCTTCTGACAGGTGATCGGCAATGCGCTTCATGCAGTCAGGCCGTGCAGCTTGCCGGCTGCCGGTTCGCCACCGCGTGAGTTGCGCCACGATGTAGGAAGAGCCCAGGCCCACGAGCCCAGGGATGCCTGGTTCCATGCCGGTCAGGGTGGCGCCATGGCACGTGGTGCATGGTGGCACCTGCCTGCTGGCGTCGCCTGAGATGGCGAGCGTCGCGCCACGTGAGATCACCGACGCAGCTGCGGTGGTTTGCTGCTTTGCCTGGAAGGGGGGCCGCTCCTTTGCAAAGTGCTCCGCCATCTCTTTGAGATAGGCGTCCGGCAAATAGGCGACCAGGTAATTCATCGGCGGATACACGCGCTTTCCGTCGCGAAACGCCACCAGTTGGCTGTAGAGATAGGCGGCGGGCTTGCCGGCGATGCGGGGGAAGGATTCGTTGCCGCCGCCTTGCCCGCTTTGACCGTGACAGGTGACGCAGCCCTGGACTCGAGCCTCCATCGAATCCACTGTCTTGAACGCAGCGATCGTCGCATCCTGGGCGGCGGCGATGCCTGCGCTCAACAACAGTCCTGCGACGGCCAGTGGCCTGACAGCGTACAGTCCGAAGCGCGCGACGAAAGTGGAGGCCATCATCAGGATCCCAGTGCCCAGTCCCCGCAGGTGAGCGTACCACGGGTTGACGCGACAGGCAGACGATATCCGGGTCGCACTTTCTTGCGCTGGTTGGTGGACTCACGGGTCATGGTGCAGACTTTTCCGAACTTTTCGACGTTACTTAGGGTCGGGATCGCAGTCCGTGCGCGCGTACGCGTACAGGACTACCACGCCGATTGCGATCGGTTACATCATCCAGTCCGCCGGTCGTTCAACGGCGCATCGGTGTATGTCGCCATCCATGCCTTTGTCGTAAGGATCTGCTACCTGTTCGTCGTCGGCAAGATCGAGCACATGGTTCTGAAGTAGTCACTTCGATGTGCGCACATTCAAAGAGTGCGCGCCGTTATCGAATAGGGAATATTTTCGGAGATTCAACATGAAAGCGAAAAGCCGTACGCCGGTGGTCACCGGCATGCAAGTCATACCTGTTGCCGGGCACGACAGTATGCTGCTCAACCTGTGCGGTGCGCATGCTCCATATTTCACGCGCACAATCGTGATTCTGAAAGACAATCTCGGGAATACCGGTGTCGGCGAAGTGCCCGGGGGTGAGGGCATTCGCCAGACGCTGGAAAAAGCGATTCCCCTGGTCGTTGGCCAATCGATCGGCCTCTACAACAATGTTCTCAACACGGTTCGTCAAGAGCTACTGAACCAGGGCAAGTCCGCTCACGAGGCGACCGCGCACAAGGTCACATCCGCCAGCGAGGCTGCAGTGCTGAAGCAGCCGCACGAAATCAATCTGCGCACCGATAACGTGATCACGGCAATCGAGGCGCCCCTGCTCGATTTGCTTGGTCAGTTTCTCGGTGTGCCGTTGGCGGCGCTACTCGGCAGCGGCCAACGTCGCAAGGCAGCGCGCATGCTGGGCTACCTGTTCTATGTCGGGGACCGCGGCAAGACTGATTTGCCTTATCAGGCGGGGTCGGGTGGCAAAGATCACTGGTATCGCGTGCGCAACGAGGAGGCGGTCACGCCCGAAGGCATTGTCCGCCAGGCGGAAGCGGCCAGCGCGATGTACGGATTCAATGATTTCAAGCTGAAGGGTGGCGTGATGTCCGGCAGTCGGGAAATGGACGCCGCGGCGGCGCTGAAGACGCGCTTTCCGAAGGCGGGCATTACGCTGGATCCGAACGGCGCATGGTCACTGGACGAAGCGATCGGCTTGTGCAAAGGACGGGGCGACGTCCTCGCGTATGCCGAGGATCCCTGCGGCCCTGAGAATGGTTACTCCGGTCGCGAAATCATGGCCGAGTTCAAGCGTGCCACCGGTATTCGGACCGCTACAAACATGGTGGCGACGGACTGGCGTCAACTCAATCATTCATTGAGCCTGCAATCGGTCGACATTCCGTTGGCCGATCCGCATTTCTGGACCATGCAAGGGTCCGTGCGTGTAGCGCAGTTGTGTCACGAGTTCGGGCTGACTTGGGGTTCGCACTCCAACAACCATTTCGATATCTCGCTCGCGATGTTCACGCACGTAGCCGCCGCGGCCCCCGGGACCATCACGCCGATTGATACGCACTGGATCTGGCAGGAAGGGCAGGAGCGCCTAACTACGGAACCACCGAAGATCGTTGGCGGTGAAGTGTCGGTCCCGGATAAGGGCGGCTTGGGCGTCGACATCGACATGCCTCAAGTTATCAAGGCACACGAACTGTACAAGCGGGTGGGGGAGGGTGCCCGCGACGACGCCATGGCGATGCAGTTCCTCGTGCCCGGCTGGAAATACGACCCGAAGAAGCCAAGCCTCGGCCGTTAGCATTCCCTCGCAATCCTGCAATCAGGCAATCGTGCTTCTGTCGATGCCCGGGTAGTTGTCGATCTCTCTGAGTCCCCCACTCTAGCGGCGCTCGACGGCGCCATAGAGCGCTTCATCATCAATCGAATGGCGTAACTCTTTGCTTGGACCACTTGTGACTATTAGGCTATCCGAACAGCATTTCATGGCCGTGCCATACCGGCCCCGGGAGATACGCGGAAGGAAGGTAGCCTTGAGAACTGCGCTGCCCAAGGCAGCACGCTGGTAGCACTGAATATGCTGGCCCGCAGGTAGAACGGACGAAAACTCAGGTTCCAGAGCGCGAAGCCGCCAGTAGCCGGCGGAGCCTCGGGTTGTACGGATCGATTAAGCGGCAACTCGTTCATGTGAGGCCGCGGCAGGCCAGCGTGTGTTCCGGCGTGGCACTCTCAATGGATGCCAAAATCCTACGCGCCTGCCCCTGCAAGGCGCGGTACGAGTGCTCCCATGCGTCGTTATGCGGATGTGTCCGCACTGGGTCACATGCGCGACGGCGACCGCAATGAGTTGCTTGGTTTTCGACGGCAGCGCGCCGTCGGCGAAGACGCGCTGGCCGAACGTCCGAAAAGCACCGTAGATTTCCGGTGCAAGCTCCCGTCGTTTTTGTGCGAGATCCTTCGAAACGTCGGGATAGATGTGGTCTTCCATGGCAACCGTTCCTTTCTGTGATTGTGTCCCCTGCATTCAGCCACATTTGCTAACGAGGCCTGGCGCGCGTTCAGCGTACCAGCGGGTCCAGCTTGTCCTTGACCCGTGCCCATTCGTCGGCGTCGGGCAGCGCGGGCTTCATCGCGATGAACGGTTTTCATATTTTCGCTAGTTCGTCATTGAGCAGCGTAAAGGCGCGCTGATCCGGCGGTACGTCGTCTTCTGCAAAGATCGCCTCCACCGGGCACTCCCGAACGCACAGCGCGCAGTCGATGCATTCGTCCGGGTCGATGACCAAGAAGTTGGGTCCCTCCGAAAGGCGTCCGTGTGACAGACGTCCACGCAGTCGGTGTGCTTGCACCGGATGCATGACTCCGTCATCACAAAGGTCATGACGGCGTTCCTTGCCAGTAGTTCTCGAAGGCGAGTTGCGCAGGCGCAGCCCGTCGGTTGGTCTGGAAGGCACGCGCTATGAGTTGTCGGCGCAGTTCGCGTGTCATATCTGGATTGCCGCACACCATAATTCGTGAGCGTTGGGGATCGAGTTTCAAGCCGGCAGCCTGCTCCAACCGACCGTCTTCGATCAGTTGCGGAATGCGTGCCGTCAACGCGCCGGGGTAGGGCTCCCGCGTGACGACCGGCACATACTTCAGTTGCGCTGACGATGCCGCCGGCAGTTCCTCGTTCGGAATCGCCGCGATCTCGTCGCGGTAGGCAAGTTCGCCTCCGCGACGGACACTGTGGACGAGAACGAGGTTTTCGTAGGTCTGCCAAGTGGCCGGATCGCGCAGGATCGACAGGAACGGGCCGAGCCCGGTGCCGCTCGCGAGGAGCCAGAGGTCTTTCCCCGGCGCAAAGCGATCGATGGTCATAAAGCCATAACTTGCCTTCTCCACGCGAATCGTGTCGCCTTCCCGGGTCCTCGACAAAGGGCCCGAAAAGTCGCCACCCGGAACGAGCACGGCGAAGAATTCGAGATGCGAATCGTGCGCGCTGGATACGACCGAGAACGGCCGCCAGACCACGCCATCGTTCGCGTCGCAGAGGCCAAGCCGCGCATAGTGTCCCGGCGTAAAGCGAAAGCCCGGTGCGCGACTGGTGCGAAAGGACAGCAGAGTGGGCGTCCAGTGGCGCCGCACGAGGACGGTCTCGGTCGTAAAACGCGCGGCGGCAGGCGCCGGGGGCGCTTGCCCTTGGTCTGTCTGCGGCAGCGCGGGCTCCATGAGCGCAGCAAGCGCGCCGGAATCGATTGAAGTCTCGATGATGGGCTCCTCGAACGCCGCGTGACTCAGCCGCGCACCGCGTTAGCGGTCATCCGGGCGGAGGATTCCACCAGATGGTGCTCGTGCGGTGCGATTTCGCGGACGTTGAGCTGATTCTGGACGATTTCGGTTGTGGTTATGGCGGGTCTTCCGGGTGTGGGCACGCCGTTGCTGCGATCGCGGCGATAAAGAGGTATTATTGATACCGCTTAAGCTTACGCGTTCCGGTGCGCAAAAGCAATACTTCTAATACATCTTCTAAACCCCATGCACCTCACGGTCTTTTCCGACTACACGCTGCGGGTGCTGATGTATCTTGCGCTCGACCGGACGCGGCTCGCGACCATTCCCGAGATCGCCGCAGCGTACGGCATTTCGGAGAACCATCTGATGAAGGTCGTCCATCAGCTTGTACGCGCAGGGGTCGTGGAGTCGGTGCGAGGGAAGGGCGGCGGGATTCGCCTCGCTCTGGCGCCTGAAGAGATCCGCCTCGGCGAAGTCGTACGTGAGAGCGAGGGCGATGCGCCAATCGTCGTCTGCCTTTCGGGCGATCCGCATGCCTGCCGGATCACGTCGTCGTGCCGGCTCAAGGGTATCCTCGTTGATGCGTTCGATACGCTCTATGCGGCGCTGGACGAACACACGCTCGCCGACCTGGTCGAGAAGCCGCGGGCGCTGACGCAGGCGCTCATTCGATACTGAGGCCATAGCGGCGATCCGTTGGTGCAGCCATTTGCGAATTCCGCGAGTACTTGCGGTGCGATCACCGTTTGGCTCATAGCTTGAACCCGTACGGAGAGTAACAAGGCATGAATACGAAACTTGTCAGCAGCATAGATGCCGTAGCACATTCGCGACTGGTGACGATCAGCGTCGAGGCGTTGCTCGTGGACGTCGCCAAACTGCTTTCGGCCACGCAAGTCAGCCTTGTTGTCGTCTGTGATTCTGAGGGGGCGATGGTGGGCGTCATCACTAAGACGAATATCGTCCAGCAGATCGGTCGTTGTCGTGGGGGTGCCTGCACGACCGCAGCCGCTGACGTGATGACCCGAGATGTCGCCTACTGTCGCCCGACTGACTACCTACCCGATGTCTTGTCGACGATGGAGAAGCGGGGCTTCGTACACATCCCGGTCGTCGACGAGAATTCTAAACCGTTGGGAGTTGTCAATGCGCGAGATGCGCTCCGAGCCCTGTTTGCGGAAGAAAAGTACGAAGAATCGCTTCTACGGGATTACGTGATGGGTGTCGGCTACCGTTGAGGATCTGTCTCAGAAGCGGGCCGCGTGAGTGGTCGCATCACTCGGGCGGTGCATCCGAGCCCGAGGCAAGCTTCAACCGCATCCACTGCGTTGGGCCGGTGTACACCTACTTGATTCGCGTCAACGCCTTTCCGGAGTGGACAACGCTCGCCGGCTCACCCGGGTGATGGTCGTGCTGTGCAATCGAATACATGGTGTTGTCGGCGTTGGTCCCTTTCTTGTGGACACCCTTTACAGTACCGTGCCCTATGGCGCTGCGGTAGTGCCAGGTAACTTTAGTACCCACTGGAATCGTCTTGAACGTAGCTTTCTTCGTTGTAGTCATGATGCTTCTCGCTTAGTCAGTAAATCTGCACTCACGCATGATTTCATCGGCTCGGTGCATGATTTCGTCCGCGCAGCGGCCGCATGTGCTGCGCAAAGATGACGCTTGCCTACCAAAGGCGATACAGAGGATCGCGCGGCGTGCGTCACTTGCGTTCGCCTCTTATTTCGAATGCGGTGGGCCGCTTGTATGACCAGAGAGCGTCGCACCGCCCTCGTTTTCCCAACGCTCGGTTGCGCGCCGGTAAGCTTTTTCGTCTCGGACGGAGGACTGCTCGACCGAAAGATCAGCGGACGCCAACAGACGTCCATAAAAGTAGCGCAGGGCCTGCCAGGCCACCACGGCCGCGCTCGTGTAGAAAAGCACCTTTATTGCTTTTTTCATTGCTTGTCGTGATCGGTTGCATAAGTACTTCGTTGCGGCCGGCACCTTACTTAATCGTTGGCACGCGATGGAGTGCGAGTCCACCGCCATGGCCCTCGACGTTCAACATCCGTAGTCTGATCCTCTCAATGGCCCGAGAGGGAGACAGACCTCTGGGACAAACCTCGGTGCAGTTCATGATCGTGCGGCAACGGAATAACCGGTACGGATCGTTGTTCAAATCATCCAGACGTTCCTGGGTTGCTCGGTCCCGACTGTCGCTAACGAAGCGATATGCCTGTATCAGGCCGGCCGGGCCAACGAACTTGTCCGGGTTCCACCACGACGAAGGGCACTGGCTGGTGCAACACGCACACATGATGCATTCGTACGAGCCATTGAGCTTTTCGCGATCTTCCGGTGACTGCAGGCGTTCCTTTTCGGGAGCCGGTTCGTCGTTGATCAGATACGGCTTGATCGAGTGATACTGTTTCCAGAACCGGGTCATGTCGACCACGAGATCGCGGATGACAGGAAAGCTCGGTAAAGGTCGTAACTCCACCGGCTCCTTTAGCTCCCGGACCCGGGTAACGCACGCCAATCCGTTACGGCCGTTGATATTTATCGCGTCGGAGCCGCACACCCCCTCGCGGCAGGATTTTCTGATGGTGAGAGAATCGTCCTGAAAATTCTTGATACGGAGAATGACATCCAGGAGCATCGCGTCGGTTGGCTGCAGGTCGACCTGAAAATCCTGCATGTACGGCTTCTCATCGTGTTCCGGGTTGTAACGGAAAATCGAGAAATGCATGGTTGTCTCCTGACGCGTTGCCTTGACCGGGAACCGCTACGCGCGTTCCATCCATAGAATTCGCATAACCCACACTCCCAGTGCCGTTAGGCCAAACCCCAGCAGCACGAGCAGGCCAACGCGAAAAACCATGGCGTGAACGTAATCCAGGATCACATCGCGAACGCCTACCCAAGCGTGCGCCAATAGGGCGGCAAAAAAGACAACGGTGGCGATGCTCACACTGGAGCCCATCATCCAGCCGTGCCATGCGGGATAGGAATGCGGTGGGTCGACAAGGAAATGGGCCAGCAAAAATACAATGAATAACAACATATAGACTGCGGTTATCCGCTGCACCAGCCAAGCGAGCAATCCCGTGAAGTTCTTTCTCATAGCAATGCGCCAGCAGCGAGAAGCGCGACGGCTATGCCACCGAGGTTCACGAACCACGCGCTACGACGCGCCGCGGGCAACTGCGAGCCGATGTCGACGTCGCTCAGCAGATGGCGGATCCCCGCCAACAAATGATGGGCCAGCACCCAAACAAAAATGATCGCCGCACCTCGGAACGCGAACTTGTGGAATAGGCTTATGACCTGTTCGTAGGATTGAGGTCCCTGCAGAGACAAATCGAGAAGATACATGCTGAATGGAACACTCAGCGTCAAGAAGATACCTGTCACCCGATGGGTAATGGAAGTCAGCGCACCCACCGGCATCTGAATTTGCATCAGATTGAAGAATACCGGCCTTCTCCTCTTTGACGCTGCCATGTCGCGAATGCTCATTTGTGATGACGCCTCTACGCTTCTTTGACCCGCTCATTCAAGAGATGCCTCTTTCCGGCATCAAGCTCTGCATCAGGTACAGTCGAATACTCGCCACGAGTTAGAAAGCCGTTGTGCCCGAGAAAAACTATCGCACGCTCGAGACGTTGCTGACAGCGGTGCGCGACTGCCGCGAATGCGAAGCGCATCTGCCGCTCGGTCCGCGCCCGGTGCTGCGCGCCGGTGCGACGGCCCGCATCCTCGTCGTTGGCCAGGCGCCCGGCGTGCGCGTGCACAAGACCGGCATTCCGTGGGGCGACCCCAGTGGCGAGCGACTGCGCGCCTGGATGGGCGTGGACAAGGACGTCTTTTATGATGAGTCGCGCATCGCCATTATTCCCATGGGTTATTGCTACCCTGGCCGAGGTAACGGCGGTGATATGCCGCCGCGCCGTGAATGCGCGGCGTTGTGGCTCGATCATTTGCTGGCCAAGCTGCCGCGGATTAAATTGACGTTGCTCATCGGTCAGCATGCACAGCATCACTTTCTGGCCAACCGCCGCAAGTCGTCGCTGGCCGAAACGGCCAAGGCCTGGCAGGAGTACGCTCCACAATACATTCCTCTGCCACATCCTTCGCCGCGCAATCAGCCGTGGTTCAAGCGCCATGCGTGGTTTGAAGACCAGCTCATACCCATGCTGCAAACGCGGGTCAAGGCGCTGCTCGCTCGCTGAAGTGCCCTTTGTGCGCGAAGGACTCTTGGCGGTCCCCCGGACTGCGTCCAACGTTGGGCGTAGCATCAGTACTTCCTCAGGTAGTTGAGTTCGAGCGCGTCGCGCACCATTTCCATCGTCTGGTTGGCGATGGCGCGACCGCGTTTCGTGCCGTGTTCGAGCGCTCCCCGCACCAGCGACATGTTCCGTTCGTACTTCGCGCGCCGTTGACGCATGGGCTCCAGCAATTCGTTCAGCACCGTCGTCAGCCGATCCTTTAGCTCCTTGTTGCTGACACCCCTGCGTTCGTAGCGCTCCTTCAGGTCCATGACCTTCGCAGCGTCGTGATCGAATGCATCAAGGTACAAAAAAACAGGATTTTCCGCCACGGTGCCCGGTTCCTTCGCACCGCGCGGGGGGCCGGCGTACATGCCGCGTACCTTCTTCGCCACCGTCTCGGCGCTGTCCTTGAGATCGATCGTGTTGCGGCGAGACTTGCTCATCTTGGCATTGCCATCGGTGCCTACAAGGCGCGGTACGCGTCCCACGAGTGCCTCCGGTTCCGGAAAGATCGGCTTGAACTCGCGATTGAAGCGCCGCGCCGTCTCCCGTGTCAGTTCGATGTGAGGCAGTTGGTCCTCGCCCACAGGCACGAGATGCGCACGGGGCAAGAGTATGTTTGCGACCTGCATCACGGGGTAGATGTAGAAAGCCACGGGAACCGACTTCCCTTTTGTCGTCGCATCCTCCGGGTCCTCGATCGCCTCCATCTCCGCCTTGAGCGTCGGATTACGGTCGAGCATGCCGACGGGCAGGAACCACGCGAGCCACGTCGTCAACTCTGCGTGCTCCGGTACCAGGCTTTCGATGACGAAGCTGCTGCTTTCGGGTTCAAGCCCCACTGCCAGCCAGTCGAGGGCCACTTCCCAGACGGCGTTCCGCACGCGCTGCAGGTCATCCGCGTAGTCCGAGACCTGGTAATCAGCGATGAGAAAGTAGCAGTCGTATTCGCTTTGCAGCTTGACCCAGTTTTCGAGCGCGCCCGCATAGTGCCCCAGGTGCAGAGGTCCGGTCGGCCGGACCCCGGTGGCGATACGCTTCCTTTCGCTTATGGCGTAAGCACTCATCGATGTCGAATCCGTGCGGTCTGTCGCGTCCTCTGCCGCGAACCGCACTCGGTTCGCGGCCGGACATCCAGCGGACGAAGTTGAGTGAGCAATTCAGGGCGAAGCCGCGTGCGGCGGATAAGTGATTACGGTGCCGTCAACCCTGGCAAAAGGCGTAAGCGTGTGCATGTTGGGTGACCCCGGGTGCGTGTGACCGAAGCCCCCCAGGCCGGCGACATGCGCATAACCGATTTCGGCGACCTCCAGCGCATCGGGGAGGGTGTCGCCGTTGAACTGCGGGTTGTGGCGAGAGCGAGGCACGGTACGCGCGTCAGCGAGCTGACTTACCGAGTGGGCCGCAAGCAGCGCGATAAATTCGGCGAGTGTCCGCGTCGAATGGCCGATTGTGAATACGACAGCGCTGAGGCGGTTGCGTCACGAAACACTCTCAGGGATGCGTTTTTCTCAGCGCCGCTCCTTTGTGCATCGCAATGTGGTCGGTCGTGTCGCTCTTGATTTCATACTGCGGATCATCCGGGCTGGCGTGATGCGTGTATCCCTTGTAATCGGCGTCCCTTGTATGAACCTTGATGATCCTACCGCTCACCTGGCCGGCTTCAGAGTTCCAGGTCACGTGATCGCCAACCAGGAATTTCGTTGCCATGATGGACTGTCCTCAATTGTCACGATCTCTACAACGCGCGAAGGTAGCGAGACGTGTCGTTTCCGCGCCTATAGCGTCAGCGGCGCAGGCTGCCCAGTTTGGCGCGACGTCAGCACCTATCATAACGCTCCCTTTCCTATTAACAAACGAACCCGGCCGCGGCCCGGTGGTCTGATAGGCCCGACCATACTGCACTGCGCGGCACCCTGATTGTTTCCGCTGCGCGTTGGCGGTACGATCATTTAGTCCCCTATTGGCCGGTTAATTGTTTGCCACAGGGCTCAGTTCCTTCTCTGGTCGACTCCACTACTTCCCCGAGAGGACGATATGGAGGAAGCCGCGCAACCCAAGAACGAGTCGGAAGAGTCGCCGCTATCGCCTTGGTGGATACGATCGGTATTGATCGTGATGGTGGGAGGCTTTGCCGGGCGTATAGCGACCACCGAACTCGCATACCGCAATGCTCCACCAATACCGGGGCGCGTCGTCGATGCCAATGGCACCGTAGCGTTCAGCGGCGACGACATCAGCAGCGGCCAAGCAGTTTCCCGCGGTATGGATTGATCGATAACGGCACCGTCTGGGCCCATGGTGCGTACCTCGGCCCCGATTCTGCCGAAGCGTTGCATCGCATCGGGGAGGAAAAACTGACGACTTCAGAGTGAGCTGCGAGCGGCGCAGCGAACGAGCCTGCAAGCGCAACTGCCAAAAGCGTTTTCCAAACATTCATAACCACTCCTTCATGTACTGCGGGTGGCTATCCAGCGGTGTGCGTCCAAATGCCCATCAGCGGTACGCTGAAACACCTGTATTCCAATCGCACGCACTGTGCCATGCGCGCCAAGTCTGTGCGATCCCGTACCTAGCAGTACACTATCGCGGTGACAGCTAACGACAGACCGCATCGGACTATGCGAACCGCGCCGACTCTCCGCGGACCGGACGGGTTGCCCACAGCGGCATCCTCCAGTCCCCGCCAGAATCATCTGCTCGCCGCCCTCCCGCCCAGCGACTACGAACGTTTCGCGCCGCGTTTAGAACTCGTAGAGATGAATCTGGGAGATG
>Ga0207700_10000384_pt1 | contig 25706 bp, 22 predicted proteins | sample LARL82metaG_FD_184348 | JGI IMG/M metagenome (GOLD analysis project Ga0207700, IMG submission 184348) | Corn, switchgrass and miscanthus rhizosphere microbial communities from Kellogg Biological Station, Michigan, USA - LAR L8-2 metaG... | ecosystem: Host-associated > Plants > Roots >...
AGGTGAACATCTCCTTGCGGACGATGTCGGTCGAGCGGCCGACGCCGCGCTCGAAGAGGTCGGTGTCCTCGAAGACCGGCGTCGCGATCGGCTCGTAGCCGGCGCGGGCGAAGATCGCGGCGGCGGCGCGCTGCAGGCGCTCGCGGGCGCGCGCCTGCGCGGGGAGCACGTCGAAGGTGCCGCGGGGTGCCTGGAACTTGCTCGCCATTTGCGGCGACCTTAGTGACTGAGCGAGCCGAGGAACGGGTTGGTGGCCCGCTCGGCGCCGAGCGTGGTCAGCCCCATGTGGCCCGGGTGGACGACGGTCTCGTCCGGGAAGCGGTCCAGCAGCTGGCCGATCGAGGCGAGCAGGGTCGGACCGTCTCCGCCGGGCAGGTCAACGCGGCCGACCGAACCCTGGAAGAGCACGTCGCCGGAGAAGAGCGCGTCCTCCCCGCGGACCGCATAGGTGACGTGGCCGAGACTGTGTCCCGGCGTGAAGATGACGTCGAGCTCCAGCCCCGCCAGCTCCAGCGTCTCCCCGCCGCTGACGGTTTTGTCGGGCTTGTAGCTCTCGAACGGGCCGAAGCCCTCCCAGGGGACGAAGGCCATGATGTCTTCGAGCATGGGCGTCTCGATCTCCGGGCAGTAGACCGGCGCCCCGGTCGCTGCCGCCACCGGCGTCACGGCGCCGATGTGGTCGAAGTGGCAATGGGTGATCAGGATCGCCTCGGCCTGCGCCCCGGTCGCCTCGATCGCCGCCAGGAGTCGCTCCTGCTCCTCGCCTGGATCGACGACCAGTAACCGATCGTCGCCCTGGCGCCGGAGCAGGAAGCAGTTCTCGGCCACCGGACCGACCGTCAGCATCTCGACGTCGAGAGCCATCGGTCCTACTGCTGCCGGGCGCGGATGCGGGCTCGCTCGCGCCGCCGCCAGAGGGCCATGTCGATGTAGTACCCGGCGGGGACGTAGAAGACCAGCATGAAGAGGGCGAAGACGAGCGAGGCGGCGACCGGCCGTTTGAAGAGGACGATCAGCAGCACGCCGAAGATGACCGCGGCGAAGATGCCGCGCACGAACGAATTGCGCCAGGTTGGCGGCAGGTCTTGTTTCGGACCGGGCTTGCGTTTTGCCATCGCCTGCGATTTCGCCTCGGCGCGGCTGCGCGGTTTGCTGCGGCGCGGGTTCGCGTCGACCCGGCCGCCCTGGGTGCCGCGGCGCTTGCGCTGGCGCTTTTTCCTCGTCTGAGCCATAACTGATCGAACTGCATCAAATTCCCGGCCTGCTGGGCTGGAAATTTGATGCAGTTCGAAATCTAGTCGGTCGCGGTTGCGAGCCGCGCCTCGATCGTGTGGCGTGCTGGGTCGAAGCCGCGCATCGGGACGTCAGCCGGGTAGCCGGCGAGGGCGTCCTGCGGGATCAGGCCGATCAGCTCCGCCTCGACTGGGCGCGCGCCAAGAGGCGCCGCCAGTTCCCGTACCCGTTCGACGATTTTCCCCAGCGGCACGCTGAGAGGGTCGTGGACGTTGGTCGACACCTGGGCGCGACCGCTGGAGAGCAGCAAACCGATCGCCCGTACACCCGCCGGCCCACCGCCCGCCTCGCGCAGGCCCGCCGCCACCGCCTGGGCGATCTCGACATTGCCGGTATCGAGCTCGACGTTGAAGGCGGCGAGTGGCGGGCGCGCCGTCACCAGCGTCGCCCCGGCGGTGCGGTGCGGCACCTCAGGGCCGAAGTCGGGCTGCAGCTCGCCGGACTCCATCCGCAGCCACAGCTCCGGCAGGCCGCCGTTGCGGAAGTAGGCGCGCTCGGCTCGGCCGGGGTCCCGCGCCAGCTCGCCGTAGAGGAAGACGGGCACGCCGAGGCCGCCGATCTGGGTCGCGACGGCGATCGCCTCGGCGCGGGCGGTCCCGCGATCGTCGCGGTGGAACCAGACGACCGGGCAGACGTCGAGGGCGCCGATCGCCGGGTGGGCGCCGCGGTAGCGGTGCATGTCGATCGTCTCGACCGCCTCCTCGGCGCCGGCGGCGAGCGCCTCGGTCAGGGCGCCGGGCTGGCCCGCGAGGGTGAAGACGGTGCGGCCGTGATCGGCATCGGTGTGGCGGTCGAGCAGGGTGGCGCCGCGGGTGAAGGCCTGCTCGAGGCGGCCTAGGCGCTCGGCGTCGCTCCCCTCCGAGATGTTCGGAACCGCGAGCAGGGGCGGCATGCTCCGCGGTCCTCAGACCAGCAGTTCGCCGCCGCTGACGACCGTCTCGCCGTCGATTTCCACCGTCGGTTCGAGCACCACGCAGTCGAGGTGGACGGGCACCTGCACGGTGCCGCCGATCGCCGCCGAGGCGCCGAAGGCGACGTGGCAGGTGCCGAGGATCTTCTCGTCCTCGAGGATGTTGCCGGTGAGGATCGCCTCTTCGTTGGTGCCGATCCCGAGCTCGGCGACGTTGGTGGCGTCCTCGCCGTGGATGGTGAGCAGCTCCATCAGCTCGGCGCCGGCGGCGCCCGTCGCCTCGACAAGGTGCCCCTCGCTGACCGTCAGCTCGACCGGGGTCTCCAGCAAGCCGACGCCGGCGATCGAGCCGTCGACGACCAGCGTGCCCTCCGTCGTGCCCTCGACCGGGGCGATGAAGCCCTCGCCGCAAGGCAGGTTGCCGAAGGCCCCGCGGTTGCCGAGTTCGCCGGCATCGACGATCCCGAGGCGCCCCTCGAGGCCGATCCGCAGGTCGCTCCCGTGGCCGCAGGTGATCCGCGCCCCGGAGCCGCGGTTGAGCGCGGTGACAACCGCCCAGCCGCGGCGGCGGATCTCCTCCAGGTCGCCGGTCATCAGCCGGCTGAGCATCTCTTCGGTTACGCCCGGCAGGGTGCCGATGCGAACGCCGGCTTCGCTCGCGACTTTGCGTGCGGCGGTGTGGGAGAGCGACTGGATCGTCGGCGCCAGCACCACGTCGGCCGCAGCCATCGCCGCTGCTACCGCGGCCGGCGGCTCGGCGGCGGCCGAGTCGCGCTCGGAGATGACGGCGAGCGTCGCGTCGGCGCCCTCCCCCTGCGCCTCGATCCGCATCAGGGCACCGATCTCTTCGGTCACCGGGTTGCAGACGACCAGCACGTCCTCGCCGGGCTGGATGCCCATGCACTGCCGGACCACCGTCTTGACCGCCCTGTCCAGTTCCGCTGGCACGGCCCCACCCTAACCGCGCTGTGCATTCGCTGCATTGATTTTGCCTGCAAGAGCCTTACTTGCAGCACATTTGTGCAATCTGTCAGCCGCAGCCGACTCCCACGAAACTCAGTCGTCGTCGTGCCGGTGTCCAATCGACCAGATCTCGAACCAGATCAGCCCGACCAGGACGATCCCAAAGCCGATGAACGGCGGCAGCCATCCGGGCGGGTGCACGATCGCCAGCGACAGCACCGCAAAAGCGTCCGCAACCAGCAGAAACGCAACCAGCACCGGCCGCATCGCCGACCACCCACCTCCAGATCCGCCCGGCCCTTGCACCGCTACCATCCCCCCCTCCCCCGCCGGAGTAGCTCAGCTGGTTAGAGCAGCGGAATCATAATCCGCGTGTCGGGGGTTCGAGTCCCTCCTCCGGCACTCCTCAAGGTCATTTACAAAGCCAACTTCCGAAGGCTGCGGCGCCGGCGCATCCTGAGACGGTGGACCAACGGTGGACCGAGCGCCCTTAATCGCGTCGGCAAGGAATGCAGCGAAGCGGGTGGCCTCGGCAGTGCGCGGGACGTGGTGGACGTAGCGCGTCCGCAGACAACTCCTTTCTATATGTCTGTCAACTAAACGAGCGGGTTTGAAGAACCGGCGGTAGGGTCAGGTTGTCTTGAACGGCTCCAACGACTTCCCCGGTCTCACCGACATCCATGCCCATCCGGCGATGAACGCGTTCCTTTGGGACCGTGACCTGCGCCGGCATTACTGGACCGGCGACACGTTTGATCCGCTGGCCAGTCTCAGCGACTTCAAGCTGCTGAAGCAGGGAGGCGTGAAGGTGCTGTGGTCCGCCCTCCACATCCCCGAGTCGGCCTACTTCCGCAACCCCCCGATCTGGCTGCTGGCGCACTTCACGAAGGGCGGCCGGACGCTGCTGAAGCTGAACGCCTGGGAATGCCTGCTGCAGATGCTGGAAGGGATGGAGCGCCAGGTGGCGCGCGCCGAAGACGATTTCCAGGTCGCCCATTCCAATGCCGAGCTCGACGCGGTGAGGGCGGCGGACCGGACGGCGATCGTCCACACCGTCGAGGGCGGCCACGTGCTGGGGGCGGCTCTGCCGGAGGGCGACCGCGACGGACATCTGGCGCGGCTCGAACAGCTGGCCGAGCGCGGCGTCGCCGCGCTCACCATCGCCCACCTCTTCCCCAACGACCTCGCCGGCCACGCCGAGGGCATCCCCGCCGACCAGCACAAGATCCTCTTCTGGCGACTGGAAACCGAAGTCGACCTTTCGCGGGGGCTGACCGAGACCGGCCGTGCGGTGGTGGAGCGGATGGTCGAGCTGCGGATGATCCCCGACGTCACCCACTGCACCCCGAAATCCCGCAGAGAGATCTACGAGCTGGTCGCCGACCGGAGCCCGGTGATCGCCTCCCACATCGGCGTTCAGTCGATGAACGAGGTCCCGTACAACCTCAGCGAGGAGGACGTGCGGGCGATCGCCGCCTCGAGCGGGGTCGTCGGCGTCATCTTCATGCCCTACTGGCTGGACCGCACCCACCCCGGTCCCGGCCTGGAGGCGATCTGGCGGACGATGGAGCAGATCCGCCAGTGGAGCGGCGGTGGCTGGGACCACGTCGCGATCGGCACCGACTTCGACGGCTTCACCGACCCGCCCGACGACTGCGACAGCGAGGCCCAGCTCCCCCGCGTCCGCGAGCTGCTCGAGGACAAGGGCCTCGCCCGCGAGGAGATCGAGGCGATCCTCGGCGGCAACGCCCGCCGCGTGCTCCGCCACGGCTGGCGGTAGAGCGCCGCCCGCGTTCAAGATGTAAGGCGATGGTGCCGTGGAGATCGCTGGGATTCCTGTGCGCGCTCGCTCTGGTGGGAGCGCTCGGAGGGTGCAGCAGCTCGGGAGGGAGCTCGACCGGATCGACGGCGGCCGGCGGCAGCCGCTTCTACCACAGCTATCCGGGGCAGCAGGCGACGGGACTGCGCATCGGCGGGCCTGACTGCCAGGCGCTCGCGGCGACGCTGGAGAAGCAGGTAGGCGTGGCGGTGCGGCGCTCCTCAGACCCGACCCCACCCAACTCCCACTGTCAGCTCCAGCGCCGTGGTGTGCACGTCTCGATCTCACTCGACGCCGCCTACCGGGCACGGGAACGCTACGAATACCGGATGGAGGAGCAGGTCCAGTTCAACGCCGCCTATCCGGGCAAAGTGCCGCAGGCGGTGTCCGGCGTCGGCGACCGCGGCGCCCACGACCACTACGCCAGCTGGATCCCCGCCTACAACACCCTTTATGCAGTCCGCGGCAACCGCTGGCTCACCCTCGCCTACTCGGTCGCCGGCAAGACGCGACCGCAGCGGCTCGCCGGCGCCACCGCCCTCGCCCGCCTCGCCTTCAAGCTGACCGCTCGCCAGCCGAAGCCGGCGGCACCTCCAGCATCAGCGTCACCGGCCCGTCGTTGACCAGGGCCACGCCCATGCAAGCGCCGAAGACGCCCTTCTTCGCCCCCAACAGCTCACAGAACCGGTCGTAGAGCGGCTCGGCAGCCTCGGGCCGGGCCGCCTGGACATAGCTGGGACGGTTGCCGCGACGGGCGTCGCCGTAGAGGGTGAACTGGCTGACGCAGAGCACCTCGCGCTCGCCGAGCGGTTCGTTCATCCGCCCCTCGGCGTCGTCGAAGATGCGCAGCTTCCGCACCTTCTCGGCAAGCCGGTCGGCCTCCCCTTCGGTGTCCTCCACTCCGACTCCGAGCAGGATCAACATCCCGGGGCCGATCTGCGACACGCGCTCACCCTCGACGTCGACGGCCGCCTGGCTCACCCGCTGGACCAAGGCCTTCATGGCCGTGAGCTTAGGTCAGCGGGTGACGCGCAAGCGAGGGCGCTCGGCGCCGTGATGGTGATGCCGAGCGCGATGGTGCCTGTGCCGCCTCACGCAGCGCACCTTGCCTTTGATCTTCTTCTTGACGTAGCCCCTACGACAGCGCTTCCGTTTGTGATACACCGGCGGCATCGGGGTGACCGGCGTGATCACCGGCGGCGTCACCGAGCTGACGAGCCGGGCGTCGATCCCGCCCACCGACTGACCCGTCGCAAGGGGAACCGCGTTGGCGGCGGTCAGCGTCGTCTGGTTGTCCCAGAACTGGGTCGCAAAGCCGTCGTCTTCGGAAGCTGGTTCGCCGAACCATTCGCTGAAGTCGATCGAGAAGACCACCTTGTACTGATCTTCCGGCAGGTACCGCAGCGAATAGCTGCCGTCGGCTTCGGTCGAGGTACAGGTCAGGAGTTCGCCGCTGGGGGAATCGATCGAGCAAACCGGGATTTCTTCCAGTCCGACGCCGCTGGCGGCCGAAGAGACTCTGCCGCTGATCGTGGCGCCCGGTGCCAGTTCGGCGTCGATGCCGCCGGTTCTTTCTTCCGGTTCGACGACGACCGTGTCGGCTTCGCTCCAGCGGGTCTTGTCGTCGTAGAACTGGAGCGCCAGGTTCTGCCCCGACCAGCGCGGCCAGAATTCGACCTTGTATTTGCCGGGTTCCAGGTTGATGAAGTAAGTGCCGTCGGCGTGGGTGTACCCGCATTCCCAAAAGGTTTCTTCCACTTCCGGATTGACGGGCCAGGCGCAGACTTCGACTTCTTCGACCGGTTCCCCGTCGGAGCTCCGCGTCACCGTTCCGGCGATGCCCGGGGTTGGGCCCAGCGCCGCATCGATGCCGGTGACGGGTTCGCTGCCGACCACCACCGGGTCCGCCTGCGACCGGTTGGCCTCGTTGTCGTAGAACTGGGTGGCATAGCCGCGGTACCCGGCCGAGAATTCGACCCCGTATTCGCCTGCGGCGAGTTCTTTCAGTTCATATTCGCCAGCGGCGCCGGTTTCCGTGCACCTCCACCCTTCTTCGCTTTCGAGCAACCAGGCGCAGACCTCGACTTCTTCGATCGGCTGCAGGGTTTCCGCGTCGGTGACCGTGCCCGAGATCGAGCCGCCGGCCGCCATCGCAGCGCCCGGCATCAGCGCCATCGTCAGGCAGAGCAGCGCGACCGCCCCGATGAGTCTCCCCAGAGAAGTCAAGTAGGCAGGCAGTATAGGAGCGCAGGGAACGCCAGGTCAGCCTTCCAGCTCCTCGATCAGCGAACCTGCGTCGTAGGCGCCGAAGTGGCGCACGCCGTTGACGAAGAAGGTCGGCGTGCCGGTGGCGCCGCTGGCCTCGGCCGAGGCGAGGTCGCGCTCGATCCGCGGCCCGTGGACGCCGGCATCGAGCTCCGCCGCCATCCGCTCGGCATCGAGGCCCACCTCCCGCGCCGTTTCCAGCATCGTCTCGCGCAAGAGCTTCGGCTGGATCGCGAAGAGGGCGTCGTGGAACTCCCAGAAGGCGCCTTGCGCGGCGGCCGCCTCGCTCGCCTCCGCCGCCAGGGGCGCCAGCGGGTGGCGCTCGGGGATCGGCAGGTGGCGGAAGGCGAACAGCAGTCGCTCGCCGAGCCGCTCGCGCACGCGGCGCAAGACCGACTGCGATCCCAGGCAGAAGGGGCACTGGAAGTCGCCGAACATCACCAGCTCCAGCGGCGCATCGCGCTCGCCGCGCACGTGATCCAACTCCTCCAGCGGGGGTGAAAGACGTTCGTCCACGCGACCCGATGTTATGTGCTGGTGCACAACGTCGAGTCGGTCTTCGTCTTGATCCTCGCCGCCGCCCTGCTGGTGCGCGTCGCCGACTACGGCAAAATCCCGGCGCCGATCGTGCTCGTCCTCGGCGGTCTCGCGATCGCCGTCGTGCCGGGGCTGCCGAGTGTCGAACTCGACCCGGACACGGTCTTCCTCGTCTTCCTGCCGCCGCTCGTCTACGCGGCCGGCTGGCGCACCGCGCCGGGCGAGCTGCGGGCGGTGATGCGGCCGCTGGCCCTGCTCTCGGTCGGCCTCGTCTTCCTCGCCGCCGCCGCGGTCGCCCTCGTCGCCCACGAACTGGTGCCGAGCCTGAGCTGGGCCGAGGCGGCGATCCTCGGTGCCGTCCTCGCCCCCACCGACGCCGTCGCCGCCACCTCGATCTTCCGCCGCCTCGGTGCCCCCGAGCGGGTGCGGCTCCTGGTCGAAGGCGAGTCGATGATCAACGACGGCACCGCGCTGGTCCTCTACCGGATCGCGGTCGGGGTGGCGACCGGGGGCGCTCTCAGCTTTGGCGGCGCGGTACTGGAATTCGTCGACATCTCCCTCGGCGGCATCGCGGTCGGGTTCGCGGTCGGCGTCCTCTCCGACCTCGTCGTCCGCAGGCAGACCGACTCCGGCCTCTCGATCGTCCTCACCGTCCTGACCGCCTACGGCGCCTATATCGGCGCCGAGGAGCTGCATGTCTCCGGCATTCTCGCCGCCGTCGTCGCCGGGGTCTACGCCGGCTACCGCTCCCCCCGCTCGCTCGACGCCGACATCCGGCTCAACGCCGTCGCCTTCTGGGGCGTCCTCGTCTTCGCGCTCGAGATCACCCTCTTCGTCCTCCTCGGCCTGCAGTTGCCGGACATCGTCGACACCCTCAACCAGACCACTGCGGGAGTGAGCGATCTGCTGGGACCGGCGGCCGCAATCACCGCCGCCTCGATCGGCGTCCGCCTCGCCTTCGTCTTCGCGATGGGCAGCGACGCGGGCGAAACCGCCGGCCAGCGCTTCGCCGTCGGCTGGAGCGGGATGCGCGGCGCCGTCTCCTTGGCCGCCGCCCTCGCGGTCCCGCTCAGCGTCAACGGCCGGCCGCAGATCATCTTCCTCACCTTCGTCCTGATCCTCGTCACCCTGGTCGGCCAGGGGCTCTCGCTGCCGTTCATCGTCCGCGCCCTGAAGCTGGAGGACCCGCGGCGCTGGTCCGACGAAGAGGCGGTGGCGCGGATGGAGGCGGCGCAGTCGGCGCTCGACCGCCTCGACGAGATGGAGGACGAGGAGCGCGCCGGCGAGACCCAGCTGAAGCGCCTGCGCGACCTCTACCGTGCCCGCTTCCGGATGTGCCAGGCGGTGCTCGGCGGCGAGGATCCCGAGGTCGCCGCCCGCGAACAGCGGATCGTCGACTACGGCGAGCTGCGGCGCGAGCTGATCGGGGTCGAGCGAGAGGAGCTGCTCAGCCTGCGCGGCGCCGGGCGGCTGCGCAACCAGACGATGCGCCAAATCGAGCGCGACCTGGACCTCGAGGAGGCCCGGATTCGGTCTTAGCCCTCCGCTGAGGGACGAAGCGCATCCGGTACAGGGGACCGGTACTCCTCCTCCGGAATTGACTTCCCCTCCGCTTCGCTGCGGGGAGAACCTGGAGCGCGCTTCGCGCGCAAGAACGAGATTGCATGTCGCCGAACATTCCTCCGGAGGAGTACCGGTCCCCTCCACCACAGAGCTCCGACAGACGCGCCACCGCGAAACCGCAAAAAGGTCCGATATGCGGACTCTGTTGCGGTTTCGCTGAAGCTGAAACAGCTTTTGGACCCTGGGTCGTCCCTGCTGTGCGTGTTGGGGAAAACTCCGGTCGTTCTCCGCGGGAATGTTCGCGAAGCCCCGCGATATGCAATCTGGTCTTAAGCGCGGCCGGAGGCCGCGCTCCGACATCGGAGCTAAGCCGCGAAGCGGCGTGCGACTCAATTCACGCGGAGAACGACCGGACGCCTTACCGAATGCGCCTACGAGGCGAAGAAGTCGCGGGCGCGGGCGGCTACTAGGTCGGGTTTCTCGTCGGCGATGAAGTGACCGCAGTTGTCGACCTTCTCTACTTGCATGTCGTCGGCGTGGTGCTCGTAGCCTTTTAGGGTCTCGTGGCGGAGGGCGGCGTCGCCGGTGCCGAAGAGGAGCTTGGTGGGGACTTTGAGGTGGCCTTTGGCGTAGCGGCCTTTGGTGATCGCGGGCATCTCACGCAGGTTGAAGACGCGGTACATCTGCACCGCCGCCCGGGCGCGCTCCGGCTCTTCGAAGGTGTCGGAGAAGGCGTGCAGGGTCGCCTGGTCCCAGACCTCGCGCTTGACCGAGGCGCCGGCCAGCACTTTCGGCACGAAGCGGCCACCGCGGTGCAGGCGGTAGCCGATCCCGGGAGTGAGGATCAGCCACTGGTACCAGAAGCGCCAGAGGTGGGGCGCCATCGCCCTGATGCTGGTCCAGGGCGGCAGGATGTTGAGGGCCAGGTAGCGCTCGAAGCGCTCCGGCTCGCGCAGGCAGAGGAGGAAGCCGATCCAGCCGCCCCAGTCGTGGCCGACCAGCTTCACCCGCTCCAGCCCCAGCTCGTCGAGGACGGCGAGCACATCATCGGCCAGGTTCTCCTTCTCGTAGCCATCCGGCGGCGCCTCCGACCAGCCGAAGCCGCGCAAGTCGAGCGCCAGCACCCGGTGGCTGTCGGCCAGCGCCGGCATCAGATGGCGCCACTCGTACCAGTGCTGCGGCCAGCCGTGCAGACAGAGGACCACATCATCGCCGCCGCCGGCTTCGGCGTAGTGAAAGTCGACGCCGCGGGCCCGCACCTGGTGGTGGGTAACGCCCTCGACGTGCGGCGGCTTGCTCACGCCCGACAGCCTATGCCCCGCGCCCCAATCCATGGGAGGCAGGAAACATGGCGGGGGGGACGGCGACCGGCTGCGCGCCGGGAATCGCGCCGGTCGCCCGCCCCCTTCCGCTCAGTGCAGCGCGGCCGCCGCTGCCTGACGGAAGTCGTTGAGGATCTCCTCCATCGCTCCGACCTCGCAGGGGACCATTTCCGGCCACGGCTTGTCGGGGTGCTCCTGCAGGGTCTTCAGGCCGTTGCCGCTGATAACGGCGACGACCACGTCGTCGGGACCGATCTTCCCTTCCTGGGCCAGCCGCGCGGTCGAGGCGACCGTGGTGCCGCCGGCCGGCTCGGTGAGGATGCCCTCGGTCGCGCCGAGGAGGTCGATCGCATTCCAGATCTCCTCGTCGGAGGCGGCCGCCGCCCAGCCGTCGCGGGAGCGGACCGCGTCTACCACCAGGTTGCCGTCGCCGGGGGCGCCGATCGCCAGCGAGTGCGCCGCCGTCTCCGGCGTCTGGGTGACGATCTCGCCGCCGCCGGTGATCGCGGTCGCGATCGGCGAGCAGCCGCTCGCCTGGGCGATGTCGATCTTCGAGGCGGCGGTCTCGGCAAGGCCGACCTTCTCCAACTCGACGAGGCCCTTGTGGACGCGCGAGGAGAGCGTGCCGCCGGCGGCCGGGATCACGAAGTGGTCCGGCGCCTTCCATCCCAGCTCCTCGACGACCTCGAAGGCCATCGTCTTCGCCCCCTCGGCGTAGAACGGCCGCAGGGTGATGTTGGCGAACTCCATCCCGGTCGCCAGCGCCAGCTCGCGGCAGGCGCGATTGGCCTGGTCGTAGTTGGCGTTGAGCTGGATCACCTGGGCGCCCATCGCCCGGCAGGCCTTCGCCTTCCCCTTCTCCATGTTGCCGGGGTAGAAGATGTAGGGCCGGGCGCCGGCCTGGGCCGCCAGCGAGGCGACCGCGGTGCCGACGTTGCCGGTCGAGACGCAGCCGACCTCATCCTTGCCCAGTTCCAGCAGGCGGGCGATCGCCATCCCGACCACCCGATCCTTGTAGGAGAGCGACGGGCGGTTGGTCGAGTCGTCCTTGAGGTAGAGGTTGCTGAGGCCGAGCTCGGCGCCCAGCCGCTCGGCGTGGATCAGCGGCGTTTTGCCGGCGAACTGGGCGACCCGCTGCTGGGCGCGGCGGCTGTGGATCGGCAGCAGCTCCTCGAAGCGCCAGACGTTCGCGGGGCGCTCCTCCAGCGGACGCTCGGCGATCCGCTGCTTGGCGCGCTCGTAGTCGTAGTCGATGTCGAGCCCTTCGCCGCAAGCCGGGCACTTGAAGGCGCGATCGAGCAGGGGCGTCCGATAGCCGCAGTCGCGGCAGATGAGTTCGGTGGCACAGGAGCTGGTCCGGGGCCCCAGGGGCTGGGTGAGATGCGGATCGACCGCGTCACTCATGACTCCTCCTTTGCCGCCGACTCCTCGGCGCTAGTCCAATAGGTCGCAGGGGTATAACACATGCTCGACAGCTGCTCAATGCTTTCTGTGTAAACAGACGCGTTCTTTTTTGCGCGCCCCGACAGGGAAGGTAGCGGAACTGAGAGGCGGCGCAAAGTTAGAAGAGATCCCTTGTCTGTAGAGTTTCTGTCATCAAATCCAGAAGATCGCCCCAGATGACTCCCCAGGAGCGCTTTGCCGTCAACCTCCGCCGCGCCCGTGCCAAGGCTGGGATCAGCCAGGAAGAGCTCGGCTACATGTGCGATCTGCACCGCACCGAGGTCTCGCTCTTGGAGCGCGCCGGCCGTGAGCCACGCCTGGCCACGATCGTGAAGCTGTGCGGGGCGCTCGGCACGAAGCCAAACGAGCTCTGCGAGGGCATCTCTTGGCTGCCAAAGGCGCGCCGCTTCGAGGTGAAGCGGCCGCCTAAGGCTTAGGACGACCAGAAGGGACGATGAAGGGAGGCGGGGCTGACGTCGGCCGTGCCAGACGTGACCAGGATCCGTCATGACGATGTAGATCCTGGCTCAGGATTGGTCCTCCTTTGCCACCCCAAGGCGGTTTCCCATATCCGAGAGCCCCGCCTCCTTCACCGGTTGATCGCCCGGCAAGACGAATTCATAACACACAGCTGATTATCAATCAACCCTTTTTGCTCAATCAGTCACAAATTTGTCCTGATTGTCCAACTGCGAGCCGCGTCCGTAGAGGCGTCCGGTCGTTCTCCGCGTGAATTTGTCGCGCCCCTACCGGGGAAGCTCCCTGAGATAGAGCCCGCCTATGGCGGGCAAAGACCGGATTGCATTTCGCCGCTTCGCGAACATTCCCGCGGAGAACGACCGGACGCCTCCCCACACGCAGCTCAGGGACGGCTCAGAGCTGGGCGTCTGCCGGAGCTCTGTGGTGGAGGAGTACCGGCCTCCTGTACCGCAGCGCTTAGTCCCTCAGTCGTCAGCTACGAGGCCGGAGCCGGCTCGGGCGTGACGGGGATGTCGACCGTGTCGGGCCAGGTCTCTAGGGACTCGAGGCTGTCCTCCACCCCGGCGGCGACCAGCAGCTCCTCGGCGATGTGCGGCGCAAACGGCACGAGGGTGCGGGCGAGGAGGACGAGGGCGGCGATCTGGGCCTCGGCGTCGGCGCGGTCGAGCTGGCCGCGGCGCTTGATCACCCGCTTCTCGAAGTCCTGGATGCGCTCGAAGAGGCGGGTGATGTTTCGGATCGACTTGTGCATCTGCAGGTCGCGGGTGTCGGCGGTGATCCGCTCGAGGCCGTTCTCACACCATTTGCGCAGCCGGTCGCGCATGTGCTCGGTGTCGGCCGCGGCCTCGGGGTCGTGGTCGAGCCCCTCCAGCGCCGCCAGGCGCTCGTGCGTGTAATTCCAGAGGTTGCGCAGGAAGCGACCGGCGAAGCGGACCGCGCCGTCGCTCCAGTTCAGCGTCTTCGCCGGTCCCGCCGCGTAGAGGACGGCCAGGCGCACCGTGTCGGCGCCGTGCTCGGCGACCAGCTCGTCGGGGTTGACGACGTTGCCGAGGTGCTTGCTCATCTTGCGCCCCTCGGCGATCACCATCTCGTGGAAGAGGCAGCCGGAAAACGGCTCCCCCTCCGCCATGAAGGCGAACGGCCCGATGTCGCGCAGCGCCTTGGTCACCACCCGCTGGTCGAAGACGAAGCCGCCGCTGTCGTTGCCGGCGACCAGCCGCTCGGAGGGCAGCCACTTCTGCAGGTCGGGGTGGGTGAACATCTGCTCGTCGCGCGCCTCGGGCGGGACCGTGGCCGGCACCCAGAGGAAGAGGGCGTCGAAGTGGCAGTCGAGGGTGTCGGTCTCGCGCTTGGCGGTGCCGCCGCACTTGGGGCACTCGACGTCGACGAAGTCGGGGCGCTCGGCCAGAGGGTTCCCTTCGCCGGTCGGTTTGATGTCGCGCGGCAGGACCACCGGCAGGTCCCCCTCGGGCACCGGCACCGGGCCGCACTCGTCGCAGAGGATGACCGGGATCGGCGTCCCCCAGGAGCGCTGGCGGGAGATCGAGAAGTCGTTGGCGCGGTAGCGCTTGGTCTCACGGGCGCCATCCACCGGCGCGCCCTCGGGCTCCTCCTCGGCCGCCGCCGAAGCCACCCGCTCAAGCCGCTCGGCGATGTCGCGGTCGGCCTCGTCGACGGCGGGAATTCCCAGCGCCGCGGTTGGGCCGAAGCGGGCATCGACCAGCGGCGAGACGATCACCGGCAGCTCGGTCCCGCCGGGGCCGGCGATCGCGGCGCCGGTGTCGAGGGCAGGCACCGAGCGGGCGTCGCGGGCGCTGCGCTCCCAGCCGCCGGAGCGCATCCGCTCCAGCTCCTCGCGCACCCCGTCTCCCGCCACCCAGGCGTCGACCTCGGGGTGGCGCGGCGAGAGCAGGACGAAGGTCGCGAGGCCGGCATGGCGGCGGTGCGGCGTGAAGACGGTCAGCGAGCGCCCGTCGCCCCCGGCGAGGTCGAGCTCGACGCCCTCGGAGCGGCCGAGGATGTAGTGCTGGGTCGCCAGCGAGAGGTCATCCCACTTCCCGCCCGACTCCAGCCCCTCCATGTTGCGGTCGTTCTCCTCCAGGTAAGGGGTGATGCGGAGGAACCAGGTCGGGCGCCGGATCAGCCGCACCTCGTTGTGGCAGCGCCAGCAGCGGCCGTCCTCGACCTGGATCGAGGCGAGCGTGGTCTGGCAGGTGTCGCACCAGTCGACGGTGGCGTCGGCGCGGTAGATCAGGTCGTGCTCGAGCAGGGTGATGAAGAGCCACTGCGACCAGCGGTACTGGCCCTCGTCGGAGCTGTAGAAGACGCGGTCGTAATCGAAGGAGTAGCCGAGCCGCTTCATCTGGCCCAGCATCCGCTCGCCGCACTGGGCGACCCAGTCGGCCGGCGGGACCTGGCGCTCGATCGCCGCCAGCTCGGCCGGCAGGCCGAAGGCGTCGAAACCGAAGCCGAAGAGGACGGCGTCGCCGCGCCCCCGGCGAAAACGGGCGTAGGCGTCGCCCAGCGAGTAGTCGCGGACGTGGCCCATGTGCAGGTTGCCTGACGTGAACGGGCTGGAGGGCTTGACGTAGACGTGCCCCTGGCCCTCGCCGGGCTTGGGCGCCTCGAAGTCCCCCCGCTTCTCCCAGATCTCCTGCCGCGCAGCCTCGATCGCCTGCGCGTCGTAATTTCGCCTGCCGTCAGCCATCCTCACTCAAGGCTAACTAAGCGAAGGTCCAGAGCTTGTTCCCCAAGAAGTTGAAGGGCATCGCCACGGCGACCGCGATCGCCTGGGCGGACAGTTCGCCGACGACGTGGTTGGCGACGAGGAGCTCCAGAACGGCGAGGTTGAGGCCGAGGCTGGCGAGGCTGACGGTGAAGAACCGGGCGGCCTGGAAGTGGGCCGGCCCCTCCCCCGGGCCGAAGGTCCAGTAGCGATTCCAGAGGAAGTTGTTGGTGACGGCGACGCAGAAGGCGCCGACCGCGGCGATCGTGTGGTGGACGCCGAGGCCGACCAGCGCGGCAAAGACGGCGAGGTTGATCAGGTAGCCAGAGCCGCCGACGATGCCGAACTTGAGGAGCTGGATCCAGCTCGCGGACCGCCGCGCGGCGGCGCCGATCCGGTAGGCGAGCTCCGTCGCCGGGCTCATCCCGGGGCCCCCTTGGAGCCGGACCTGGTGCGCACGTTTTCGCTGGCTTTCCAGCCATATGGGCCGTTGAGGAGGACCGCATTGGTACCGAAGCCGGTCGGAAGCGTCTTTAGCTGGGGGAAGCGCAGTTCCATCGCTCTCTTCGAGACATAGCGGGTGAGGGTGAGCCGGTCGAGTCGCAGCCGTTGCACCTCGCGGAAGGAAGAGGGCAGGTTAACGGGCCTGGCGGCCAGATGGGGCTTGCTGACGATGTCGACTTCGGATACCCGTTCGCTGCCGCCGTACATCCGCGGTGCCTGGCCGCCGAGGTACCAGCGCACCGGGTCGGCCGCGAGCTTCCAGCTGACCACCGCCCGCGGCACCTTGGCCGGGCCGATCGCCTGCGAGAGAGCGCGGAAGTCGGGGCGCTGCAGGTTCGGGGTCTGGGTCACGTAGACATCGAAGGCGAGCCAGTAGGCACAGAGCGCGATGGCGATCACCGCCCCCAAGCGCCGCAGGGAGACAAGCGAGCAGCCGATCGCGACCGCCGCCGCCAGCGGCAGCAGCGCCGGCAGCAGGTTGCGCTCGACTACGTAGTCCCTGCCGAGGAAGGCGGCGAAAGCAGCAAGGGCGGCGACGCCGAGCCCAAGCCCCAGGCCGATCGCGGCGGCGTGCCGCTCGCTGCGGTTGGCGTGGAAGGCGGCCAGCGCCAGCGCCGCCGTCACCAGCGCCGCCGGGACCAGGGCGAAGGAGTAGCGCGTCGGCTCGGCGATCACGTGCCCCGTTTCGCCGATCAGGAAGCTGGCCCCCGCTTCCAGGTAGCGGGTGCCGAGGGGGCTCTTTTCGATCCAGCCGATGTGGGTGGCGTTCGCCTGGGCGATGGCCAGGGGCAGCAGGGCTCCGCCAGCGAAGCCGACCAGGGCCACGGCCGGCAGGAAGGCGCGGAGGCGGTCTCGCCACGCCACCAGCAGCCAGGCCGCCTCGATCGCCACCAGGAAGAAGGCGAAGTAGTGGCTACCGAGGGCGAGCGCTGAGCTCAGTGCCCAGAACCAGAGGTCGCGCTCTTCGCCGCGATTCAGCGCTCGCAGGAAGAAGTAGAGCGAGAGGGCGCAGAAGAAGATCAGCAGCGCGTAGGAGCGGGCCTCCTGCGAGTACCAGATCAGCATCGGGTTGAAGGCGACGAAAGCGGCGAGGACGAGCCCGGCCCGCCGGCTCGAGAGCTCGCGGCCGATCAGGTAGGCGACCGGGACCACGGCCACCCCGAGCAGGGCCGAGAGCGAGCGCAGGCCGACTTCGCCAAGGCCGAATGCCTTCGCCCAGCCCCAGGCGAGCAGGTAGTAGAGCGGCGGGTTGGACTCGCTGACCCTGACCTCGTGGAAGAGGTGGGAGAGGCCGCCGGGGAGCACCCGCATCGCCGTGATCACCTCGTCGTGGTGATAGCTCTGGACGCCGAGAGTGGCGAAGCGCAGCGCCGCCGCCGCGCCGATCAAGCCCGCGAGGGCAGCGGGCAGGGCAAAGCTGCGAAGCCGGGCCTCGCTCGTTGCCGCCGGTGGAAATTGGGGTGGCGCGACGGTGGGCGCGAAGGTGTCCACTGCTCTGGAGATTGGATTTCCTCGCTCAGTCGTCCCTGAACGACCGCTAAAGGATTTATAAAAGTCCCTGCTACCCGTCAGGGAGCGCAGGAACCCCGCGGCAGTGGCCGGCGCGGACCGAACGACGGCGGCGCCACGGCGGTCCCGGCACCCCAGCGGCGGTCAGGGCGACGGCCGAGCTGGAAGCTGAGGTCGGCGCCATGGGCGAGAGCGCAGTAGGTGGTCCAGGGCTGACCGTACCGGCGTCCACCGAGGCGCAGGGACTGGACATAGATGCCGCGTCCAGCCGTCGTGATCACCGCGCGGCGGCGATCCGGGAGGCGGATCTCGGTGTGGCGGAAGAGCGGGCTTGCGAGCGCCAGCGTGCCGCTGCCGGGCGTCACCGGATAGAGGCCGAGGGCGCCGAAGACGTACCAGGCCGAGAGGGTGCCGAGATCGTCGTTGCCGGGGTAGCCGTCGGGCGTCGGGCGGTAGAGCGTCAACCCCCGCCGTACCGCTTCCTGGGTGCGGTACGGCTGCCCCAGCCAGTCGAACAGCCAGGGCGTGTGCAGGGTTGGCTCGTTGCCGAGCAGGGCGTGGTTGGTGTGGGTGCCGCCCGGGCCGGCGTTGAGATCGCGGAGAAAGTGCTTAAGCCGGGCCGCGGCGCGATGCCTGCCCCCCATCGCCGTAAACAGCCCGCGGGGGTCCTGCGGGACCATCCACGTGTACTGGGCCGAGTCTCCCTCCACGAAGCCGCCGCCGTTGAGGTTGTCGTAGGGGTCCGGGAAGGCGCCGCTGGCGTAGCGGGGCTCGACCATCCCGCTGGCTGGATCGAAGAGGCGGCGCCAGTTGGCGGCGCGGCGAGTGAAGGTGCGGTAGGTGGCGCGGTCGCCGGCGCGGGCGGCAAGGCGGGCGATCGCGAAGTCGTCGAGCGCGTATTCGAGCGTCGTCGCCGCCGAGCCCCACACAGCTTCCGGGTTGCCGTAGATCGAGTTGGCGTTGCGGGTGTTGGTGTCTTCGTCGAAGGGGACGTAGCCGAGCTGAAGGTAGGCGGGCAGACCTTGGCGCTCGACGTATTCGCCGTTGGCGCTGCGGCAGACTTCGCTCGCCCCGCGCACCATCGCCGCCAGCGCGGCGCCGCGGTCGAAGCGGGCGCCGAAGGCTTCGGCGGCGGCGAGGATCGGGTCGGCCGGGTCGCCGACCATCGTCATGCTCTGCCCGGCCGCGTAGGGCCAGCGCGGCAGGCAGCCGCTCTGGGCGGCGTCGGCGAGCAGCGAGCGCATCATGTCGCTCGCCCGCTGGGGCACCAGCATGGCCAGCAGCGGGATCTCGCTGCGGTAGACGTCCCAGCCGGAGAAGTCGGCGTACTGGGTGCGGCCGTGGACGCGGTGGACGGCACCGTCCATCCCGACGTAGGCGCCGTTGACGTCATTGAAGGTCCGCGGAGCCAGCAACGCGTGGTAGAGCGCCGTGTAGAAGGTGTCGAAGTGGCGGCGCGAGCCGCCGCTGACCCGCACCCGCCCCAAGGCCTGGTTCCAGCGGCGCGTAGCGCGGGCGGCGATGGTGCGGAAGCCGGCGTCGCCGCTCTCGGCGGCGAGGTTGGCGCGGGCGCCTTCGACGCTGACGAAGGAGACGCCGACGCGGACGCTGACGACGCGGTTGCGGCCGGCGTCGAAGCTGGCGTAGGCGCCCGCCTGGGCGGTCGTCTTCGGGTCGGCGGCGGGCGCCGCGGTGGCTTCGGTGGCGGTGCCACCCGGGTCGAGCGTGCCTTCGCGCCAGGTTCCATAGCCGGCGAAGGGCCGGTTGAAGACGGCGGCGAAGTAGACCTTGTAGCGCGGCCGCTGGCCGCAGAAGAGGCCGCTGGAGGCGGCGCCGGAGATTTCGCGCCGCGCCGGTTCGACGGAGACCGCAGCGAGGTCGTCGGGCTGGGCGCTGCCGCCGGCGTTGATCAGCACGCTGGCGTTGCTGCCCGGGGGGAAGGCGAAGCGCGCCATCCCGGTCCGGGTGGTGGCGGTGAGGGCGACGCCGATCGCACCGCCGTCGACCGGATTGAGCCGGACCGAGTAGAAGCCGGGGCGGCCGTGCTCCTGGCCGTGGGAGAAGCCGGGCTGGAGCTGACCGTCGAGGCCGCCGCCCGGCGCCGCCGGCGAGCTTTCCAGCGGCTCGGTCGTCGGCAGGAAGGGAAAATCGCCGTAGAGGGCGCAGCCGGCGCCGCTGAGGTGGGTGAGGCTGAAGCCGGAGAGGTGGTGGTCGCGGTAGTCGTAGCCGCCGGAATGCGGCGCCGCGGGCGTGGTGTCGGGGCTCCACTGGACCATCCCGAACGGCAGCGCGGCGCCGGGGAAGTTGTGGCCACCGCCGAAGGTGCCCGGGCCGGGCCTGGTGCCGGCGAAGACGTCGACGGCGCCGGCAAGGCCGCGCGGGGAGGCCGCGGCGGGCGAGGGCGACGGCAGCAGGGCGAGCGCGAGGAGCGCGAACGCGCCCGCCGCTACCCGGGGAATTGAGATCCGCCGCATCTGCGTAGTCTTCCCGCTTCGATGCAGGCGAGGAAAGCAACTTTGGCGGCGGTAGCGCTTACCGCCGTCGCCGTCACGCTCGCCCTGGTCTTCGGCGGTCATGAAAGCTCCAACAGCCAGGCGGCTGAAACGTCGCGCCTACCGGGCGAACCCGCGGTCGAATTCATCTCCCCCCGCAACGGTGCCCGCCAGACCAGCCACGCGGTGGTGGCCAAGGTCGCGGTCGAAAACTTCGAGCTGGCGCCGGGCCACCTCGGCGGCGAACCGCAGCTCGGCGAGGGCAACCTCCGCTTCAGCCTCAACCGGGTGCCCGACTGCGTCGACCCGGAAAAGCTCCAGAAGGCGATCAACAGCCCGATCGGCCACGGTCGCCTGGTCGGGAGATCATTCGACTACGCTCGCTACGCGGGCCCGAACGGTGTCCTCGCGGAACGGATCGGCAGCGCCGGCAGCTACTCCCCCGCCACCCGGCCGGAGATCTACTACCAAAACCTCCCCCCCGGCTTCTACCGCCTGATCGTCAACCTCGCCCAGAACAGCGGCGCCCCCACCCAGTTCCACGACGTCACCAACTTCCAGATCCTCCCCCGCCCCGGCCACGGTCCCAAACCCTGCCCGCCCGGCAAGGTTCCCAGCGCCAAGGCCGCCGCGCGCCTCAAGTAACAGGCCGACGGGCCGATTTCGGTCTGTATAGGACCGTTTTAGGCCCGTCGGCGACAATACTTCACTTTGTATAGTAGGTGGGTGCGGACCTACCGACGGCTGATGGGCTACCTGCGCCCCTACCGGGCGCAGCTGTGGGGTTCGCTGGTCTTCGCCTGGATGGCGATGGGGATGACGGTGCTGATCCCGCTGCTGATCGGGCACGCCGTCAACGCGATCAAGGACGGCAACAAGCCAGACCTGCTGCCGCTGGCGCTGGCGATCGTCGGCGCCGGGACCCTGCGGCTGGGACTGACGGTCGTGCGGCGGCTGGTTGCCGGCAAGGTCTCGCTGGCGGTCGAATTCGACCTGCGCCAGCAGTTCTACGCGCACCTGCAGCGGCTCGACCTCGGTTTCTTCGACAGCCAGCAGACCGGCCAGCTGATGTCGCGGGCGACGGTGGACCTGCAATCGATCCGCTTCTTCCTCGGCTACGGGCTCGTCTTCATCACCCAGAGCCTGCTGACGATCGTCCTGGCGACGATCGTGATGATCGTCGTCAACCCGCTGCTGGCGCTGCTGGCGCTGGCCCCGGCGCCGTTCGTGATCCTCACCGCGACCCGCTACAGCCTGACCTCGCGGCCGGCCCAGCAGGAGGTGCAGCAGCGGGTCGCCGAGCTGACCGCGGAGGCGGAGGAGAACGTCTCCGGCATCCGCATCGTCAAGGCCTTTGCCCGCGAGGAGCACCAGCTGCTCCGCTTCCAGCGCGCGGTCTCCCGCGTCTTCGACCAGAGCGTCTACGCAACCCGCCTGCAGGCATTCTTCTCGCCGCTGATCGGGCTGCTGCCGCAGGTGGGGGTTGCACTGGTGCTGCTGGTCGGCGGCCGCCAAGTGATCGACGGCAACCTCAGCCTCGGTGCCTTCGTCGCCTTCTACACCTACGTCCAGATGTTGGCGGGGCCGATGCGCGCGCTGGGGATGGCGATGGGGATGGCCCAGCGCGCGGTCGCTTCCGGCAACCGCATGTTCGAAATCCTCGACCGCAAGCCGGCGATCCAAAGCCCACCAGACGCGCCCGCGCTGCCCGAGGGCGGCGGCGCCGTCGAGCTCCGCGGCGTCACCCTCCGCTACGAGAGCGGCCGCCGGGCCGAAAATACGCCTATAAGGCGAGAAATCGGCCCGTCGGCGGAGGTGGCGGCGCTGCGCGAAGTCAACCTCGCGGTCGAAGCGGGGAAGACGGTGGCGCTGGTGGGGCCGTCGGGGTCGGGGAAGACCAGCTTGGTTGGGCTCGTCGCCCGCCTCTACGACCCGAGCGAGGGCGCGGTGCTGGTCGACGGTGCCGACGTGCGCGAGGTCGACCTCGGCTCGCTGCGCTCGCAGATCGCCTTCGTCGCCGACGACAGCTTCCTCTTTACCGACACTGTCGCCGCCAACATCGCCTACGCGAACCAGGAGGCGACGCGGGAGCAGATCGAAGCGGCGGCGCGGCGTGCCCAGGCCGACGCCTTCATCCGCGAACTGCCGGACGGCTATGACACCCGCGTCGGCGAGCGCGGCCTCACCCTCTCCGGCGGCCAGCGCCAGCGGGTGGCAATCGCCCGCGCCCTGCTCGCCGACCCGCGCATTCTCATCCTCGACGACGCCACCTCCTCGGTCGACGCCACCACCGAGGCGGCGATCAAAGCGGGCCTGCGCGAGGCGATGGCCGGACGGACGACGTTCATCATCGCCCATCGCCTCTCGACGATCTCACTCGCCGACGAGGTGGTGGTGATGGACGCCGGCACGATCGTCGACCGCGGCAGCCACGAGGAGCTGATGGCGGGCTGCGGCTTCTACCGCGAGATCGCCGAGCACGGCCTCGCCGACTCGGTCTTCCTCCAGCGCGATCTCGAAGAGCGCGAGGAGGTAGCGCGCCTATGAGCGCCAACCGCCAACCCGAGATTGATCCCGCGGTTCCCTTCAGTCGCCTGGCGTCCGTAAAGAACCTCGCGATCGAGCTCTGGCGGCTCGTGCGCGGGCAGGACCAGCGGGCGCGCAAGGTGCGCTGGATGATCGGGCTGCTGCGGCCCTACCGCGGGCGGATGGCGCTGATGTTCGCGGCGCTCCTGACCGAGACGGCGGCCGGACTGGCGCCTCCATACCTGGTCGGGAAGGCGATCGACAGCGGCATCCGCGCCGGCGACCTCGCCACGCTCGACCTGATCGTCGCCGCCTTTATCGTCGCCACCGTCGTCTACGCGGTCGCCACCTACTGGGAGACCTACCTCGTCGGCTGGGTCGGGACGCGGGCGCTGCAAGACCTGCGCGAGCGGATCTTCACCCACCTGCAGGCGATGTCGATCGGCTTCTTCACCCGCCGCAGCCCCGGGGTGCTGATCTCGCGGATGACCAACGACGTCGAAGCGCTCCAGCAGCTGGTCACCAACGGCGTGGTGACGATCTTCAACAGCACCCTGACCCTGGTCGGCGTGGTCGTGATCCTGCTCGTCCTCGACCTCAAACTGGCGCTGATCACCTTCCTCACCTTCCCGCTGCTGGCGATCGCCAGCGTCATCTTCCGGATCGTCTCGGCCGGCGCCTACCGGGCGACGCGGGAGCGGATCGCCGCCATCACCGCCTACCTGCAGGAAACGCTGAGCGGCGTGCGGGTGGTGCGCAGCTTCGGCCAGGAGCCGCGGCACCTGGCGACGATGACCGAGCTGAACGAACTCAACCGCGACGTCAACATGCGAACCGTCTACCTCAACGCCTCCTACTTCCCGGCAGCCGAACTGCTGGCGGCGGTGGGGACGGCGGTGATCCTGCTCTACGGCGGCAGCCAGGCGATCGACGGCGCGATCGAAGTCGGCGTCGTCGTCGCCTTCGTCGGTTACCTGGCCACCTTCTTCGAACCGATCCAGGAACTCTCCAACCTCTACACGACCTACCAGCAGGGAATGGCGGCGCTGGACAAGATCTTCGATCTGCTCGACACCCCGCCCGACATGGTTGACGCGCCGGGGGCGATCGACCCGGGGACGCTGCGCGGCGAGATCGAGCTGGACGGGGTCTGGTTCTCCTACGTGGACAAGGTCAGTGCCGACGGCACGGGACCAGACGAGGCCTGGGCACTGCGCGACGTCGACCTGCACGTGCCGCCGGGGCAGACGCTGGCCCTGGTCGGCGCCACCGGGGCCGGGAAGTCGACCTTCGCCAAGCTGGTGGCGCGCTTCTACGACCCGCAGAAGGGGACGGTGCGGGTGGACGGCCACGACCTCCGTGGCGTCCAGCAGCGAGCGCTGCGGCGGCAGCTGGGGATCGTGCCCCAGGAGGGCTTTCTCTTTTCCGGCAGCGTCCGCGAAAACGTCGCCTTCGGCCGGCCCGAGGCAGGCGAGGAGGAGATCGAAAAGGCGATCGCCGCCGTCGGCGCCAGCGACTTCGTCGCCGCCCTCCCCGACGGGCTCGACACTCAGGTCGGCGAGCGCGGCATCCAGCTCTCCGCCGGACAGCGCCAGCTCGTCGCCTTCGCCCGGGCCCTGCTCGCCGAGCCGCGCATCCTGATCCTCGACGAGGCGACCTCCAACGTCGACGTCCGCACCGAGAAAACGATCGAGCGCGGCCTCGAGCGCCTCCTCCACGGCCGCACCGCGATCGTCATCGCCCACCGCCTCTCCACCATCCGCCGCGCCGGCAAGATCGTCGTCCTCGAACACGGCAAGATCGCCGAGCAGGGGACGCACGACGATCTGATCGCGGCCGGCGGGGCGTACGCCAAGCTCTACGGCGCCTGGGCCGACTCCTCGGCTGCCTGAGTCGAGACGAAGCTCACTCGGTATAGGGGACGGGTATCCCCCGACCTCCCTGGGTTACTCGCCACATCGCTTCTGGCTGTCGCGTAAGTGGGTGGGGCGAGCAACAGGACGCCGGTCGGCCGGGGGATGCCCGTCCCCTCAGCAACAGAGCTCAGCTAGACGGCTGAGTCGCGAAAGCCGTCCCAGCTCAGCGAGACCGCAAACGAGGCCCCTTATCGACCCCTCTCGCGGTTTCGCTGTAGGGCGTCTGCCGGAGCTCTGTCGCTAGGAGGGGGTGGGTGTTCCCTGACGACCGGCGTCCTGTTGCTCGCACCTGCGACGCTCGCGGTCAGCCAGTGCCGCTTCTGGCGAGCAACCCAGGGAGGAAGGGAACACACCCACCCCCTCCCTACCGAGTGAGCTCAGTCCTGCAGCGCTAACCGGGGCCGACGCCGCCGGAGCCGCTGCCGGGTTCGCCGCCGCCCCCTTCGGGGGCCGGTTCAGTCCCGCCGCCGGCGCCGCCGGTTTCGGGGGCCGGTGCTTCTTCGGGCGCGACTTCTTCGACTTCCGGTTCGACGGTTTCCGCTTCGGGTTCGACGCCGCCTTCTTCGGGGGTGACTTCTTCCGTGACGGCCCCGCCCGCTTCGGCGCCGGTGCCAGTCCCGCCCGGCGTCACTTCGCTCGGGCCTTTGCTGCAGTCTTCGAAGCCGTAGGTCGCCGCTTGGGACTGGAATTCTTCGAGCGCCGGCGCTGCTTCGCTCGCCGCTTCGCCCAACGCCGTGGTGTCTTCGCGTTCGGCCGCGAGTTTGACTTCGCCCTCGACCTTGGCCAGTTCTTCGGCCGATTCCCAGAACTTGGCGTATTCGCCGCTCTCCCCTTCCGGCGTCCCCAGTTCCTTCAGCCGTTCGACCATGCCGATGTAGAGGTTGGAGGTTTTTTCAATTTGCGCCGGCACCGCCGTTTCCGAGGTTTCGCCGCTCAGCGCGCCGACGGCGGCATTCACCTCGCCGCAGATCGCGTCCCCCTGTTTGATCAGTTCGTCCTTGGTCAGCGCCTGCGGTTCTTCGGTCGTCGCGGTCGTTTCGGTCGTTTCGCCACCGCCACCGCAGCCGGCGACGAACAGCGCCGCCAGGAGGGCGAGCAGGAGCAGGATCGTCTTGCCGGCGGGGATCTTCACGGGGGCGAAACTAGCAAAGCGATTCGACGGCTTTGCAGGGAGTTACAAGAGCATGGAGCTACTGCGGCCCAGGGACTCGAACCCCGACTACCTCGTCCAGAGCGAGGCGTGCTGCCATTACACCAGGCCGCAAAGGCGTCTTCGCAGGATACCGGGGAGGGATTGGCGACAGGCGCTAGATGACCCGCCCACACAGGTTGTGAACACCTGAAAGGCCATCCGGGCCCTCCAAGACGCTTGTGGTTCTGACGCCCAAGCAAAGGAGGACCCGGATGAAGGTTCACGGTAACGCCGCTCTCGGACCAGC
>Ga0207700_10000387_pt1 | contig 25666 bp, 21 predicted proteins | sample LARL82metaG_FD_184348 | JGI IMG/M metagenome (GOLD analysis project Ga0207700, IMG submission 184348) | Corn, switchgrass and miscanthus rhizosphere microbial communities from Kellogg Biological Station, Michigan, USA - LAR L8-2 metaG... | ecosystem: Host-associated > Plants > Roots >...
GAGGCCCGGATCTTTCGAGACGCGCCGAACGCGTTCATTCTCGTCTCCTCCTTCAACGAGCGCGCGCGAGCGCTCTACCTACGTCTCGGCTATGAGATCGTGGGTGAGCTACGCGATTTCATCGTCCGCGACCACTCCGAATGGCTGCTGCGGAAAAGCGTCTCCCCGCTCTCCGACTGGACAACACCGCGCGCCCCGTTAGCCTTCGACCCGCGACGCGCGTCGCAATGACGCGCCATACCTACTTCCGGAGCTGACGAATGGGCCGAGGCGACAAGCGCTCACGTAAGGGCAAGATCTATCGCGGGACCTACGGGAAGACCCGACCTGGCAAAGTGAAAAAGAAGGCACGAAAGGCCGCGAAGCGCACCGCTTGACGTCTAGAGACAGTCGACCATGAGCTTGCTCGACCCCGCCCGAACGCGCTGGACGGATCTGTTCTTGAGCGTGCTCCGCATCGTCGCGGCGCTGCTTCTCATGCAGCACGGGAGTCAGAAGCTCTTCCATTACCCGCCGTCCGGCGCGCCAGGTCCGGTCGCGCCGCTGATATTGATCTCTCAGACTGGCCTCGCCGGAATTCTCGAATTCTTTTTCGGCCTGTTCCTGCTCATCGGGCTTTTCACGCGTCCGGTCGCGTTCATTCTCTCAGGTGAGATGGCCGTCGCCTACTTCCAGGTGCACGCACCGCGTGCGTTCCTGCCGATCATGAATCGCGGCGAACTGCCAGTCATTCTTTGTTTCCTGTTCCTGTACTTCGCCTTTGCCGGCGGAGGCTCGTGGAGCGTGGACGCGTTGCTGCGCGGGCGACGGCAGAGTGTGGCGCTCAATCCGACGCGGAGCCCGACCTGAGCAAGTGCCCATAAGACCGTTCATCCTCTCTGAAACGACGTGGAAGACCGTCGACGCTACGGCGTACGAGCTCGCAATACTGCCGTGGGGCGCGACGGAGGCCCACAACTACCACCTCCCGTACGCGACCGACACGATCCTATCGGTGCGCGTCGCGGCGGCAGCCGCGCAGCGAGCGTGGACTGCCGGTGCGAGAGTCCTCGTAATGCCGGCGGTGCCATTCGGCGTCCAGACTACTCAGCTGGACATCAAGGGATGTATCAACATGAATCCGAGCACCCAGCTGGCGCTGCTCGGTGACGTCGCGGCCTCGCTCGAGCGCCAGGGGATTCCCAAGCTCTGCATCCTCAACGGACACGGCGCGAATGATTTCCGTCAGATCATCCGTGAGCTGCAGCCGAAGACGCGCGTGTTTCTCACGATGGTGAACTGGTACAAGGTTGTCGATCCAAAGGGCCATTTCGAGGATCTTGGCGACCACGCTGGAGAGCTGGAGACGAGCGTGATGATGCATCTCGCCCCGGAAGCTGTCCTGCCGCTGAACGAAGCTGGCGATGGCCGCGAGCGACGCTTTCGCATCGGCGCCTTACGAGATGGCTGGGCCTGGGCGCCGCGCGACTGGAAGCAGATCACTACCGACACAGGCGTCGGCAACCCGAAGCGTTCCTCGGCCGAGAAAGGGAAGAATTATCTCGATATGGTCGTGCAGCAGCTTTCGCAGTTTTTCATCGAGCTCGCGAAGGCGGATCTGCAAAAGCTCTACGACTGAGTGTAAACAGGCGCCCTCATTCTCCCGAAGGAAAGGTGTCGGGCAGCTCGCCCACCTTCACAGGCAGATGAAGTGGTGAGAGGGCGTGCGTCTCGTCGATGAAGATGAATGCGTCGTATCTTCGCGGAATGAGCGTGGGCACATAGTTGCCCCAGCGCTCGTGACTCGGGTCGTAAACGACGCCAATCGCGCGATGCGAGAGCGGTTCGTCCAACTCCGGGATACCTCCGTCGTCGGCATCCTCGAAGACGAGTAAAGCCGACGCGCGATCGCCGACAGCCTCATGCATCATGTCCTCCCAACTTCCCGACCGCGCCTCTGGTACTCGCATGCGCTGCATCGGCGCGCCCCACTCATCGCCCGCGACCACGGAGCCGCGGTATGAGCCGAATCCGACGAGCACAACACCATCCGCGCCGTGAGCCTGCCTCACGAGTTGCCCAACGTTCACCATTCCGGCATTTGCCATGTTCGTGAAGCGCGCATCGCCGATGTGGGTGTTGTGCTCCCAGACGATTGCCTTGGCTTCGGGATTGAATTGCTCGTGGTGCGCCATCAAGCGGTCGAGCGTATCGACCATGTGGTGGTCGCGAACGTTCCACGATTGCGAGCCGCCGCGCACCATCGTGCGGTAGTACAGCTCGGCGTTCCTGGCGACGAACGCATTCTGTTCGGCATTGAAATACGATTCGCGGCCGTCTTCTCCGTAATCCGGCGCTCGCTGACGCAGTGTGCGCAGCACGGCGACCGCTTCATCCTCGCACGATGTCGGGACGAGGTACGTCGCGCGGGCGTATTCCTGCTCGTCCTCGCCGTACGGCTCGAAGCATCGATAAGCGCGACGCGCGCCGGCGGCGAGTTGCGGGTCCTTGCTCTCCAGATATTCGACGACAACACGCATCGAGTCCCAGAGCGAGTACACGTCGAGGCCGTAGAAGCCAACCTTGCGCTCGTCCGGCACACGTCGCTGCTCGTTATATCCTCGCAGCCACTCCACCAGATCGACGATTTCACGATTGGCCCACATCCAAGTCGGCCAGCGCTCGAACGCGTGCAATACGTCGAAGGCGTTCGCACCGGATCCCGGAAAGCCCTTCAAGTAGCGATTGACACGGTAGCAGTCGGGCCAGTCTCCCTCTACGGCAATAAAGGAAAAGCCCTTTTCGCGGATCAGCCGCTTCGAAAGCTCGGCGCGCCAGGTGTAATACTCCGAGGTACCGTGCGATGCCTCGCCCAGCAGCACATACCGCGCATCCCCGATACGCTCGAGAAGCGGATCGAGGTCGCCAGCGTTCTCGAGCGGCCGTGCGCTCCGGCGCAAGTCGACGGCAAGCGATCGCGGCCTGCCTGCCTTGCTAACCTCTCGGGCATCGGATGATCGTCCGCCTGAACCAAACATCGCCGTTTCATCCCAAAGGAAATCGCGGACTTTCGATGCAAAATGGAGGCGCGCTGCACTGGACGAGCGCTGTTTTCATGGCCATCGTCCGGTGCCGCGTGCCTTCTGGCGCTGCCGCTCCTCTCGCCTTTCCCGGCGCGTGAAGCCTAACGAACACCCTCCCTCCTCTCTCGACCGATGCACAAGAGTTCACTCCTGCTCGTCCTCGCGGCCGCTGCCGCTTGCAGCGTTCGCCCCGAGCCGCAGGCCAAACAGCAGGGTGCCGCGGCTCAGTACGACGTGGTCATCACCGACGGCAAAATCGTGGATGGGACCGGGAATCCGTGGTTTTACGGCGACATCGCCTTCTCCGGGGACCACATCGTTCGCGTCGCGCCAGCCGGCATGCTGCGCGACGCGGCAGCGGGCAAGAAGATCGATGCCCGCGGACTCGTCGTCGCCCCCGGCGTGATCGACATCCAGGCGCAGTCGTATCCCGAGCTGCTTTTCGGCGATAGCCGAGTCGTGAGCATGACGACGCAGGGGGTGACGACGATGATCCTGGGCGAAGGCGACACGCCGGCGCCCGCCAACGAGAAGCTCTTCCAATCGTCGGCGGCGATTGCGTTGGACACGGCGCTACAGCGTGCGCTTCGCGGCTTCACCGGGCCCCGTGGCTTCGACAATTGGTTGAAGGCGATGGAGAAGCATACGACATCCGTGAACGTCGGATCCTTCGTCGGAGCGGGAACGGTGCGCGCTTACGCCAAGGGAATGACGGAAGGCGCAGCCAACGCCGCGGAGCTCGACACCATGCGTCGTATCGTTCGCGATGCGATGCTGGACGGCGCCTTCGGCGTTGGAAGCGCGCTCATCTATCCACCCGGCAACTATGCTTCGACCACAGAACTCATCGAAGAGTCCAAGGCCATGGCGCCGCTCGGCGGCGTCTATATCACGCACATGCGGTCGGAAGGAGACCGGCTCATCGAGGCGGTCGACGAAGCTATTCGGATCGGCAAGGAAGGGGGCGTGCCGGTCGAGATCTATCACCTGAAGGCAGCCGGCGTCCGTAACTGGTCCAAGGCGGCGCAGGTGGTCGCGAAGATCGACTCGGCCCGAGCCGCGGGACAGGACGTGGCCGCGGATCAGTACCCGTACGTCGCGGGACAGAACAACCTCTCGTCATGCATTCCGCCGTGGGCGCACGCGGACGGCAAATTGCTCGATCGGCTGCGCGACGCGTCGACGCGCGCAAAGATCAAGACGGAGATGCTGAACGAGCATGCCAACTTCGAGAGCCTGTGCATCGCCGCGACGCCCGCCGGTGTCGAAGTAGTGGGATTCGACGTCGATTCCCTCAAAAAATTCGAGGGCAAGCGGCTCAACCAGATCGCGCAGACAATGCACAAGGATTGGCCGGATGCCCTCATCGACCTAACGATCGCCGAGCAGAACAAGCTCGGCCAGGTCATCTTCGTCGCGTCCGACTCCAACGTGGCCATGCAGGTCAGAAAGCCATGGATGAAGTTCGGAACGGACGCTGAAGCATTCGACCCGGACAGCGCCAAGATCTCGACGCACCCGCGGTCGTACGGGACCTATCCGCGCATCCTGGGACGATTCGTGCGTGATCAGCGAATCCTCACGCTCGAAGACGCCGTACGAAAGATGTCGGGAGCCGTGGCCGACCGATTGAGCATCCGCGACCGCGGCGAGCTGCGCGAGGGGATGTTCGCCGATGTGATGATCTTCGATCCCAATACGATCATCGACAATGCGACATACGAGAAGCCGCACCAGCTCTCGACGGGTATGAAGTACGTGTTCGTGAATGGAGTGGCGGTGGTCAGCGATGGCAAGGTGACCGGCGCCAAGCCTGGCAAGATCGTTCGTGGACCAGGTTGGCGCGGAGAGTAATCGCACTAGCTCGAGATCCGGCGTTGGCCTGGCGCCGACAACGATGGACATGCACACGTCGATTCGCACCGAAGCATTGACTCAGTCGCTTGCCCCATCGTTGCTGTCGCCGAACGAGCGCACGACGCTGTTGTGGGTGTGCGGGGCACTCTTTCCGCGGCTCGAGGCGGCGGCTGGCGACGACGTCAGACTGTTCACCGCGGATGCTGTCTCGTTAGGTGTCCCCGGCGCGATGGAGGAAGCGCTCGCGTCAGTACCGGCGGAGCAGGTGCAGGATTTTCGGCTCCTGCTCCGGGCGCTCGATCATCCACTATTCGTCCTTGGCCTCGCCGGGAAGGCAAAGGCGTTCCGCTCGTTGAGCGCGCACGAGCGGGAGCGTCTGCTGCTGTCCATGGCCACGAGCTCCGTCCCGCTAGCCCGCAAGGGATTCCAGGCGGTAAAGCGGCTCGCGGCGTTCCTGTTCTACGCGCTCATGGACGAGCACCGCTCGAATCCGACGTGGAACGGCATCGGGTACGCTCCAGCGCCTAACGCGCCGTCGTGTGAAGCCTCGCTCGAACTGACTTGCATCGACGCACCAGTTCACCTCGAGGCCGACGCCTGCATCGTCGGCTCCGGTGCCGGTGGAGGGGTCGTCGCCGCCGAACTTGCTCGCGCTGGGTTGCGGGTCATCGTCCTCGAGCAGGGACCCGGCGACCAGTCTCCGCAATTCGACCAGCGCGAGATCGTCGGCATGCAGCGACTGTACCTGGATCGTGCGACGACCTCCAGCCGCGATCTGGGCGTCGCCATCCTCGCCGGGTCGTGCGTCGGCGGAGGCACGACCGTGAATTGGCAGACGGCGCTGCGACTGCCCGATGCGATCCGTGACGAGTGGGCGTCGCTCTCCGGTTTGTCAGTTTTCACCGACCAGCGATTCACGCGGGCGATGGACAGCGTCTGGGAGCGCACGAATACCGGCACCGTGGAGAGCGTCATCAACCCGAACAACGAGGTGCTGCGGCGCGGCTGCACTTCGTTAGGCTGGTCCTGGCAGCACGTCCCGCGCAACGCTCGCGGTTGCGATCCTACGCAATGCGGATCGTGTGTGTTTGGCTGCCGCCATGGAGGCAAGCAGGGCACCGCTGCCACGTATCTGGTGGACGCGCAGCGCGACGGCGACGTTCGAATCATCCCGAACTGCCGTGTCACGCGAGTGATGCATGATCGTTCTCGCGTCAGCGGCGTCCACGCGGTGGCACGAGACGCCGATTCCACGATGGGAACCGAGTTCCAGGTCACCGTGCGGGCGCCGATCGTCGTCGCGGCCGCGGGTGGCCTGGAGACACCGGCGCTGCTGCTTCGATCGGGACTCCGACACGCCGCGCTGGGCAGGAATCTCTTCCTGCATCCTGTAACCGCTGTGGCGGGTTTCTACCGCGACGTCGTGCGGCCGTGGGAAGGACCACCCCAGACTGTTTTGTCTGACCAACACGCCTCGTTGGAGGGGAATTTCGGTGTTCGGCTCGAACTGGCCCCGGCTCATCCGGGACTGCTCGGCCTAGCGCTTCCATGGTTCGGAGCGCGTGAGCATCGTGAGCGGATGCAGCGCGCCGCGCACGCGAGCACGATGATCGTGCTCGCGAGAGACAGCGAGGGAGGTCGCGTTCGCATTCGGCGGGAAGGCCGAGCCGCGATCGAGTATCGGCCGGGGGCGCGGGAGCTCGACCTTCTCAAGCGCGGGCTCGCCGCGGCGGTGCGCGCCCACGCTGCCGCCGGTGCTGAAGAGCTCATCACCATGCATTCGCGTCCGCACGTGCTGAAGGTCAAGCAGTCCACTGGCGCGGATATCGACGCGTTCTGTGCGCGTGCGATGTCGAGTGCACTTGACCGCAACTGGTCGACTCTGTTCAGCGCACATCAGATGGGCACCTGCCGCATGGGTGCCGACCCGCGCACATCCGTTTGTGACGAGCGCGGCGCGGTGCGCGGCATCGAGGGGTTGTACGTCGCCGACGCGAGCCTCTTTCCCTCCTCGTCGGGTGTGAATCCGATGATTACCGTAATGACGGTGGCTAAACTCGTCGGCGAACGAGTGGCGGAGGGCAAAGCATAAAGGGCGGGGGCGGACGAATGCGCGCGATGGTGCTCGAACGGGCGCGGACGGAGTTGAGAGAACGTCACATCCCTGTGCCCGTTCCGGACGACGGTCAGCTGTTGATCCGGGTGTTCGCGTGCGCTGTCTGCCGCACCGACCTTCATATTGTCGATGGCGAGCTGACCCATCCCAAGCTCCCACTTGTGCCCGGCCATCAGATCGTCGGCATCGTCGAGGACGCTCATGGCAACGTCCCTTACCGACGCGGTGATCGTGTAGGCGTGCCGTGGCTCGGCTGGACATGCGGCGTCTGTCCTTACTGCGCCAGCGGCCGCGAGAACCTCTGCGATCGCGCGAAGTTCACCGGCTACGACATCGACGGCGGGTACGCCGAGTATTGTGTCGCGGACGCAAGATACTGCTTCCCGATTGTCGGCTACGCGGATGAACACGCCGCGCCCTTACTTTGCGCCGGGCTCATTGGTTACCGAGCACTCCGCCTCGCGGGCGATCCTTCAACGGCGCACAGGCTCGCGATCTATGGCTTCGGCGCTGCGGCGCACCTGATCACCCAGGTTGCCGTCCACCGGGGTCAGCGTGTGTTTGCCTTCACTCGGCCCGGCGATCTGGAGTCCCAGGCATTCGCCCGCAGCATGGGTGCGACTTGGGCAGGAGGAACCGACGAGAATCCGGAAGCCATGGACTCGGCGATTATCTTCGCGCCGGCGGGTGAGCTCGTGCCTATCGCATTGCGGGCGCTCGCCAAAGGCGGAATCGTAGTCTGCGCTGGCATCCACATGAGCGACATACCGAGCTTCTCATATGATTGGCTCTGGGGCGAGCGGACAATTCGCTCAGTGGCCAACCTCACTCGACGCGATGCGGAGGAGTTTCTTGCGCTGGCACCGAGGGTGCCTGTGCAGACTGAGGTCGAGCAGTTTCCCCTTGCAGCCGCGAACGACGCGCTCGCTGCTCTCCGTTCGGGTCGGGTGCGTGGGGCCGTCGTGCTACTGCCGTAGCGTACAATCCAACCTCCAAATCTCGTGCACGTTCAATACGTCGCGCTCTGCGACCAGGTGATCCTCGCGAATGACGGACGCCCGTCTTTGATCGGTGTCTTCAATGACCTGCAGGTGGCTGCCATTCCCTTCACTTTGCCGCGAATCTCGTTTGCGGCTCGCCTTCTTTTCACGCGTGAAGAAGCCGGCCGGCCGCACAAAGTCGAGGTGGTGATGACCGATCCCGCTGGCAAAGAGCTCGGCCGGCCCGGCGGCGAGGTATCCCTTCCGCCAGTGCCGAATGGAATCGATTCAGTGGCGGTAGACCTGCCGCTGCAGTTCGATCTCTTCAACGTGGCAGCAGCCGGGCGATATACGTTCCTCCTGCACATCGACGGAGCCCCATCGGCGGCCGTGCAGCTGAGCGTGCGACAGGTGGCGGTAACATGAGTGGCCGGTGAACGGTGAACAGTTGGCGGTGGCCGAGAAAGGGCGGCGAGCTCCGCTCGCCGCTATCCGAATTCACCGACCACCGATCACCAGCCACCGACCACCGGCTAGTCCGCTTGCGACGACCGCGGACCGGGCGGTAAGAGCGAATAGGTCGCGACGACGGCTTCGCTTCGCTCCAGCAGATGGCGAGCGACGTCGGGGGCGCGGCGCTGGGCGAGCGCGACGAGGCGCGCGAGGTAGTCCATCAGCGCGCTTGCACGCAGTCCACCGACGCCGTCGCGCCACAGCGTGATATTACGCCAAGCGCCCCGCCACGTCCGGTTGCTGAGCACTTTGATCTGACCGTGTTCGTCCAGCACGAGCGCCCCATGAAGGTTCCGAATGGCGAGCGTCTCCGCGTCTTCGATCGACCGGCCGGTGAGTGCCCAGTGCTCCATCCGCGCCTGGCGGAGCGGAAGGCGCTCGCTCGGAATCGGCGCCAGCTCGAGCACCTGCCGCATGGTGACAATGGCCGAAGCGAGCGCCGCGACGCGGGTCTCTTCCGCGGCGGTAAGCTCCGTCGAGTATCGTTGCATCTCGTTGCAGCGGGCGACGAGGTCGGCGAGAGCCGCCGGAGTTGGAACTTCAGTGGGATTGGGCATCAAGAAACAGCAGAGACACAGCTACACTAAGCACGGAGCGAGAATGGTGCCGGGGCCGCTTGCCAGAGCACGGCAACAGTAATGATTGTGGCGAAACATGGCGTGACGTGCATCACACTGCGCCACACGAGTTTCCCTTGTTTCTGCCTAACGGGTGCCGCATCCGCCAGCCGGCGGCGCGGCGTACCGGGTCGGCCGGCCGTGGTTTATCCATTGTAGGAGATCCGGAAATGACGCGGTCCGAGGAAGCGGTTCAGGTTTGGCAAGTACTCATCGGCGCTGCCTTCAGCCGTCAGACACTCACATACACCTTACTCGGCGATCGGATCGGGCTCGACGCCGGTTCCCTCGGGGTCCCGCTGGGCATGATCAATCGATACTGCTCGATGAAGCAATTGCCTCCGCTGGCGGTGCTCGTCGTTCGGTCGGATGCCGGAACGCCGGCCACGGAGCTGAGCTGGACGACCGACGTCGATTTCGCGCGGGAGGCAGTCTATCAGCTCGAATGGTTCAAGTTGAAGCCACCGTCCGCAAATGACTTCGCCCTGGTTGAGAATATGGGCTTCGGAGAATAGACGCGGAGGACGGCGGAGAAACGCAGAGGGGGCACCGCGTGACGAGTGGCGGGTGACGGGCTACGCAGCTTCCTCGCAGCTGACGCCTTCACGCGCCACGCGCCACCCACCACGCACCCTGACGCCTAAGATTTCTTTCGTGTCCGCTGGTCGACTTCACCCGTGCGAGAATCCAGCGCCGCCTGGGTCGAATCCAGCGAGGTCATGCCGCGACCAATGACGCGTTTGCCGCTCGTTGATCCCGACGGGCTGGAAGCGCTGCGGCTGCTCGAACGTGACGAACCGGAGGCGCTCCGCGAGTTGCTGCTGCCACCGCTTTTTCCGCGACCGCTCGAAGTGTTGCTCGAGCCACCGCTCGAACTGCGTGCGCCCTTGCTGCTGCTTCCCTTGCCACCGCTCGCGCTCATACCACTGTTGCTCCGTTTCGGCATGTTGATCCTCGGGTAAGAAGACAAGGTATTTCGCGCGCACGCTGCGTGCCGTGAGTCAGCGGACGGTGCTCTGTGGTCGGTGGTCGGTTACAGTTCACAGACCACCGACCACAGACCACCATCCACAACTGAATGCGCTCGATCGCACTCCTTTTGCTCGCGTCCTCCATCGCTGGTGCCCAGGTGCGCCCGCCGAGTGCACAGCGTCCGCCTGGACGCCAGGTGACGACGCCGCGCGAGCCCGGTAGCGAGTTGACGGTCACGCTTCTGACGATGGGCGTCGGCGAGCAGGTCTGGGAGCAGTTCGGGCACAATGCGCTCTGGTTGCACCTCGACCGGCCGCCGTCCGCGGGCGGTCCGTTTGATATCGTCTACAATTGGGGGATTTTCGACTCGAGTCAGCCGTACTTCATCCCGCACTTTCTGCAAGGCCGGATGCTGTACTCCATGGGCGGCTATTCCCTTGAGCAAACGCTCATCGAGTACCGCGAACGGGATCGGGAGGTCTGGGCGCAGGAGCTCGATCTCACGAATTCTCAGAAGCTCGCACTGCGCGACTTCGTGATCTGGAATTCCCAGCCACAGAACCGGATGTATCGGTACGATTATTACCGGGACAACTGCTCGACTCGGGTTCGGGACGCTCTCGATCGCGTGCTCGGCGGCATCATTCGCGCGACCTTCTCTTCACGGAAAACGAATTACACCTATCGATCGGAAACGCTTCGCCTCACGCAGCGACAGCCGCTCCTCGCATCCGGCATCGACGTCGGGCTTGGCCGGCCGGCAGATCACATGCTCACGGCATACGAAGAGATGTTCCTCCCCATGCGCCTGCGCGATGACGTCCGCGAGCTCCGCGTGAGCGACGGTAATGGCGGGACGCGCCCACTGGTCAAGAGCGAGCGAATGCTGCTACCGACGCTCAGTCATCCAGAGCCTAGTGCTCCACCTCGCTGGATGCCGGTATTTGCCACCCTTGGAATTCTCCTGGGGATTCTCTTCATGGTCGTCGGCTGGCGAGCGGCGCGCGGAAGCGCCAGCGCGCGTTATGCCGCGGCGACGCTATTTACGCTTTGGGCCTTTGGCGCAGGAATACTTGGCCTGATTCTCACCCTGCTCTGGGCGGTCACGGACCACACCTTCGCGCACCGGAACGAGAACCTCTTGCTCTTCAATCCACTCTGGCTCGTGCTCGCGATTGCCGCGCCAATGACAGCCGTGAGGGGCCGCTTGTCGCGAACGACGCGCTGGCTTACGTGGTGCCTGGCGGCTCTCGCCGTTCTCGCCCTTCTAATGCACCTCGCTGGCGTGTGGCCGCAATCGAATGGCGAGATGATCGCATTCGCGCTCCCACCCGTTCTCGCTCTGGCGTGGGCCGTGCATCGCGGCACCGCGCGACCGCCTCACGGCCCGGTGAACCGTGATCGGTCGTTGGTGGTCGGTGAGCTGTGAACGAACAGCTCCAGATCACCGTTCACCGTTCACCGGCGAGCACCGACCACCGAGGGCAAGATGGGATTCGAGCAGTATCACGAGCCAGCGAATGAGCTACCAGACCGCACACGCACATTCGCGCGAATGATCACCTCAATGACCGAGGAAGCCGAGGCGATCAGCTGGTACGAGCAGCGAATGGCCGTGGAGAAAGACAGGACGGCCAAGGCGATCATGCGGAATGCGCAGAAGGAGGAGTTCAAGCACTTCGGCATGGATCTCGAGTTTCTGCTCCGCCGCACGCCGATATGGCGCAAGATCCTCCAGGATATCCTCTTCAAGGACGGGGACATCGTCGAGCACGGTGAGGAAGCCGAAGACGAGGAATAGCGCAGACCCGTTACTCGCCGGGGCTCGACATGGCCGTGGCAGTCCCGTTGAGCACCGGACACTCGCTCCGATGAACGACGCGGTGCCTGAGGATTCTGACGTCAGCGTCCTCGAACGATTCGATTGGTTCCCCGCATTTGATGCAGCGCGGAAAGAACGTATAAATGGACCGCGCGATGGTCTCGAGAATCGGATCGTGGTAGCGCACGGGCGGGAAGGATAGCCGAGTGCAGAGGCGGGAGTCGCTGACGGCATCCAAGATACGCCCGGCGACCTCGTTGGTCACGCGGCAATAGGCGTGGACTTCGCCGCGAGGTATTTTCCTCGCTCCCCCTCCGTCCTCTCCGCGCAGCCGTACCGCGATGCTTGCCGAACTCTCCTTCCTCGCCCTGCTCCAGGCAACCACAGTCGAACAGGCGCAGCCGCATTCCGTCGTGCGCGGAGCGGTGTACAGTGGCCGCGCTAACGAGACCGCGGTTCGCGTTCCGAAGGCCGAGCGTCAGGAGGATCAGATCGTCGTCGACGGCTCGCTCGACGAGCCAGTCTGGCGAGGAGCGGCATTGCTCACGGGGTTCTCGCTCTATGCGCCCATAGATCAGCGGCCAGCGCCCGACTCCACTGAAGTGCTCGTGTGGTACTCGTCGTCGGCGATCTACTTCGGTATTCGGGCTTTCGAGCCGCACGGCGGGGGCGATGCCGTGCACGCCACGCTCGCGAATCGCGATCTCGTGAGCGGTGACGACAACATCGAGATCCACCTCGACACCTTCCATGACAAGCGGCGCGCCTTCGTCTTCATCGTCAATCCGCTCGGCGTGCAGGCAGATGGGATGAAGAGCGAAGCTGGCGGGTTCATACCGGGATCCAACGTCATGCCGGGGCAGAATGATCTGAGCGCGGACTTTCTCTGGCAGTCGAAGGGACGCGTGACGCCGTGGGGCTTCGAGATCGAGATTCGCATTCCCTTCAAATCACTGCGCTACGCCGCGAGTGATGTACAGGACTGGGGTCTCCAGGTGCAGCGGAACGTTCAGCATTCGGGCTACCAGGAGACGTGGACTCCGGCTCGTAAGGCATCCGCCTCGTTCATCGGCCAGGAGGGAACGCTCGTCGGTCTCAGCGACATGCATCATGGCGAGGTCCTCGAGTTGAATCCGGAGCTGACATCCACCACCGCGGGCGCGCCGCAAATCGTGACGGGCAATGTGCCCGCCGATTGGCATTATCAGCAGTCGGCCGCGTTAGGCGGTAACGTCAAGTGGGGCATGACGAGTAACTTCGTCCTCAATGGCACGATCAAGCCCGACTTCTCGCAGGTCGAGGCTGATGCAACGCAGATTGCCACAGATCTCCGCTTCGCGTTGTTCTATCCGGAGAAGCGTCCCTTCTTCGTCGAAGGAAGCGATCAGTTCAACGTTCCCAACACTCTCGTCTACACCCGTCAGATCGTCCATCCAACCGAGGCGGCGAAAATCACCGGCAAGGTTGGCGGAACCGACCTGGCATTGCTGTCGGCTGTCGACGACCCGCAGATTTCACGCACCCCCGGCTCCAGTCCGGTGGCGACCATCTTTCGCGTCAGGCGCGACTTCGCAGGCCAGTCGACGGCTGGCCTTCTCGTGAGCGACCGCGAGGAGGGCCAGGCCTACAACCGGCTCGCCGGCGGCGACCTGCGTTTTGTGTTCGGCAAATTGTACTTCGCGCAGTTCCAGCTCGTTGGCAGCACGACACGACTCGGCGACACGACACGCGCCGGTCCGATGTGGGAAGCTGTACTCGATCGCACGGGCCGCGCGTTCGGCTTTCACTACAACGTGCTCGGGATTTCGCCGGAGTTCGCCGCCTGGAACGGTTACCTCCCTCGTACCGGCTATGTCCAGCCTAACGTTGCCAACCGATTCACGATTTACGGCCACCCTGGCTCGATCCTCGAGCGTTATAACACGTTCATGTCGACCAGTGCGCTCTGGCGCTACGACGATTTTTTCTCCGGCAGGAATTTGTTGGAAGATCATCTCTCGGCCAGTAATGAGTTCCTGCTGCACGGCGGCTGGTCGTTGAACCTGAATCCGGCGCTCGCGAGCTACGCGTTCGATCCCGCGACGTACAGCCACCTCTACCTGCAGGGCATGTTCGGCGGCCCAGGGCTTCCATTTTTGCCCTCGCCACGCATAACGACCTTTGTCGTTGGCTCCCGTGTCAACACGCCGATCTATCAAACTTTCGACGCGTCGGTGAGCACGTCATCGGGGAACGATGTGGACTTCAGCGAAACGTCGCGCGTGCGCCGATTCGATGCCGGCGCCTCTTTCAACTGGCGTCCGACCGACCAGATCCGCGTCAACGGGTCCTACGTCAGTTCCATGCTCAGACGTCGCACGGACAATCAGGTGACGACACGCATTCGCATTCCGCGCCTCAAGCTCGAGTACCAGCTCACGCGTTCCGTTTTCGTTCGCTTCGTTGGTCAGTACACCGCAATCTCCGGCGACACGCTCGTTCGCGATCCGCGCACCGGTACCCCACTCCTGAGTTTTTCACCGTTAGGCGTGGTCGATACGCTTCTGCGTACGCCGACAACGGCTTTTCGCGTCGACTGGCTCTTTTCCTACCGCCCCACGCCCGGCACCGTTTTTTTCGCCGGCTACGGCAGCAGCCTCACCGAGGACGATCCGCTCGCATTCTCGAGGTTGCGCCGCGTGAACGACGCCTTCTTCATCAAGGCGAGCTATCTGCTGAGGATGTAGGAGGTGCCCGACCTTCTGGCCCAGCTATACGAGCACAACTGGTGGGCGCACGACGCTCTGTTGGGGGAGCTTCGTCGTCAGGCGCCGGACGCGGATACACTGCGGCTGTTCACACACATCGTCGCGGCCGAACATCTGTGGTTGTCGCGGATCGACATGGTGAAACCGCGCGTCGCCGTCTGGCCGACCTTATCGCTGGACGAGATTGCGGCACTCGAATCGGAGAATCGGCGTCGCATTCACGAGTTGTTGCGCCGGCCCGACGACTCGCGTGCCCAGGGCATTCGCTATCGAAACAGCATCGGCAACGAATTCGAGAACAGCGTCGGTGACATCCTGGCCCACGTCGCGATGCACGGACACTATCATCGGGGCCAGATCGCGCGCGCAATGCGCGCGGCCGGGCGCGAGCCGGTCTACACCGATTTCATAGGCTTCGTCCGAAAGGGCCGCTGATGCGCCGGCGCGCTAATCCACCGGCCAGCGTTGCCTGCGTTCGTGCTCGGTGAGAGCAGGCTTGGACGACGACGATCGGTCAGCGCGAGAGCGATCGTCGTCACGCGAATCGCGACGACCCTTCTCTGAGCTCGGCTCATTGCTTGGCGCGGTTGGCGCCGATCGCGAGGATTCGTCTTCGCGACCCGATGGCGTACGATCGTCCATGGCTTCCGCTACCTCGTATCGAAGGGAGGACGAGAAGTCGCACGCCACATGCCGCGTGCACGGCAGCGACGCGATTCTCGACTTCTGACACTACGCCCAGAGCCGAACGCCGCCGAGGATACCAGCGGTGTTCGAGACGATGGTCACGTCGCGCGGTAGCTTGGCATCGATGAGCCGTGCGTTGCCGCCGCCGATGTAGAGGCGATCGAAATTCGTGAGGTTCCGCAGTGACTCGATTGCCTCGAACACGTGTCGCTGCCACGTCTCTGTCCCGTCGCGTTCGCGCGCCGCCTCGCCGAGTTCGTCCTCATAAGTTTTGTCTTTGCGAAAGGCGTGGTGCGCGAGCTCGAGATGCGGACCAAGATGGCCGTTGACGAATATCGAGGATCCGAAACCCGTACCGAGCGTGATCACCATCTCTACACCCTTGCCCTTCACCACTGCGAGCCCCTGAACATCCGCATCATTCTCCACGCGCACCGGCTTTCCCAGCTTGCGCTCGAGTGCGCGCGCAAGGTTGAATCCCTGAAAACGCTCCGTGCCAAGGTTGGGTGCGGTTCGTATAGTCCCGTCGCGCACGACACCCGGAAAACCAACCGAGACGCGATCGAATCGCGGCAGACCGGCGACGAGTCCGCCGATGAGCGATACGAGATCACGTGGCATCGGATGCTTCGGGGTCTCGACACGGACGCGGTCGTGCAACATCCGGCCGCGCGCATCGAGCACCGATGCCTTCACATGCGATCCACCGACGTCGATGGCTAGTGTCGCCGGCCGAGCGGATGCGCGACGCTTTCCTCGGACCGCGGCGCGCGGCGTCAGAGAACGCTTTTTCTTGACCGTGTTTTTTGTGCGGGGCATTCGGGCACGTCAGCAGTGAGTTCAAACGATTGTAAGCGGAACGAGTCCCCGTCGGGAGGGCGGCGCCACGCGGATTCAAGCATTTGATCTCGCCGGGGCATCTCACGGTCATGCGCGCGCTCTCGAAACTGCTCCGGACCCCGCTCGGCATAGCGGTTGTCTTCACGATTGCCCTGTCCACGGCGGCATGTACGGTTGTCTTGGCGCTCGTCGACGCGGCGCTGCTCCGTCCGCCGCCATTCCCCGACGTCGATCGACTCGCGATCCTCTACATGACCGAGCAGTCGCCGCGCTACGGCCTGGAGCGGCTGCGCTGGTCATTTCCCCGATTTCGACTGCTCGCGACCTCTGTACGGCCGTCTTTGTTCAGCGAGCTCGCGACGGTCACTCGCGCATCGAGCTTGACCATCGCGGGCGATGGCGAGCCGGAACCGGTCGAGGGAGAGGTCGTCACGCCGAGCTACTTCCATATTCTGTCGACAACACCGGTACTCGGCAGAACGCTGCTGAGTGAGGCCGACGACGCCGGAACGGGCGCGGCCGACGTCGTCATCGGCGCGGATCTCTGGCGACGGCGTTTTGGTGGCGATAGCGGCGTGGTTGGGCGACGAATCACCATCAACGGCGTGCGCTTCTCCATCGTTGGCATCCTGCCCACTGCCTTTCACGGCTTGACTGGCCGCGCCGAGCTGTGGATCACGCCGGGAATGGCAACGGCAGTGAGCTACCGCGACTATCTCAGGACGAATCAGAGCTTCATCAGCGTCGTGGGCCGTCTTGGCAGAGGCGTGACACTGAAGCGCGCCGCGGCGGCGTTGAGCAGTGTTGGCGCGGACATCCAGCGCGCGCAGCCGATCGATTCCGCTACGCCGAACGCTCGATTCGCCGCCACCGCGCGGTCGGTCAACGACGCACGCGTCGATCCGACGGAACGCCGATGGGTACTGCTCTTGCTCGCTGGCGTGGGTTTTCTGTTTCTCCTGGCGTGTGCCAATGTTGCCAATTTGCTCATCGTACGATCGCTTGCGCGCCGTCGCGAGTTGGCGATCCGTTCGGCGCTCGGTGCCACGCCGGCGAACATCAGCCGGGTACTTTTCACGGAAGGCGCGCTGATGGCGATTTCGGGCGGCATGCTCGGCGCTCTCGTTGCCGCGCTGAGCCTGCCCGCGCTCGTGGTGCCGGCGCGGCTCATCTCTCCGCGCAACATGTATGGGAGCATCGGCGCATTCGCGGATCCCGAGGTGGACAGCCGCTTCGTGGCCGCGTCGTTGCTCGTGATGCTCGTGGCGGCGCTCCTCTGCTCGGCGCTGGCGGCATTTCTGCGCCCGCGTGTCGACCTCACGCGGGACCTCAAGGACGGCGCGCCGAACGCGACGCTCGCGAACAGGACGCGTCGCTTGACCACGCAATCGGCGATCATCGCGCTGGAGACAGCGCTGGCATTGATGTTACTCGTGTCCGGCGGCTTGATGACGGAGAGCTATCGCCGGCTTCGCGCGGCACCGCTGGGATTCGATCCCTCCGGCCTGCTGACCTTCTGGATTCGACCGTCAGAAGTGGCGTACCCGCCTGCACGGGCGGCGACACTCATCGAGCGCGTGCTCGGCGAGATCGATCGTGTTCCGGGCGTAATCGGCGCGACTGTCGACGGCTGCACGCCGGTGAGCACAGGTTGCGCCAATAGCACGCTCTACATCGTGGGCCGTGCGCGACCCAAGCCCGAGGATGCACCGCCGGTTCTTCGACACTACATAGCGCCTGAGCACTTCATCACGTTAGGCATACCGGTCACTCGTGGCCGGTCATTCGACAGCGGCGATCGCGCTGGCGCCAATCGTGTCGCGATCATCAATGAGCTCGCGGCGCGACGTTTCTTCCCCAATGAGGATCCAATCGGCCAGCGCGTGTGGTTCGGCGGCGGCAGCAGCTATGATCGTCCGGATTCCGCGGCGGAGATTGTTGGCATCGTCGGCAACGTGGCGTACCAGTCGCTCGACGAACACCCGATGCAGCCCGATTTCTACACGCCCTATCTGCAGTTCACCTATGCGGCGCGTGCCGTGCTCGTGCGCACGAAGGGCAGCCCCGCCGCGCTTGTCCCGGCGATGCGCACTGCCGTTCACCGCGTCGACCGATCGCTCGCGTTATACGAGGTGCGCACGATGGAAGGTCACATCGGCGACGCATCAGCGGGGCGCCGATTCGACACAACGTTGCTGTCAGCTTTCGCTGCTATTGCGCTGCTGTTGGCGGTCATGGGGATCTACGCGGTCGTCGCCCATGCGGTCGCTCAGCGCACGCGCGAAGTCGGCATTCGAATCGCGCTCGGTGCCACGGTCTCGGACGTCGTTACGATGGTGGTACGTGAAGGTATGTACGTGCCAACTGTCGGGCTGACCGTCGGCGTCGCTGGATCCCTGCTGCTGACGCGCGCGTTGCGCGCACAGCTCTACGGTGTAACGGCGACGAATCCCGCCGTCTACATCGTTCTGACGGCGTTGCTTGCGATCGCCGCGACGATGGCGTGCTATCTGCCCGCGGCAAAGGCAGCGAAGGTCGATCCTGTGAGCGCGTTGAAGAGCTGAGGTCTGAGGTGCCGCGGAGCGGGTCAGCCCGTCACGCGCCCCGCACGACGCTCAGGGGCCGCGGCATCTGCTGCTCGACACTGCGCTCCGGCGCGACCGCGAGCTTTCGCAGGGCACGCACGACATCGGTTGCGAAGATCTGACCAGCTCCGCGCTCGATTTCCTCTACCGCGCCCCAAGGCGAGAAGGGCGGTCGGTTGGGACTCGGCATCTGGAGTGTCTCGAAGGCGTCGGCGACGGCAAGCACCTTCACGGCGAGAGATCCGCGAACGAGATCGACAGGCCAGTCAGCGCCGACGTGTTCGTGGTAGTGGCTGTACTCACCGACGAGGTCGAGCGCGGCCCGCATCGAGGTCGCGATCGGCAGCTGACGGACATCGCCTGGAAACTGCTCGAAGAGTCGCAGCAGCCGTGGGTCCTGCGGCCCCAGCTCGTGGAGGAGTGCCGCGACACGAAGGTCTTCCAGCTCCTCACTGCGCATACCTAGCTCGCGACCGAGCGTGACCGCTCGTTCGGCCACCCGGAAACTATGTCCGGTGTTGTGTCGTTCGCTGGACTCGAGATGGAAAGTCATCAACTCGAGCATGCTCATGTACGCGCGCTTGAGGTCTTCGAGTCGCGCACGACGCTGATCGGCGAGTGTTCCGACGACGTATCCCGTGAGAATCAGGAAGCCTGCCCACGGGATGAGCGTCAGGAGCAATCGCGGATTCATGCCCGCTTCGAGCGCCGCGGAGCCATTGAGTCCGACGAACGCCTCGAAGAAGGCAACGAGCACGACGATGAAGACCGAGGAGAAAACAGCACTGCGCCGGCCGAGATAGAACCCGGCGGCGATGACCGGCAGGTAGTAGAACGTGAGGAAGGCGACCTTCTCGTCGATGAACCAATGGATCGCCAGCATCGAGCTCACAAGGAGCAGGACGAGCACGAGCTCGAAGTGCTCGAACACGAACCAGCGGGCGCGGTCGAGCGCCGGCTGTCGTATGACTGGGGTCTCGCGAGTGCGCATGTGTCTGTAAGACGCGCAGCGACGGGGGGATGCAACAGCAAGGGGTTAGAAGGGGTTAGAAGGGGCTAGGGGTCAGGGGCTAGGGCCTGGCAGTTACAGTCTCCATTATGATCGGGATCCGTAGGTCGCCGCCCCGGCCCCTAGCCCCTCCCCCCTTTGAAAGCTTACGACTCCGCCTACTTCAACCGCTGGTACCGCGATCCACGAACCCGGGTTACCTCCGACCGCGCGCTCGATCGGAAAGTGCATCTCGCTCTCTCGGCGGCGGAGTACGTCCTCGGGCGTCGGGCGCGCACAGTCCTCGACGTTGGGTGTGGCGAGGGACGTTGGTATGTCGCGCTTCGGCGCATCCGGCCCTCCATCAGCTACGTCGGCGTCGAATCGAGCGAATACGCGGTGGAGACGTTCGGTAAGAGTCGAAACATCCGTCACGGCAGCTTCGGCTCCCTCCGCACACTGCGGCTGAAAGGACCCTTCGATCTCGTCGTCTGCGCCGACATGCTGCAGTACGTCTCGAACGTGGACCTCGCCCCGGGTCTCAAGGAGGTCCGGCGGTTGTTAGGCGGCGTCGCCTACATCGAAGCTTACGCGCGCGAAGACGACATGGTGGGCGACATGGACGGTTGGGTTTATCGCGCGGCGAGGACGTATCGCCGGGAGTTTCGCACGGCCGGATTGACGCAGTGCGGTATGTACTGCTTTATCGATGCGTCCAAGCTGGATGCAATGAACGCTCTCGAGGTTTGTGGATAGACACGTTCCGAATCGTTCGAACATGACCCACCTCAAGCTCGCGGCGCGCTCGCTCGGCAAGTCGCCGATCTTCGTCATCGCGACGACGCTCTCGCTGGCGTTAGGCATCGGTGCCAGCGCCGCCGCGTTCAGCGTCCTCGATGCCGTGCGCTTCCGCGCCCTCCCCTTTCCCGGCGGGGACCGTCTCGTCGTGATTCAGGAGGTGCCGACTACGATCGGCGGAACGCCTCCAGTGTGTCCCAGTGGTTGCGATCCGTCCTACGAGACATTCGCACAGGTACTGCGCGATCATCCCTTTCATTCACTCGATGCCGTTGCGGCGTTCACATCAGGCGCAAAGGGCTTGGTGCTCGGCGACGAGATCGTGCCGGTGCTGGGGGGTGTGGTGTCGCCCAACGTGTTCTCTCTACTGAATACGCATCCGATAGCGGGGCGCACATTCAGCGCGGAGGACGATCGGCTGGGAACTCCGCTGACGGTAGTGCTCAGTCACGAGATGTGGACGACACACTTCGCGCAGGATCCGAACATCCTCGGCCGGGTCGTGAAGCTCAGCGACTCGCGATACACGGTCATCGGCGTCATGCCCGCGGGGTTCGAGTTCGAATCGGGCTCGCAATTCTGGCTACCGCTGGTGCCCACACTCGATCCCAGTACGCGCCCGTCCATCCGCAATGTCGTCGTCATCGGTCGGCTCGCGCCTGGCGCAACGGTCAACATGCTCCGCGGCGAGCTGAGAACGATCGCGCCAGCGGCAAAGCCCACCACACGCGGCCAGGTAGTGCCCACGAAGCTCGTCGCCGCGCCGCTGCGCGATCGGTACGTCGCATCCACACGCTCGCACGATATGATCTTCGCTGGCGTCGTCGCCTGCGTGTTGCTGATCGCGGTGGCAAACGTCGGCACCCTGCTGCTTGTTCGGACGCTACAGCAGGAGCGCGAGCTCGCCGTGCGCACCGCCCTCGGCGGAGGATTCCGCAGCCTAACGAGTTACCTCATCTCACAGCAGGCGATGCTCGTCGCAGCCGGCGCCGGTCTTGGCCTTCTGCTCGCCGCCTGGCTGTTGCGTGCGCTACGCACTCTTGCCGTGCTCACTTCGCTCCGTCCCCTCGGCATGGAGTACCGCGTCGACGGCAAGGTCGCGGCATTCGCGATCGCGCTGTCATTTGTGATCGCGATGATCCTCGGGCTGGTCCCGCTGCGGATCATTCGCTCCATGAACGTCCAGCAGGTGCTGCGTGAGAGCAGCGGCGGTGGCGGTGGACGTCACAGCCTCGCCCAGCGTTCGCTCGTCGTCGCCGAGACCGCGTGTGCGGTCGTGCTCCTCGTTGGTGCTGCTCTCATGACGATGACCGTGCTGCGCCTCGCACGCGTCGACGTCGGGTTCGACGCGTCGCGACTCGTCGAAGGAACGCCCAGCTTCCCGCACCCCTGGAGGGTAAAGGAGACATATCTTCCCGTGGAGCGCCGGATCCTGGCCGATCTCGCTGCACTGCCGGGCGCATCCTCAGTGGCGATGCGCGCATTGAATCCGCTCGGCGGTCGCGGCGCACCGGGCGAAATACGTCTTTCCGGCGATGCATCACCCTTGCCGTTGACGCTGTCACCGGCCGCGATCGCAGCCGTGAGCCCGAGCTACTTCGCGACGACGGGCGTACGGCTCGTTGCCGGCCGCACCTTCAACGACGCCGACCGCGAGTCGACTGTGCCTGTGGCGATCGTGAACGAATGGGCGGCCCGGCGGTGGTGGCCTAACGAGAACGCCGTCGGTCAGCTCGTGCGCATCGACAGCGCACCCGGCGCCGGTCTCACGGTCACGATCGTCGGCATCGTCGGCGACAACAAGGCGGCGCAGCCTAACGTGTTGCTCGCCGTCAACGGACCCGAGGTCTATCGCCCCTTCGAACAGGCGCCCTCGGCTTTTCCGACGTTTCTCGTGCGGGCGACGAATGGCCTCGCGCCGCAAACGCTGCTCCGTCCAACCCGTCTCGCCCTCATTCGCGCCGTGCCCGATCGACCGCTATTCACGGAGCTCGTGGCCAAGCAGCTGTCGCTTCAGCTCGACGGCGTGCGAACGAACGCGCTGCAGATCCTCGGCTTCGCGCTCATCGGTCTCGTCCTCGCGCTCGTCGGCGTGCACGGTGTGCTCGCGTACACGGTGAGCCGTCGCACCCGGGAGATTGGGATTCGCGGCGCGCTCGGCGCCAGTCAGGGGCGCCTGCGCATGATGGTGCTGCGCGACGCGCTGCTGCTCGTCGTGATCGGCCTCGCGATCGGTCTGCCGATCGCCGTCTTTGCGTCGCGATTCCTCGAGGAGCTGCTGCACGGCACGAGCGTCGCGAACCCCGCGGTGTACGTCGCCGTCATCGCGATCGTGCTCGCGGCGGCGTTTGTGGCGAGCTGGATTCCGGCACGCCGGGCCGCGCGGGTCAATCCCGTCATCGCGCTCCGGAGTGGGTAGGGAAGGCTCGAGGTAACGAGCCGAAGCTCACGCACCTTGCTGGCGGTGCCACTCGACGAGCACCTCGATCTCGCGTTGAGCACCGAGACCCGCCTTGAGCACTTCCTGACGCGCGGGCGGCTGTGCATGGAAGTAATCGAGCGTGTCACGCGTCGTGACGGCGAGCGGGCGGAAGGTGATGCCTAACGCCAGCTCGGGCGAGATATCGAACCGCGCGAAGCCGAGGTTCTTGCCGCGAGCCGGTTGCCAGACGGGCATCTCGCGATACGGCCGCACGTCGCGCTTGATGAGAAAATCCGTATCGACCCAGGTGAAGGTCGCCTCGGAGGTTGTGGCCGCCTTGATGCCGTGGAGGAATTCGGCGAAGGAGCGCGGGTTCTTCGGACCAACCGCATTGAACACGCCGGGCGCGTCCTGCTCGACGAGCCGGATCATCCACTCCGACAGATCGCGCGCATCGATGATCTGAACCGGGTCGGTGCCATCGCCCGGCGCCAGCACTTCGCCGCCACGCTCGATGCGCACCGGCCAGTAGGTGAAGCGGTCGGTGAGATCGCCAGGACCGATGATGAGGCCGGGCCTAACGATCGTCGTGCGGCCCGGGAAGTATTTCTGCGCCTCCTTCTCGCCCAGCGCTTTCACGAGCCCGTAAGGCATGGGCTTCGAGCGGTCCCAGTTCGCCGTCTCCTCCGTGAACACCGGCGCCTCGGAGGTCATCGGAATACGGCTGAGATCCGAGTACACCGACCGAGTCGAAACGAAGACGTACTGCTTCACACTGTCCTTCAAGAGATTCGCGCTGAGCGTCACCCAGTGCGGGTCAGTCTGCACCGAGTTGTCGATCACCGCGTCCCAGGTGCGTCCCTCGAGCGACTTGAGATCACCATTTCGATCGCCAATGAGCTTCTCGACGGTGGGAAAGAGCTTGGGGTTCGTTTTGCCGCGGTTGAACAGCGTGACGGTGTGCCCGCGGTCGAGAGCGTATTGAACCTGATAGGGTCCGATGAATCCCGTGCCACCGAGTATGAGGATCCGTTTGGGCGCCGGCGCCTTCTCGCGCGGCGGCGTCGTGAACTCGACGCGCTCGTTCTGCGCGATCTGAGCGGGATGCGCGCAGGACTCCGCGCTCAGGCCGAGCGCGAGTGCCCCTCCAGTGACAGCGGTGGTCCGAAGAAAATCGCGGCGAGTCGTCATGTGTCCCTATTGTCATCCTGAGAAGATATGAATGGGCTGGCCCTCTTGGAGTTTGCATCGATTAGCATCCCGGTGCGAACCAGAGAGTGCCAGAGCGATATGTGAGCGTTCGGCACTCGCGTGCCTGCGTCACATCACCAAGAGGGCCAGCCCAATGTCGACAGCGATTAGCAAGACACCGTCCTGCAGTCTCTACGTTGGCCTCGATGTACACAAGGAGTCGATCACCATCGCCGTGTTGCCCGAGCGCGCCGCGACGCCGACCCGCGTGGATAAGCTGCCCCACGATCTGAACACCCTCCGCCGCTATTTCGCGCGCCTGGCTGCGGACGGAGCGATCCGCGCCTGCTATGAGGCGAGTGGAGCGGGCTATGTCCTCGAGCGGGCCCTGCGCGGGTGGGGCTACCACTGTGAGGTCATCGCGCCTTCGCTCATTCCCCAGAAGCCAGGACACCAGCGCAAGCACGATCGCTACGACGCCAAGCAGCTGGCCCGGCTCTATCGCAGCGGGGAGCTCACGCCGATCCGCATTCCGACCGAAGCCGAAGAGCGCGTGCGTGATTTCGTGCGCTGCCGCGCGACGTTTCAGCGCGAACTCCTCCGGGCTCGCCACGACGTGCTCAAGTTCCTCACCCGGCGTGGGCTCCGCTACACGGCGGGCAAATGTCACTGGACGCGCGCCCACCACGCGTGGCTCGCGAGTCTCGTGAAGCCGGGCGTCCTCGTGGCCGAAGACCGGGCCGTGTTCAGTGAGTTCCTCGGGCTTCTTCACTTCGTCGCGCAGCGCCGCGATGCGTTGGACGAGCAGATCGAAGCGTTGGCGCTCGCCCCGGCCCTCAAGACGAGCGTGGCGTGGTTGAGCTGCTGTCGCGGGATCAATACGGCGGCAGCGGTGACCCTCGCCACGGAGGTGGTCGACTGGCGACGCTTTGGGAAGCCGACGCAGCTGATGGCGTACCTGGGCCTCGTGCCGCGTGAAGACTCGACGGGCGCCAGGGAGCGGCGCGGGTCGATCACGAAAGCGGGGAACCGACACTGTCGGCATGTGCTCGTGCAAGCCGCCTGGGCCTACCGACACGCGCCGCGCCTCGGGGCGGCGCTCGCCCGGCGGCAGCGGCGGCAGCCGGCAGTCGTCGTGTCGCACGCGTGGAAGGCGCAGCAGCGGTTGCACAAACTCTATCACCGGCTCGCGGCGCGCAAAGGGCCGCAGGTTGCGGTGGTCGCGGTCGCGCGGGAGTTGGTGGGGTTTCTTTGGGCGCTGATGCAAGAGTGTCCAATGGGGGAGGTGTCACATGCCACCGCTGCCTAACGGCTGTGATGCACGCACGCCGTGACCCGTTTTCTCTTTCTTTCTTTCTTTCTCTCTTTCTCTCTTTCGACGGTGGACTGATGGGTGACCGATGTCGGACCCGAAGCCCCGATTGGAGAACGCTCCCGCTACGCTCTGAGGGCGGTCTGATCATAGGCGG